>OLGM01000607.1_pt1 | contig 21127 bp, 14 predicted proteins | sample 1606001 | NCBI WGS metagenome assembly OLGM01 (sample SAMN03283294) | human gut metagenome | biome: human-associated habitat; material: feces | host: Homo sapiens | place: Peru | collected 2012
AGCATGCGGAGGATTTCGTTGCCAAACGCCTTGCTCCTGCCGTGATTCCCAATGATGGCAAGCAGACGCCGATGAGAGGGCATCCTGTATTCATTGCCCAGCATGCCACAGGCTGCTGCTGCCGTGGCTGCTTATTTAAATGGCATCATATACCTGCCGGAAGACAGTTGACAGGAGAAGAACAGCAATATGCAGTAGCGGTGCTGATGGCTTGGATTGAAAAACAGGTTTAAAGATTGTGTAAATTTTACGCTGGAATGAATGATGATGTTTTTTCTTTAACAAAGAAGCCTGCTGACAAGCATTGGCAGCAGACTGTCACTCTTTAGAAACAAGAAAGTAAATGAATTGTATAGCCGCTGTATCCGAGACGTAATCTTTCTGTTCTACCTTTGCACCCGAAATTAGTAATTATAAATACTATATAATAATAAGGTAGAAAATGAGAAAGCAACGTATGAAGAAATGCTTCTTTGCGATGACATTATGTTGTGTGGCTGGAAGCATGTTTGCCCAGTCTGCACAGGATGGTAGCAAGACATCTGAAAAGAAAAGTTCTGTAAAAGGGAAAAAGATACAGAAGTCGAAATTTAGTGACGATCCGATAGAACTGAATAACGTAGTTGTTACAGCCTTGGGTATCAAGAGAGAGGAAAAGAGTCTCGGCTATGCTACGCAAACCGTATCAGGTTCTGATATTACTGCAACCATGCCAACCAACTGGTCACAGGCTTTGCAGGGGCAGGTAGCCGGATTGAATGTCATTTCAGCAGGTGGTCCCCTTTCATCAACCCAGATTAATCTCCGTGGTAACGTATCTATGAATATGGATGGAAACGGAGCTCTTATCGTAGTTGATGGTGTGCCACTTTCCAGTCCTATGAACAATCCCGGTGGTTCTTATGGTGCCGGAGGCAACTCTGAAGGTTCTATTGACTTCGGTAATGGTTTTTCTGATTTAAATCCGGATGACATTGAGAGTATTCAGGTTTTGAAAGGTGCATCCGCTTCTGCCCTTTATGGTTCCAGAGCTGCCAATGGTGTAATCATGGTTACTACCAAGTCAGGAAAAAAAGCCAAGAAGGGATTAGGTATCAGCTATAACTTTAATAATTCCTGGGAGCAGGCAGCCCACTTTCCTGATTACCAGTTTGAATTCGGACAGGGTGTAGCCAAGAACATCGGTTCTAAAGGCACTCAGTGGGAAGGTCAGCCTTATTATTCCTATGGTGCCAGTGATGATGGTTTGGCTAGCACCAGTGGCACCAGTTCGGCTTTCGGCGCAAAGTTCGACGGACAGATGTTCTATCAGTATGATCCTGAAAAAGAAGGCCGTGCTGATGTGGCTACTCCTTGGAGAGCCTACAAAGACAACCACTCAGGATTGTTCCAGACAGGTCATACCATGACAAACTCTCTGGCTCTTACGGGTAACAGCAGTACAGGCAATATGCGAATCTCTCTTACTCACAGCAAGAGTGAGTGGATATTGCCTAATTCGGGATACCAGCGCCTCACTGCAGCTTTCGCCGGTTCACAGCAGATTTCCAAGCGTGTGAAGATCAATGCCCGTATGAGTTATACTTACAGAGATGTGGAGAATACTCCACAGCTTACTTACAATTCCAACTCTTTGAGCTATTTCCTGATATTCATGAATCCTAACTTCAACCTCGACTGGTTTAAGCCAATGTGGTATAAGGGTAAGGAGAATATCAAGCAGATACGACCATTCTCCAGTTATCTGCCAAATCCATACGTTTTGCTTTATGAGGCAACCAACCCTGCAAAGAAACACAGTTTCAATGGTAATATTTCTGCTAATTTTACCATCAACCGTTTTCTGGATTTGCAGTTACGCTCCGGCCTCCAGGCTACTGCCCAGCAGCAGGAGCAGCACAGACCTTGGGATGACAAGTCTTTCCCTACAGGTTTCTTCAAGAAGCAGAACATCTTTGACTACGAGGTAAACTCTGATTTGCTGTTGTCTTACCACAACAGTTTTGAGAATGGTCTCAATGTCAATGCCTCTGTCGGTGGAAACATGATGCAGTCATATTATGATTTGCTATCGGCTTCTGTTACCGGCTTGAACACGCCTGCCGTATATAGTCTGGCTAATGGAGTTTCCAGTCCATTGGTAACAACAACCATCCGCAAAAAACGTGTCAACTCTCTCTATTTCATGGCCAACCTTGCTTATCAGGAGATGTTGTTCCTTGACATAACAGGACGCAACGACTGGTCATCCACCTTGCCTCGCAAGAACCGTTCTTTCTTCTATCCTTCTGTGGGCTTGAGTGCTGTGCTGAACAGCATGATGAAGATGCCGAAGTGGGTGAATCTGTTGAAGGTACGTGCTTCCTGGGCACAGGTTGGTAATGATACACAGCCTTACAAGACTTCACCTTATTATACAACAAGCGATTTCTCGGGTTCTCTGGTTAAGCCGGGCACGCTCTACAATGCTGATTTCAAGCCGGAGATGTCAACCAACTGGGAAGGTGGATTGGATTTCAAGGCTTTTGGCAGCCGTTTGGGATTAGACGTTACCTATTATTATAACCGCACCAAGAATCAGATTCTCAATGCTCCTTTTGATCCTACTACGGGTTATACCAAGGGTACCATCAACTCGGGATGTGTGAGCAACAGAGGTGTGGAGATTGTACTCCGTGGTACTCCTGTCAAGACGAAAGACTGGCAGTGGGATATGACCGCTACCTGGTCAACCAATAAAAACAAGATAGAATCGCTTTCCGAATTTGCCGATGAGCGACAGATTCTCGGTTCTTATGTCAGTGGCAATGTAAGCATCATCGGTACCAAAGGTGGAACCACCGGCGATATCTGGGGCTATAAGCTCAAGCGTAATGCTCAGGGTGAGGTGATTATTACCGCTGCCGGTTTGCCTGCCCGTCCTTCAGAGATTGAATATGTGGCATGTGCCTTACCCGACTGGGAGGGAGCTTTCAATACCTCTCTGCGATTCAAGAACTTGTCCTTCTCCATGCAATGGGATGGTAAGGTTGGCGGCAAGACCTATTCGCAGTCTCATCACAAGATGTGCGAACAGGGACACCTGTCTGAAACCCTGAATGGCAGGAAACCTGGAACCAGTCTCTATCTGGATATTACAGATCCTGATGTGCTGAAACTCTTTGAACAGCAGAAAATTACCCCTGTTGCTGGAGTATACTGCATAGCACCGGGTGTAGTTGATAACGGGGATGGAACTTACAGTCCGAACAGGAAACTTGTCACCTTGGAGTCCTACTATAAGGAGTATTACCGCATCGGAAATGTAGAAACCAATACTTTCAGCACTACTTATCTCAAGCTCCGTGAGGTCCGTCTCGACTATCAGTTGCCTAAAAAATGGCTGAAGAATACTTTCATCTCCAATGCTTCGGTAGGTGTGTATGGCCGCAATCTGCTTTGCATCACCAGTTATCCGATGTTTGACCCAGAGACAACATCTCTTGATGGTAATACTTTTGTGCCTGGTGTTGAGGTCGGTACGCTTCCTACAAGCCGTTCTTGGGGTGTAAATCTCAAGGTAGATTTCTAATTGAGAATAAGATGTAATGAACAAAATAAAGAAAGAATCGATGAAAAAGTTTTTCAGAAATATAATGATGCTGATGGCCGTGCCTGCTATGCTGATGACTACGGCATGTGAATCAATGGACGATACCAATGTGGATCCTACCCGCATGAACTCTGCCAATGCCGGTAGTTTTATGGATCCTCTCATTTATGGCATGGGTACCTATACCTGGTCTCGGTATAACAGCTGGACTTTCCAGCTGATGCAGTGTCTGGTAACAACCAACTCTACCAGCGGTGTGGGTTGGTTCAATATCAGTGATACCGCCGGTGATGGCGTCTGGACCAATTATTACAAGTGGAATACCAATGCCAAGGCCATCTATGACGAAGCCGTAAAGGTGGGTGATCCGAACTATCAGGCGATAGCGTTGACCCTCAGATGCTGGATATTCGAGAATACGACTGATGCCTTCGGCGATGTACCCGTACAGGAGTCTTGCCGTGGTGAGGAACAACTCTATTATCCTAAGTTTGAGTCTCAGGCAGATGTCTACAGGTTTATCATCGATAGTCTGGATGTGGCAAACAGCAGGTATAATCTCCAGAAGGGATTGCAGTTCAACACCAATGGTGACAAGATGTATTGCACCAGCGGTTCTGATTTGGAGGGCATCCTGAAGTGGAAGAAGTTTACCAACTCTTTGCGTTTGCGCGCCTTGCTGCGTGTCATCGACTCCGAGGAATTGGGTAATCTGGCAAAGACTGAGTTGAAGAAGATGATGGCAGATCCTGCTACTTATCCGGTTTTTGAATCGAATGAAGACAATGCCAAGGTTCATATCTCCGGTATTGCTCCTGATGAAGCACCAATGACCCGTCCTTCTGACCTGTCATCCTATAAATCTCTTTCAGAGTTCTTCATCAATCGCCTTTTGGCATGGAAGGATCCTCGTCTGGCTGTCTTTGCAAAACAGGCAACCAACAAGAATCCTGAAACCGGCAAAAACGAGAAATCCTATATAGGCTTGCCTAGTGGTTATGATGTGGAGCCTACATTCACCGCCTCTTCTCCTAATGCGGCTAATCTTGCCACAGCACCACAGGATATCCAGTGTCTCACCTATGCAGAGGTGCTCTTTATCAAGGCAGAGCTGGCACAGCGTGGTCTTATCTCCGATGATGCCAAGCAGCTCTATGAGAAGGCTGTTACTGCTGCGATTACGCAATGGGGTGTTGAGGTTCCTGAGGGATATTTTGAGAATGAGAAGGCAGCGTATGACGGAACTTTACGCCGTATCATGGAACAGAAGTTTTATGCGCTCTTCTTCATTGATTTCCAGCAATGGTTCGAGTATAACCGTACGGGTTATCCTGATGTACCGAAGGGTCCGGGTGTAGATGCATCATTGCACATGCCTTACCGCTTCAAGTATCCTGCCATCCTGCAGCGTATGAACCGTGAACACTATCTCGAGGCTGTCCAGTCTATGGGAGGTGATGATTTCGATACGAAACTGATCTGGCAGAAGAGGCCGGAATTATAATATGTTGAATTTAAGGTAATGAAAGGATTAAAAAAGATGAAAGTAAGATTGTTTTTGATGGCAGCACTGCTGATGGCTGTTGCTGCTCAGATGGATGCACAGGAAAAGAAAGAGTTTACGCTCGAAGTATATGGTGGAGAGATTCCTGATGTCAAGCCTGCTTTTGAAGAGGAACATTTTCTGGGTGGCGAAATCACCAGAAAATGGAATACATTCCTCTGTAACTATACTCATACCTATGATGTAGAGGTGGGATTGAGTGCTTCGGGCACTGAGTTTAGAAAACCTGCCGTATTCAAGGCGGTTGAGCGTGTGAACAAATATGTAAAGAAGAGCTTTAAGTCGCATCAGATGACCCGAGAGGAGGCAACACGTATCATGACTCATGTTCTGGATTGTGCCAACATTATCTGTCTGGAGAATGATACGGCTGCATTGGAACAGGCTGCCGGTGATACCAGGACTGCTGAAGAGACTTTGGCTTTCTTTGACCAGATAAAATTGATAAACGTTTAAGTTGGGATGTGATGAATAAGATACTGAATAAAATTATATTGTTAGTGTTTGTTGGGGCAATGCCATTGGGCAGTGTTGCCCAACAGACTTCTTCTTTTGTTTTCTCCGGCAAGGTAAAAGACTGTAAGGGTAAGGGTATAGCCGGTGTTGTAGTAAATAACGGCAGGAGTTTTGTACAGACCAATTCTCAGGGAGAATGGTCCTTGCCTACTGATACCAATGTCTGCAAGTTCGTCAGCATTTCTACTCCTGCGGCTTATGTCCTTCCTTGCCGGAAGAGTCTTGCAAAGGACTTTTATGTTCGTGTTGACCAGCTTGTAAAAGATGACAGCCGGCATGATTTCGTTTTGGAAAAAAGGAAAAAGCCATCTGATAAGTTCTATTATATTGCCATCTCCGACCCTCAGGTCAAGAATGAGCATGATATGAACCGCTGGAAGCAGGAATCTATCCGCGATTTGAAGGCTTATGTGGATACTTTGAGCCGCCAGCGTGAGGTGGTGGCAAATACCTTGGGCGACCTGGTCTTCGACAGCATGAACCTTTATGGTGAATATGCCGCTTCGTTTGATGGCATCAGGATGACCACTTTCCAGTGTATCGGCAATCATGATTTCGACAAGCGTTATCAGGATTTGCATAACATGGCTCTCGGCACTCCTGTATATGGTGAGCAATATTACCACCGTTTCTTCGGACCCGTCAATTATTCTTATAACATCGGCAAGGTTCACGTTGTTACTTTGAAGAACATCAATTACGTGGGCCACAAGAAGTATATCGAGGCTATCACAGATGCTGATCTGGATTGGCTGAAACGCGATTTGAGCTTTATTCCTAAGGGCTCTCTGGTTATCCTCAATATGCATGCTGCCGTATGGAACAGCATAGAGAACGAGGGGAATGTTCGTAATGCAGGAGACTTGGCTGATGTCTTGAAGGATTATCAGGTGCATGTATTGACCGGTCATACTCACTATTTCCAGAACAATGCTGTGGATGCCCAGCTGATGGAACACAATATTGGTGCTGCCTGTGGTGCCTGGTGGAAGAGTCAGGTTAACCGTTGTGGTGCCCCTAATGGTTATCTGGTGATGGATGTGGACGGAACCCAACTGAAATGGCACTATAAGTCTACTGGTCATGGCATGGATTATCAGATGCGTGTTTATGGTAAAGGAGAAATGTTGAGCCAGCCGCAATATGTAGTGGCAAATGTCTGGGATTGGGATCCTGCCTGCAAGATGGAATGGCTGCAGGATGGTAAACCTATGGGCATGATGGAGAAGTTTACTGATGTTGATGAAGTTTATGCCGTGAGCAAAAAGCATCAACCGGGTCTTACTGTTACCGGCCATCTGTTCAGAGCCTTGCCTTCTTCTGGTGCCAAGAGCATTACAGTTGTATTCACCAACCGTTTTGGTGAGAAATATGAGCAGACAGTCATGATTGCGAATCCGAAAGTACAGACCCGTATTGTGGCTCATCGCGGATATTGGGATACAGAGGGTTCTGCCCAAAACTCAATTGCGTCTTTGCGCAAGGCTGCAGATGCCAAGGTATATGGCTCCGAATGTGATGTACATATCACGGCAGATAGTGTCATCATCGTGAATCATGATCCTAAAATCAATCATCTGGTCATTGCCGATTCTAAGTATGCTGACCTGAAGACCCAACTTCTTAAAAATGGTGAAGAGGTATCTACTCTTGAGCAGTATCTGAACGAACTGAAGAAGCATCCGGCTATACAGCTGATTCTTGAAATCAAAAGACAGCCTTTGCAGCAGGATGAAGACAGGCTCACCCGCAAAGCGGTTGAGATGGTTAACCGTATGGGGTTGGCAAAGCAGGTAGAATATATCTCTTTCAGTTCAGCAGCCTGTGCATTGGTACGTCAATTGGATGCCAACGCTATAGTCTATTATGTGAACGGCAATTTCACTCCTGCAGAGGTAAAGAAACTTGGCTATCAGGGCATTGACTACAACTATAAGATACTTTTCAAGCATCCTGAATGGATCAGAGAGGCTCACGAATTAGGCTTGAAGGTAAATGGATGGACTCCTGATGATGATGAAATCACAAGGAAACTCATTGAAATGAATGTCGATTTCATTACAACTAACAAGCCGGTAGAAACACAGAAATTGGCAAAGTCATTATAACATGGCGGCTTGCCAACACATATTTAATAACATGGTTATTGAACGGTCAATGGGTATTGCCATCAGGTTCAGCTGATTTACTGAACCTGATGGCAATTTTCATTAAACAGTCTCCTTAAACCTCATTTCTTTTTTAGCTTAGCCACTTGAACTTATTATCCTTACGTATATTTGTGCAAATTACACTTATAATCATGTGCTTTATGATGTGTGTGCGTAAACAGGTTGCATAAACGTGCAAACGTTTGCACAAAGAAATGTAACCTTTTTGAAAGTTTTTCTTGCTTCGTATTGGATTTCCTCTTAAATTTGCAGCCGAAAAAAGATACCAACTAGCAAACGAAGACTCAGTTTAATATAAACGAAACCAAATATAAAAGTAAAGATAAGATGAAGCAAACATTCATAAAATCAGCTATGTTGCTGCTGCTGATCCTTTCAACGGCAACGACGCGAGCGCAGGAGGTCGCTCTGAAGACCAACTTACTGGGATGGGCTTCTACATCTGCCAATGCCGGCATCGAAATCGGCACGGGCAAGAAAACAACCTTCCAACTCTTCGGAACCCTGAACCCCTGGAAGTTCTCGGGCGACAAGAAGATGAGATTCTGGAATGTAATGCCAGAATACAGATGGTACACCTGCCAGAAGTTTGGAGGACATTTCTTCGGAATCCATGCCTTAGGCGGAGAATACAACATCAAAAACATTGATATGCCCTTTGGCATTCTGCCGAAAACTCTGGAGGGTAGGCACTATGAAGGCTGGTATGTAGGTGGAGGCCTCACCTACGGTTATCAGTGGTTACTCAATAAGCACCTCAATTTTGAAGGTTCTATCGGCCTGGGTTATGCATACAGTCCCTACAAGCTTTACGGACGATGCGAAAAATGTCTCGACAAAGACCACCGCAACTATGTGGGCCCTACAAAAGCCGCACTATCTCTCATATACGTGTTCTAAGAATTTAACTTAACTGTGGTTTTAAACTGACAATATAAACACGTAATAACTAGACAGAATACAAAAAATTTTAGGGAAATCATAATATGGATAAGATGAAGCTTTATGCGATCATTTCGCCCCTCTGCATGCTCTTCTCTCAGGGCATCATGCCTGCTCAGGCTCAACAGCTGGTAGGGGGTAAGGTTCAGGTAGAAAGTGTTTTAGCACGCAAGAACGGCAACCAGATGGATGTTGCCTTCCGTATGAATCTGAACGATTTGAAGATGAAATCAGAGCAGCAGCTTGTTTTCACACCGGTAATGGTAGGAACAGATTCTATTGCTCTCAACCCTATCATCATTCAGGGTAGAAACCAGGCTGTAAGATACCGCCGACTTGCCGACAGCAAGAAGAATCCGCAGGCACAGGTTCTTACCCGAAAGAACAAGACCAGTCAGCAGGTTTACTTCACCCAGTCTGTTCCTTATCAGAAATGGATGAAGAAGTTCAAGCTCTCTGTGAAAGAAGATCTCTGCGGATGCGGCAACCTGATAGAACAGGACAATACACCGATTGCTGATATCGACCGTACGCCGAAGATTACAAAGGATTTCTTCGTACAGCCGAAGGCGGAAGCCAAGAAGGTGAGAGCCGAAAAGGGTGAAGCTTATCTCAGCTTTGTGGTCAACAAGAGTAATATTCTTGCCGATTTCCGTGAGAATGCTACAGAGCTGAAGAAGATTACTTCCACCATTGACCTGGTAAAGAACGATAAGAACGTTGAAATCACAGATATTGATATCCACGGTTTTGCTTCGCCTGATGGTTCGTATGCCAACAACAAGCGCCTTGCCAACGAGCGTGCAGCTGCCCTCCGCAACTATGTGAGCAGTCTCTACACCTTAAACAGCAAGCTCTTTACCTATCAGGCTACACCGGAAGACTGGGAAGGATTCAAGAAGAAGATCCAGGCAAGTCATCTGGCTGATAAGGAAGCGATACTCGAGATAGCCAACTCTTCGCTGGCTCCTGATGATAAGGACCTGAAGATCAGAAAGCTTCATCCGGCTAGTTACCGCTACATCATGGATCATATCTATCCTCGTCTGCGTCATAGCGACTATACGGTAACCTATACGGTCCGTCCGTTCAGCATCGAAGAGGCCAAGGAGATATTAAAGACCAAGCCACAGCAGCTTTCTCTGCAGGAGATGTTCCTGGTGGCACAGACTTACGAACCGGGTTCGCCAGAGTTTAACGAGGTATTCGACATCGCCGTCCGCCTCTTCCCAGATGATGAGACAGCGAATCTCAATGCCGCCTGCACCGATTTGCAGAAAGGTGACCTTACTTCTGCCGAAAAGCATCTTGCCAAGGCAGGCAACTCGAAAGAGGCAGAGCGAGTAAGAGATGTCTTCAAGCAGATAAAGGAATTAGAATAATAGAAAATTAGAGAATAACGATTATAAACAAGCTTAACTTTCAAAGATTATGAAGATTAAACATTTATTTGGCTTGGCTGTCATCGCAGCTATGACAGCAAGCTGTTCAAGCAATGAGGATCTGGGAACTGCAGGTCCTGGTACAGGTACTAACGAAGCAGGTGTTGGTTATGCAACTTTCACCATCAACTTGCCTACAACAAGCGGAACACGTGCAGGTGGCGACCCTACATTCGTGAATGGTGATGCCAATGAGTACAAGGTAAATGATGCAACCTTACTCATCTTTAAGAGGGGGGGGGAAGGCAACTAAAGAAGGTGATTATACTTTCGTTGAGAGTGCAGAGTTGGGTTCAATGGCACCATGGAAAGATAAAAATGAGCCAGGTGTAACCACTCATGCTAAAATTACAGCCAAGCTGGACAATGTGAATAGAACTGATCAATTCTTCGCATTGGTGCTCTTGAACAACGGTACTGGTACTAATGCCAAGGTTGCTATGCCTTCAGAGGGTGATAAGTTCTCTGCTTGGAACGAAGCAAAAGTTACGGATAAATTTGCAACTCCCGAGAATGGCTTCTATATGGCAAATGCTCCTCTGTTCGAGAATAATAATGTTACTACTTTAGTTCCTATTGTGAGTGATAAGATTTACCCTACAGAGGAAGAGGCTGCCAAGAATCCAGCAACAGATATCTATGTAGAGCGTGGTCTTGCTAAGGTTACCTTAGGTACAGGTACAACAACAGCAAAGCCGGTTACTAGTGACACATATCAGGGTGATGAGGTTACTATCTCTAAATGGGCTTTGGATGTTACCAACAAGAAGGCCTACCCTATCCATAATGTTGATGGATTGACCACAGACTTCCCAGACATTTGGAGTAACAGTTCCACTACTGCATCTACAACCAACAATGCTACCACTAAGCGTTTCGTAGATAATAATACAGAAACCAAAGTAAAGCGTGTATATTGGGGTATAGATCCTAATTATAAGAATACTGATTTATGCAAGGAAGACGCAGATGGAACTACTGCTAGAAAGGCAGAGTTCAACTATGTTGCAAATGCAAACGTAAAAGAAGATCCAGCTAAACCATTGTACTGTCTTGAGAATACATTCAATCTTCTCAATATGAAGCAGGGGCAGACTACTCGCATTGTATTCAAAGCTACATATAAGCCAGCAAGTTTACCTACAGGAGAAACAACATTCTACAAGATTGGTAAGAACACTGCTATTTGGAGAGAAGCCGATCTTAAGCAAGAAATCGAAGCTGCAGTTGCTAGTGTTGTCTCAGGCGCAGCAGGAAAAACTACTGTCACTTTGAATGCTAAAGGAAATGATATCACTGCAGCAGGTACTCATTATATAGCAGCAGCTAATATCAGCGTAACTGGTGCAACCATTACACCTGAAAACATCACCGCCATTAATACCCAGTTGGGTCTCAACGAGGATAAAAAGGTTGGTATTAGCACATACGCAGATGGTGAGTCTTACTACGTTGCCCGTATCAAGCACTTCGGTGATGACTTGACTAATTGGAAATCTGGCACTTACACTGATAATCTGTCATTCTTGGGTCGTTATGGTGTGCTCCGTAACAACTGGTATGAGTTGACTGTAAATAGCGTTAGCGGTCCTGGTTATCCTAGCGTTCCTGATGTTAAGCCTAACACTCCAGATGATGAGGATGACAACTACATCAAGGTTAGCGTGAAGATTCTCGACTGGGCTAAGCGTTCATACACCGTCGATTTGTAATCCATTACACATTAATTATATATAGCTCAGCCGCTCTAGCGCTAAGGAGCGGCTGGCTATATCGGAAGAATAAGAATCAATTTATACACTTTACTTTTTCATAAAACAGATAAGCATCATGGCAAACAAGAAGTTTAACAGTTGGATCAAGAATATATGCATGGGATGGGGATTCATCATGGCGGGCAGTATGCTCAGCAGCTGCAACGACTTGATGCACGACGACCTGCCTCCTTGTGACATGGGTGTTGACTTGCAGTTCAAGTACGACTACAACGTGCAGCGTGCCGACATGTTCAATGATCATGTGGGCGGACTCAGCGTATTCGTATACGACGAGCAGGGCAACTTCATTGCTCGCCATGATGCCTATAACGATGCGGTATCACAGCCGCTCAAGGACCCTAACTATGCCATGAGAATCAATCTGGAACCGGGCAAATACAGATTTGCAACCTTCGCCTTCCAAAAGAAATACGAAGATGCACTCGCGCAGCCAGGTGCCAAATTCCAGATAGCTCTGCCACAGCAGGGTGACAACATCACCGCCCTCCATGCACGACTCGACCGCGAACAGGGCAAGGTGAACAACCAGAGCCAACCGCTCGATACACTCTGGCAAGGACTCAGCAACGGACTGGTTGAAGTAAAAGACCTGCAGGTTACACGCCATACCATCGGTCTGGTTCGTGATACCAAGCAGCTCACCATCAGCCTGCATCAGATCGACGAGCCTGCCAACATCAATGCCGATGATTTCAGTTATCAGATAACCAATGCCAACGGCGATATCAGTTACGACAACTCTCTCCTCCCCGACGAGGAGTTGACATATACCCCATACTACACCTGGACCACTGAGTTTAAGGATACCGAGGGAAATGTAAAGGAGCGCACCGCTCATGCCGCCCTCATGTTCTCCCGACTCATCTGGCATCCGGCAGAAGAAAACGACAAGAACGCCATCCTCACCATCACGAACAAGACTACTGGCGAAGAGGTGGCACGCATCAATCTTGCTGACTGTCTGGCTCAAGGCCGTGGCGCCTTCGAAGCCCGCCAATATTCAGCACAGGAATTCCTGGACCGTGAGTACGACTACAAGCTCGACTTCTTCCTCCAGGGCAACCAGTGGAAGTATGCGAAGCTCAGCATTTCCATCCTGGATTGGAGCAAGCGCATCCAGCGTGTCGATTTCTAACCGTTTCAGGTGTCAGAGCCCCTTCCGGGCATTTAGCTCATAAGAGTATTTGACTTTAAAAATTAGAAACAATGAAAATACGAGATTTCATTTTAAGTTTAGTTAGTTGGTTTATATTGTTGGTTACAGTAAGTTGCTCTGACGAACTTGGAGGCGAGCGCGCCCCCATTTCGTCAGAAAGCAACTTACATGTACTCGTGCCAACCGTGCTCAGCAGCCGCGGCACCCGTACCGACGATGCTTCCGGCCTTCCTACCTATAATGCCACGGTAGATGAATGCCAGATCAACGACCTGACCCTCTATGCTTTCCCTACAGGAAATGAAGGCAAGCTCCTGGTAGAGACGCTCCCTGCCCCACTGGCTACAATGATGGCAGAGCCGCATGTAGCTAACTATCAGCTCAATATCGAGCCGGGCACTTACCATATCTATGTGGTTGCCAACATGAACAAGGTGTTGAGTGGTCAAACTATCCAAACAGAAGATGATCTCAAAAAAATAGTACTGAGTTATGACGCTGGAACAGAACCGGGAATTCCTGTTTCTACAAACATCCCGATGATTTATGAGCCAAAGGATGTAAACGGTAATATCATCGATACAAAAATAGAAAAAAGTGGTAATAAATATACCGAGGTAGCAGCTAACCTGAAGTTTACTTGCGTAAAGGTTAAGCTCAACCTCATTATGGACCCAACTGCGAGCGATAATCTTTATGGCAAGAGCTATAGCATAACAGATATTGTTGCAAAGCAGCTTTCTCCATCTACCACTCTGTCATGGAATGGTAACTTTACCCAGTCACATGTAACTCCAGAATATGCTAAAGGCATAGATACACCTCTTTATAAGAGTACTCCTACAGGCGACGCAAGCAAAGGATGTTATTATCAGAAAGGTGAATATGAAATCATTGAAGCTAACAAAGATGTAGCTAACGAAGATGTTGTGAAAATCGCTGATGCTTATAAGGATAAGGGTACACTGAAACCTACGAACGATAAGCAATGGCTCTTTCAAGGTACCTACTATCTGCCAGAGCGTTATATCTCTAAAGTAGAGGAACAGTCGGTATTGAAGATTAACGGTATAGTTAACAACAGCAACAAGAATCAATATACCATTAAGCTGGGACATAAGCAGAACGCATCAGATGCTGTGCCTACATTCCCTCGTGGAACCTATTATGAAATAACAGGTATGCTGAAAAGCTATGGTGATATGGATCTTGACTGTAATGTAAAGGTGAGCGACTGGTCACCAGTAGAAATCAATGCCGATTTCTACCATACTACTTTATGGGTTAACAAGGCCAAGGCTAATGTGACTTCTACAAAGAGTGATACTATCTCTTATAATTCAAGCGAACCTGATGTAACGTTTGGCTGCATTGACACCAAGACTGTTGGTGAGAAAGATGAGAAGGTTATCATCTTAACAAAAAATGATGGCAAAAATATCATCTTTGGTATCAATCCAGAAATACCAATAGATCAGTTCGAACAGGATAAGACAACAGGAAAGAGAGAAGGAACTGCTAGAGTTTACTTACAGGCAAACAACATCAAGAAGTATATTGAAGTACACTATGATGTTACTCCTTATTTTAAGGTGAGTCCAAAGAACGTAGTTATCTATTATGGTAAGGATCCTGACGGCCAGCAGGTTCTAGAGAAACACTTTGTGGTAGAAACCAATTTGGGTGGATTGAAAGCATATCAGAACATCAATGGTACGCTAACACCAAAAGCTTCCGGTTCTACAGCAAAAGTTGGTAATGCACCTTCTTGTTTGCAGATAAATTATGATAATATTCCTGTAACAGAGAATGGAATAACAGTATATGGAAAGTACGTGATGAAGGTTAAGGAAACCGTAGATCCTAAGACGACTACCGTTTATAACTTCACACTTTCTCCGCTAAACAAAATCTCTGGAGACGAGGATAGATCGCAAGAAGTTACTGTAACTGTAAAACCGGAGTTTGGTCCTTATCGCATCTATATGCGAGCTATCAATGATGTGTATAGTTGGAGTGGAGATAAAGATACACAATCAAATCTTGTTGTTGTTATGAAAGAACAATTACCAGAATATACAATTCCGGAAGGAGACTATAATGGTGATAAGAATTTCAACTGGGACGATGGTTGGTTTTGGAAAAAAGACAACTGGGCTGGAGATGAAAAAACTCATTCAGATAAGCACTATCTCTATGCCTATACTCAGATAGGCGAGAATACAAACTCATCTCCTAATATGCCAACCTGGGTTTTTACGGAGAAGTTCCCTGGAGATAAATTGACAGGTGACATTAACAATGCAGGATGGTATTACAAAGATATAGCCAAAAATGCAAAAAGTAGTTTGACCTTCAATAATGCGAAAGGAGAGAAGGAAATCAAACCGGGACAAACTCTAGTAATATTTGGCAATGGCGATAATGCTTTTGGAGATGATGGTGGTCGTACTCCGCACCGTTTTCCACATCATATGGATACAGGTATTCCATTGTTCAATTATGAAGATCGTGAAGGATGGTATCTCTATGACCCAACCTGTATACCATATTATCGAGTATATGATGACAAACCAACCATTATAAACGTGGATTATGTAATATATACCAAAGATAATATTACACGATGGTACATCGATTTTGGAAAGAAGGACAGTAATCTAAAAAAATATACTTTGGAGTGTAACCCAGATCAATTCAAGGAAAAAAGCGAAGATGTTGGAAATGGCTGGAAACGTACAGTTCTCCAATTCAAAGCTCCTAAGGGCGAATATGAAAAAGCAATAGAGGTTAGCATTGGTGAAAATAACTACCACATGCTCTTTGATGGTGACAACTACAAGTGCACATACGATGCAAAAAAAGGATACCAGATATTCGGTTATTACGATGGTAGCTGGCATGAAGGCAAACCGTCAGGAGTTTCTAAATAGTAAAGATAGAAAATATAATGATGACAAGAATAAAGACTTTAATGATATGGATAGGATTGCTCTTAAGCCTTGCATCATGTAAGGACTCTTTAGAGGCAATTACTCTCGGTGGGGACGAACTCCCTACCGAGGGAGTTACGCTGAGCATACAATTACCTAATTTCACTCCTCAGGAAATCTCAACCCGGGCTGGAGGCGAAACTACAGAGAGCATTAATTCTCTGTGGCTTGTATGTTATGACACTTCAGACAAGTATCTTGATATGCAAGATTGTACAAAAGCTTATGCTGCTGCAACTGCTGATGCAGATGGTTACAAGAAAATCAAAACGAACCTTCCTAAAGGTACAGAAACGGTACATTTGGTTGCCAACGTTCCTGGCTTGACGCCAGCACAGGCTGCAAAGCTTGACGCGATGAAAGATATCACTCCTGATTTATCAAAGCCAATCTGTTGGGGCAAAGCTAAACTTAGCGACCTGATGAACGACAGCAAGATTTCACTTACCCGTCAATGTGCTAAAGTTACAGTACAAACAAGCGTTAGCGGTTTCGAAATCACAGACCTTCGTGTATGGCATTCTGCCAGCAAAGGTTCTATTGCGCCAGCTGGCTACGAAGAATCTAAAAATGAAAACTTGGCAACATCTACAGAGTTGATGGATGATAGCAAATGTATTGCTGGCGGTTCTGCTGCTGTAGTTGCTGTAAATGAAACTTCGGCAGGCAAGGCAGACATCATTATCCAGGCTAAATATAATGGTACAGAAGGCTTCTATAAAGTAGCCCTCTATTATAAAAAAGATGATGGCAAAACTGCACAATATGCATTGGTACGTAACCACAACTATATCGTGAAGGTTATTTCTGTAAACGATGCAGGCTACGCTACTGAAGCAGAAGCATTAAAGGCTGATCCGGAAAATCGTCTGAAGGTAACCGTAGTAGATGACAACCCGGAGATTGTTGATATGATAGCCTGCAAAGATTACGAACTGGGTGTTTGTGGTACACAGACTGTTGCAGCTACAAATGGAAGAGATCTTACTGTCACAGCTCCTATCACTTTGGTTACAAATCTTAAAGCTGAGAATACAACAGATAATAATCTCTATAAGGTTGAAATTAGCAGCAAGGCAAATTCGTGGATAACTGGATATACAAAAGAAAGCGTGTCCACCACAACACCAACAAGTCCTGATGAATCGGCACCAAAAGGAACCAAGTTTGTTCTCAACCTCACATTGACTGCAAACAACAAATCGGAGGAGCCTCGGGAAGGTACGATTACCATCACTTCCGGTGACTTGAAAAGAACCATCTTGATTCATCAGGAAGGTTACGACTTTAAACGTGCTGATGATCGACAGGTTGTCATGAATTACAATGGTACTATTCATGATAATTACTTTGCTTGGCTTGATTCAGAAATGCATGGTGTTAAACCTAGCGAGAATAAGGTCGATAAAGAGGAAAAGACCAGAAACCAGGGCTTGCACTTTTGCGTAGGAGATAATAAAATCTATTATCTGATTCCAAAGAAAACTGGTGACCAATTCGTGAAGAAATCTAACAAAATCAGTTATTCAGATGAAGTTTACAAAGGCAATAACTATTATAAAGTGACATTGGACAACAGCACCAATAACTACGATTTGTGGACAGACAAAGAAGGTTTTGTCATCGAGAATACTGAAGATGCTGCTCATCCGATTACCATCACGTATCCTATCTATCATACGGGTGTATTTAGTGAAATAACAGAATCTGCAGCAAATGAACACCAGCTAGGTGAACCCAAGAAGGGTTGGTTCTATTACGAAGTTGTGAAGGTTAATGTAACAGAACCATCTGAAGATGGTACTTCTAGTACGGACAAGACATACTATATGTTAGACCGCAACCTGGGAGCTTCCAACAGCGATTTCTATTCGCCAGGTTCTGCCAATATTGCCAATGATAAAAGTTCTATAGGTGGATATTTCAAGATATCAAATGATAAAAACAGTAACGCCTATATCGACAAGTATGTAATCGGCAATTTTAGAGTTCCAAAGGGCAACGAGCTAGAGGCTATTGCGAATAAAGCCTCAGTAGATCTGTTGGAAACATCTACAGGTGAACCGTATAATTGTATTCGCATCCCGACAAGTTCTTCGCAGAAGAATTACATCTATATCCCAATCAGCGGATATTACGAGAGCAACAGCTTCAAGGATGAATTTCATGCAAATCTGTGGAGCAAGTCTTTGTTGTCGGGCTATCAGGGCTTCAGTACAGATAGTAATGAATATGGCTTCTGGTATCTTTATCTGGATATCTATAATAAGATAAAGACTATCACAAATACCCGTTTTGCTCAGGGATATGATGGCTCGAACACTGGCCGTTACAAGGCGATGCCAATCCGCCTGATATACGTTCCATAAGGAGTTAGAATCTTACACTTTAATATAAACCAGAGAATCCACAGCAGGCACTCAAGCCAGCTGTGGATTTCTTGATTCTTAGCTTCACTCAAATCTGCACTAGTGTCCCGTTAAGTCTGGACGATTATTATATAAGTTATTAATATCCAATATTTTATGTTCTAGAAATTGTGTGTTCGATTTGATTTTGTACCTTTGCACTCATTTGGTATCCTAGCCTTTTTAAGCCCGATGATTTCTAAACGGGACAGCAGTGATTATCTTCTCTTCCCACGAATCTTGCCTTCTTGATAGCTCTATCAAAGCCCTTGTTAGCCTATGTATATTGTAATCTCAAAATTTAATTTCTAAATCAATCTGTGTTTTTCAAGGTATAAAAAGATTAGACAGCATCTTCATCATGATTAAAGTTCTCATAGAACTTCATTCGCTTCTTTTCTAATTCCGCAATTTCTTCCTCAGTTATTCTCATGGTTTATGCAGTATAAAGATTTAATTGACGCAAAACTGCTCGTCTTTCACGAACCCTGTTGGCATCAACCATAATGTCTTCTGTTTTCATCTCTACCTCAGATGAATTCTGTTCATCATAGCCTTCTCTTGCGTGTTTCCAAGAAAACTCTCCATGCGTTAAAGTACTCAAACTCCAAGACTTCTGTGGAGCATAAGTTTTAAACACCATATCAAACACTGGCTCATATTGTACAACCTGCTCTTTATCCATTAATTCTGGGAGAGAATCATTTTTATAATGCTGGCGAATCTGAACCATGACAGGACCATATTTCCAAGCCTCAAATTGTGCATCAAACATAGGTTCGCCCTTTTGAATCAAGCACTCACGCTGCGTGAAATAAAGTAGCTTATGCAACTTCATTTCATCAATACGAACGCCAAAATCATCCATATAGCGCTTGTATATATAAGAGGCAACTTGTAATATTCCCATCATAGTCATTATTCATTTTATAGTTTATTGCCGCAAAGTTACGCTTTTTTATTGAAGATAGAGTTCTCACTTACATTAGGATTTATTATCTTATATATCCCAACAAATCAAGATACATCATTCTTGACTCTAAGCACTCATCTTCAGGAATATGATTTGCCTCTTTCTCCAAACTCTCAGTAGAGTACAAGAATTTGAAGCCATTCTTTTCATAAAAATGAAGCACATTTTCCTTATTATAAGCATCAACAACAATGAAACGGCAACCAGTCTTATTGTTAGGATGAACAAACCACGATGCTATGTATTCAATCACTTGTGAACCAACAGATAAAACTGTTCCTTGAAACTCCTTTGCCACTCCAAGTCTTCCTATCAATACTGCTGGATAACTTCTTGTTCTCTTTGAATTCGGAATCTTCCTCTGTATTCGATTTCTTGAAGTATTGGGTATTAATGCAGCCTTGATACTATCATTTGCTAACGTAAAAGCACAAACAATCTTCTTGTCATCTCCTGTTGTGGAAAAATAATAAGTTTTTCCCAACAGCTGCTCTGCATAAAGGAATGCATCTTGATGAAAGAAATCATCCAAGTCCTTATCTCCGCAACTAAAACTTTCCAACTCACCCTGTGTTGTAACAGGATATGGAAAGCCTCCACAACTATTTTGCAAAAGGTCCTTTTCCTCCATGTTCTTTCATATATTTACGTGAACGTTCCATAATGCGATCAATATCCTCAAAAGAAAAGACTAATTTTCTCCTCTGTGGATTACGCTCATTCTCCTCTGCCTCACGAACAAATCGTTCAGCGGTCTCACCTGTCAAAACAGGAATGCTTCTTATCTCTAATGCCATAATCTTCTCCTTTTAAACGTTTAACTCTGCCGCAAAATTACGCTTTTTCCTCGAAACCACCAAGAGAATCACAAGAAATCTGCAAGTTATCAGCAAATAACCACGAAATCAACCGTAAACTATAACTCAATAGTTCGTTAATAATTCAATAATGTGCTAAGCAGCTATACGCTGTAAGCACGAGAGATCTTTGAAAATCTTGCTAATTAAAGTTCGGTTCGGGGTGTACCCGCTTGCTTTAAAAATTCGTTTCACCAGATAAATGTTGGTCATCAGTGACTTGAATGAAGACATAGAATATTCCATTCCCATCTCCTTCATAGTTACCTTGGCAACATTTAGTGATGTGAACGAAGCATTGAAAGCAAAATCGAGTTTCCACTTATCGCGAGCCTGGCAGTCCATAAGACCAGTATAGCCTTTGGCGTCACGAAAGCAAAATTCGATCTGGAACCTGGTTCTATAATAAAGAAGTACCTCTTCACCCGAAAGTGAGGTGTCTGTAGAGAAGAATAGTTTCTTCTTGCCATTCGGCATCTGCCAGATGACAAGTCTAACTTTACACCTGAGTGCCTTGGAATAGGCAATCAAAGTATAAGCTGTTCCTTCTATATCTTTCATCTCCATCTTCTCCATTCGAGTGAGGTCAAGATTCTTCATATCAATCTTGCCATCCTTGGTCTTTGGGCGACCACGTTTTCCAGTACGTGGACCAGCATAGACATAAAAGAGACAAGCATTGTCACGAAAGCGGCTTATCAAAGAGAACCCTTCTTTCTTTATCCCATTAACAAA
>OLGM01000609.1_pt1 | contig 21104 bp, 33 predicted proteins | sample 1606001 | NCBI WGS metagenome assembly OLGM01 (sample SAMN03283294) | human gut metagenome | biome: human-associated habitat; material: feces | host: Homo sapiens | place: Peru | collected 2012
TTTGGGCTAATGCCCATGCCCCAAAATCTCCTAAATTCATAATTATTGTACCTCCTTATTTTTAATTATTTAAAGTATCATATTCGATATCAATATTTGCATAGCCAAATTGAGAATTTACATACACTTTGCCGTTATTGTCAACTTGAACAGACGCAAAATTGCTTAAACTTGAACCTGTTCCAATTGCGGTAGCAATTGCAAATGGTCTATATTGTTCTGGTAATGTATAAAGTTGCGTATTTGCAGTATTTTCTATTTTTATACCAATATGTAAATGAACTCTACTTCCTACTTTGTAATAAAAGCTATTTCCATAACCTTCATAATTGCTAGCATTATCGGGTTCAAAATATGTTATATCACTATTTTTAAATTTATTCTTCATTTTATTCTTAGCATATTGGGGTATCATGATAGCACCCCATTTCTTTTTTTATTTTTTTAGTAATACTGTGTGTGTGTGTGTGTACAGCCACAAGGCTTTCAGCGATTTTATTTTTCATTTGCTTGCTCCTCCTTATTGCTTATTGCTTTTTGTCCTAACAAGTAAGTACCTATTACACCTTGAATTACTGCTATAACTTGCACTATTTGTATTGCATATGGTATTGTTATACCATCTACGGCATTTATTCCTGCGACTAATGCACTTATTATTGCTAGTACGTTTGTTAAATATTTTGCTATTGTTTTTAATTTTTCCATAATTTTCTCTCCCTTCTATTTTAAACCTAATTTAAAAAGAGCAAATGCTAGTATTGCATAAAATAAATAATCAATCAATTTATCCCATTTCATACCTTTTTGCTCTTTTCCTTTTTGAATATCTTCTTTTATTTCTGAAACATTATTTTCCATATTGCTCATTCGATAATCCATTTTTTCCATAATCGTATATGTATTTTGCAGTTCTTTTATTTGCTCGTCATGTTCATTTAGCCTTTTTGTATTTGATTTTTCTCGTTCCTCTAGGTGAGCAATTGCCACTTCAACATCCATATTTTTTCTTCCTTTCTATTTTATTCCTACGATTTTTAAAACACCCCAAGTATCTGCTGAGCTATCTCTATCTTGGAAGTTCCAGCTGTGTGCTAGATTAGAATAGCCAAAACCATACCCTATTACTTTTGTTTTATCGCCACTAACAGCAACAGAACATTTATTCAAATATTGTGTTCCATCCATAGCACCAGCAGCAACTGCATTTCCATATTTATAATAAACTCCGTTTTTTTCAATGTTTATTGTTTGAATATTTAAGTCAATTTCTAAAAAATCTATAATTCCAGACATACGAACTTTTACTCGAAGTCTTTTATATCCATTTACATTTACATTGATTGCATTCCCACCTGCTGAAATGCCACTCCAAAGAACGGTTTCTTTTGAGTTTATTTCTTTAATCATTTGCTTTAACTTTGTAAATGTATTAAGCATTATATTCCCCCCTTATTACGAAATCGAAATATTCTCCTTCTTCACAGCCCCAGTCAGATGTTATTTTTATTTGATTGCTTATGCTTCCACTTTCTCCTATTTCTTGATAATGCCCATCTGTTCCCTCTTCGTCTGAACTTTTCCTTAATAATTCTCCCATAAAATACACATCTAAACACTCTTCTCCTACTTTATAATTGGCGGGTACTGTTATTGTAGATCCTGCATCTAAATTGCTACTTAATATCAGCTTATATTTTGTTGTTTTTATTTCTGTCTTTGTGGCTAAATCGTCTACATTAGTTGCACTTCCTAGCTCGTCCCACTTATTTTCATTTTCATTAAAAGCATAATCTTTATTTTCTGAAATTACATTGTATACATCTCCGCCTTTTGCTCCTGTTATGTTGTTTAAATCTTCTAATGTTTCAACTGAGCCTTTGTATTTGTATATGTTTTGCAACGTATCAATTTTTTTCTTGTAACTGTCGGTAAAATCATTTTGTGAAAGTCCTTTTCCTGGTATTTTATCAACTTTTCCAAACAATGTTGTATCTATAATAGTATTGTTCGTATTAGCATCATCCACATTATAACTTTCGCTTTGCTTCGGTTTTTTTAAATTATAATGTTCTGTGTAATCAGACATTTATACAGACCTCCTAACTTATTTTCATAATAACTAATTTGTAAGTAACATCTTTTCGTGCTGCCACAGAAGCTACTTTTGCTGACATAATAGTTATCCCCGAAGGCTTAAGAATAACTTTTGTATCTCCATTTCCTAATAACATTGAACTTGAAGATGGAGTTTGTGGGGTTGCCCACCAATCTATATGCACTGTATTATGAGACATTATTGAAACAACAATACAATTATCTTTTGTAAAGCCAGAAGGATAATTTACTGTTGTTGTACCCAATAAATTTTCATCTTCTGCTTCTGGCATTGTTATTGTTCCAGTTAATACTGCAAAATTTCCTTTCGTAATATATTCGGTTGATGATTTTCCCCCTAATTTATATGCATTAGTTGCAGTCGCACTATTTCCGACTACAACTTTTGGCAGTAGTAGCAGTAGCAGCATTGCCTGTACAACTATTAGAAGAACCACTAACATTTCCTTTGACATCTGCTTCAACACCTCCATTTACTATTAGTTTGCCAGTTATCGTATTATCTTGGTTTTTCAATACTAAATTAGTTTTTATATTTTCTATATAATCTTGAAATTGTTGATATAGATCCTCTCCGTCAACACTAATTAAAGAATTAACTATTCCACAAAGTGTTTTATCTAATCTTTTATCAACAACATCTGAGGCTTCAATATTAGATGTACTTTTTACAGTTACCTCTGCCAAGCATATTTCATAAATATTGTTATCTCTTTGCAATGAAGCTGGTGTTGTTCCATTTCCTGCCTTGATATATAACTTTGTTTCTCTTACTGCTAGTGTTTTATCTAATTTTACAACAACTCTGTCAATACGATTTCCACTAGTTGGTCTTTCTAATGTAAATATCTTGTCTTCTTCATTTTCAAAGTCTGCCCCTTCTATTATTCCAGCTCCTGCATTTACTTTTATATTGAGTCCTCCATTTGATGTAACTTTCATTCCATTTTCGCCATAATTTTTGTAGTGTCCAAAATAAATCCCATTGCTTAAAAATTTAGCAAAATATTTTCTAAATATTTCGGCTTCATAAAGTCTGTCTGGCTCCATTTTTCCACTTTCAGAATTTAATACATCCATTGAATCAAATGGAAAACTTTTTAATTTTATTTCTCCTGACATCTTCTTTCCTTTCTATAAAAACAAGACCTAATTTAATTTATAGGTCTTGTTATTATTCTTTTTATTTCTTCCCCTAGACTTGGCACTTTATCTCCAAAGCCTAATTCTACTGTTTTATTATTTCTTTCATATATTTCTTTTGCTTGAATTATACGTTTATCTTCATATATTCCATCACTTTCAAGAGTTACTAAATCTCCTAAAAAGAAATCTTTTTCCCATTCCATATTTGGAATTTGATATACTTTTCCTTCTACGCTTTGAATTATCTTATATGTATCTAATTTCTTTTGCCCCTCTGTTTTCAATTCGTCTGCTTCTTCTATATTATTTAGGTCTATTAAAACTTCTCTTCTATCAAATCCTGTTGCAGTTCCAAGAACAATTATAAGTCTATCTTCATTTTCGCCTTTTCCAGCAACATATCCAACATTTTTATAATTTGAATTATCGTCTGTTGTTTTTCCTTCAAGTAAATTTTTCTTTTTTTCGCTAAATACTATATAAGGATGCTTTATTGTTCCTTGTAGTTGCTCGTGTGTATATGATTGTAATTGTGCGTGAGTAAATTTTTTTAAAAGTTCATGTGTAGTTGGATTTTCTATTTGATTTACAGTTCTGTCAGTACCTCTTAGACTGTCAAAATAAATACATTTTTCTGTTCTACTTAAATAGCCATACCATCCTAGTCCTGTGTCTTCACTTATATGTTTTTCTTCGTCATGCAAATTAGTTAGTCTTGCTTGCCATACTGTCTTGATACCTCTATTTTGTGTTGGTGCTATCTTAATCCATGGAATATCTCTTTCTGGTGTTCTTATATTATCGTAATAGCTTTCTACTAAATGATTTTTTAAATAATGTTTTTGTATATTTTCTGCGTAATCTTCTGATACTCTATCATATCCATTTGTAGCAATTATTCTTCTTTTTGTGATTCCTTTTATGCAAGGTCCTGTTACTTTCATTGTTTTACTATTTTTGTTTGTATCAATTACTACTTTATCTATCAAAAGAATTTTGTCATCCCTTTTATTAACTATTAACATGTTATCTTTTTTTAGTTTGCTTGTGTTTGCTTTATTTTTATTGATAGTTAATTCAAAAGTTCCACATTCATAATAATTCCATATACAAATAAGGCTTTCAAAATTAGTAATGATGCCTAAAAGTTCAAAGTTAGTATTTATTATTTCTATACAATTCATTTAAACACCTACATACTTATTAGTATAGTCTTTTATAGTTACTCTATCTTTTGCTCCCTCTATATCTGAACTATACTCGATTAAGTTCTTTCCTACTATTAATTTAAAAAATGTAGACGTTAAATCGATTTCGTTATATACATCTTTTGTTTCGTTTGGTGTTATAAGATTAACAGTTTCTTTTCCTTCCCTGGTGTCTATTACTAATTTTTCTTTTTCTCCTATTTCCATATTCACTTGTATATATTCTCCTGTCGTTTTGTTTGCTATTTTGGGATTTTTAGCTGGTCCAATATATTCTATTTGAACAGGTGCTTCAACATCTCCCAAATTTTCGATTTCTTTATAAAAGCTTACATTAGAAAATGTTGTTGCAAGTGTAAGAGGAAATTTAAGTCCACCTGAAACAGATTTTATATCAATATCTTGTCCTTTTTCATCTAACCAATATGGATCTTGGCAATAAAAAGAGATAGTTGCAGTATCATGATTATTCTTTCTATCATTGAATTCTGCACTATCTTCCACTTTTCCATATATTCTATATTTCTTATAGTCATTTGTATAATAAATCAATAACTCTCCTCTTTTATTTGTTTGAGAATTATATGTTTTAGGATTTATTATTCGCATTATTTTTCGTCTTAATTCATATAGTTTTAATCTATTTTTGGTTCTGATTGTTGCCTTTAATTTAATAACTCTTGCATCTAATAAACTGTCTTCACTATTACATCCATCTTGATTTACTCCTTGGCTTTTTTGTGAAGTTGCTCCGTGGATGCCCTAATCCTTCAATATGGCTTAAAAGTATATCTTCTTCTGGATTTCCTACACTATCAAATACTATATTTTCATTTAAAGCTAAATTGATTATTTCTAATTTTTGCATTTTACCACCTACATTCCTGCTAAACTTGATGCCAATTGTTCGTCTATATTTCTTAATTTTCTATAAGTTTCGCTTGGCATTTCTGGGTTTTGTTCAATGTTATTAGTTTGATATACATTTATAGTCTGAGTTTGAGGTTTATTGCTTCCTTCTTCATATCGATACATTCCTGATGTCCATTCTTTTATCTTGCTTTCTATTCCAGCATTTATTGAGTCTTGAACTCTTTGTATCATATTTTCTATTTTACTTGTTATTCCTTCGTTAATTCCCTGTGCAAGCTTTTCGCCTAAACTTTGACCTGTAATTTCGTAAGCATCTCCATAACTTTTTAATAACTCTAATATTTTATCTTGATTTTGTTCTACATTTAATAACATTTTTTCGGCTGTTTCCTGAGCCTTATCTATTTGCTTGCTATAATAATCTTCTAAATTTTCTAGTTGCTTATTGTACTGTTCTTTTTGCTTGTCTGTCTCATCTTCAATCGCTTGTGTTTTATCTTCCTGTTCTTGTTCTAATAAATCTTTTTGTGCATTTAATGCTTCTTTTTTATCCTCTAACGCTCTACTATCCAATGTTTTTTGATATTCAGCCACTAACTTATCTAATTCTTTTTGATAATTAGCTTTTGTTGTTGCGTCATGTTCATAATCTATCAATTGTTGAAGTCTGATTTTCTTTTTTTCATATTCTGCATCTTCTTCGTCTCGTGATTTTTGCTGTTCTGCTTTGTCTAATGCTTCTAATTCTTTTTCTATGGCTTCTATTTTAGCATCATATTCCGCATTTATAGCGTTAATACGAATTTCTTTCAATTTTTCTACTTCTTCTATTTGTGCATCTATAAATGCCTTGTCTTTTTCTTGCATTTCTTCTAGTTGCTTTGTTATGGCATTTGTTAATTGAGTTACTGTATTATCTATCTGTTCTACTCTTAAATCACGTTTTTGTTGTTCATAATCACGAATAGTATTTAGTTCTTCTCTGTATATTTCTTTTCGCTCATCCAAAGATAATCTTTCGTCCTTCATTATTTGATTTAGATAATTTCTATGTATTTGTATTATCTTGTTGTAATCCGTAGTTTGTTCTGTAATATCATATGCTGCACCTCTTGCATTTTTTTGGTCTTGTATATAATTCTCATAGTCTTCTGTCTGTTGGTCTATCAAGTCTTTTTCTTTTTGTGCTAGTTCTTTATTTAATTCATATACTTTTTGTCTTATTTCATTTTTCTCATCAGATGTTTTAGCATATTTTTTTAAGGCATATTCATACATTGAAATTTCTTGTTTTACACTTATCTGGTCTAATGCTTTTTTATATTCTATTTGTTTTTTATAGTTATCTAAGGCTTTATTTTGATATGTTTTAGAACTAGACGACGTTGACCTTTTAGGAGTATAACTTGAAGTTACAGTTCCTTTAAAATCGTTTGGTGTTAATTTTGCTAAATTAGATAATATATTTATTTGATTTTGAAGTGAAGCTGTAACTTCTTCCGTTTCCATTTGCATAGCATTTGCTATTTTAGTATATTCATCTTTATTACTTTTTAAAGTTTGTAAATCCACTATACTTTTTTGAATTTGTACTTGTGCCAAAGCCCACTCAGCATCTGCTGCTGCATTTTCAGAATCTATCATGGCTTGTGTACTGTTTATTGTATTTTCATTAACTTTTGCCAATTCTGGATAAACCTTAACCAATTGTGTTTTAGCATTTGTATATTCTTCTGTTGTTGTCTGTCCTTTTTTCAATATGTCAAGCAATTCTTGTTTACCTTGTATATCAGCTTTTGTTTGGGCTATATTGATTAACGTTTGTCTATGCGCAGATTGGTTCGTAGCATTTGCGTATGCCTGTTTTCCTTCATTTACTTCCAAAGATTTGCTTAAAAGGTCTACTTTTTGCTTGTAAAAATCTATTGTTTGTCCAGCTGAGAAATATTCTTTCTTATATTCTTCCATTGATTTTTGAGCTTTTTTTAATTGACTTTCTAGATTATCCAATTCCATATCATCGTTGTAGGATCTATTCCATTCGCCTTTATCTTTTAACTCTTTGATTCTATTTTCGATTAACTCTATTTTTTTAGCCTTTCCTTCATAAACAGCTACGATTTCAGCTGCTTCGTTTTCTGCATTTTCAACTGTTTGTTTCTCATTATCTGTATATTGCCCATTTTTTATGAAATTCTTTAATGCTTCATCTTCTTTTTCTAATTTTTCAGTAGCTTCATTCGCTTTATCAATAATTTCTTGTTGTTTATTAACAAAGATATTTAATGCAGTAATCCCAGCAGTAATTGCAAGACCTCCCCAAAACAATGGATTTGACATCAATGAAGCTGTAAATGTCTTTGTTATTGTATTAGCTACTCCTGTTGCTTTTGAATATGCTGAAATAGCTGTCTTTGCTCCTGTAAATAGTGTTATTGTTGATAGTAATCCTACTCCTAATGTTATTATTCCACTTGAAGCTGTTTTATTGTTTTTTATAAATTCTGTTATGCCTTTTGTTAATTGCAACTGTAATGTATTATATTGAGTTAATGAAGGTATCATACTTTCGCCAATTGTTCTGCTTAATTCTAAGTTAGTTGCATTTAATTGAGCTTGTACACCTTGGTATCCACTAGCCATTTCAGTAGCTGAACCGGCAAACATACCCGCTTCTTCCATTATTCCGTTATACACAGCTTGTGCTTTTTCAGCTTGCGTCAAAGCATCGGTACTTTTTCCTATGGAATGGGCATAATCTTCATACATTTTTGAGATATTTTTTTGTACACCAGCTGCATCTGATAAAACTGAATTTTCCATTCTAATTCCGTTCTGTGGTTACTCTAACGGCTTCTGATAATGTATAATTAGCTTGTCTGTTTCCAACAGCGGCATCTTGTAAAACTTTTAGGATTTCTCCTGTTTGCTTTACAGTGAATCCATATGTTAATAAATTCTTTGTTGCAGCTGTTACATCTGAGTCGTCCATTAGTTTTAATTTATTAACATCTTCTATTGTTTTTGATATATCAGCCATAGAATTATCAGTAGCTTTTGCCGTTTTTTGCAATGCTTGCATACTATTAGTATAACTTACATACTTTTGTACTCCTTCATCTATTGCAGATGTTATTTTTACCAAAGAAGCTACAATAGATGCTGACATAGCTATAAAACTAGCATCTAACTGACTATTGCTACTTTGCACTTTTTTGTTTTCCTCTTCTAGTTGTTTTAATTTATTTTTTGCAGTTTCCAAGCCTTTTTCAAGAGCTTCTGTTTTTATTTTTAAATCAATTACTAATTGTCCTATTTGAGTTTCTTTCGCCATTTTCTCACTTCCTTTTCTCATAAGAAAAACACCTGCAAAATGCAAGTGTTAATTTTTTATATCATTACTTTTGAAAAACTATAAATCATTCCATTTTTTATAATCATTATCCAGTATTGTCCATTTTTATCTTTAATAGTTGTTGTAATATATTTTAAATAGTTATTACTATCTACTTCGGGTTTAGCATCTACTTTACTATTTGTTAAATCTAAGTTATAGTTTACAAATTCTTGTTTTGATAATCTTTCTTTTAAAAGACTGGCAAATAAATTATCATAAATCAAGTCATATTTTTTCTCAGATATTAAATCTTCAAATTCCTTTGCCACATCAACATTACAACTATCTTGATTTGTTGCAATATTAAATGTCTTTAAGTTACCTTTATCATTCTGTATTCCCATAACAAAATGTAATCTTCCTTCTTCGTTATTTTTATCTTTACTAATGCTATATACACTAACTACAAATTGATTATCTTGCCTTCCTATTACTTCTTCATTTTGAAATATAACATCTTCTGGATGTCTTAATTCCTTTTTTATTTCATTTTCAACAAATGATAATATTTCTGCATCGGTAATTTCTTTATTTTGAGTTAAATTATTATTGCTACTTATAGTTTCATTTACATTTTTAGATACTTCAATGTTTTTTCCTGTTGCATTATTTAAAATTTCCATAAATAATCCTATTAAAATTAATAATAAAATGATAAAAATAGCTAAAATTATAAAAAATTTTCCTTGTTTCATTCTATCTCCTCCGCAGACATAATAACATATATTAAATGTCGAAGTCTGTCGAAATTAGTTTTATTATTAGAAATCCTCTGCACCTACTTCTTCCTCTTCGCTATTACTTGTTTTATTTAGTTCAGAATATTCTTGCATAATAATAGGGATTTCATCTGGATAATAATCTTCTAAAAATTCTTTCTTGCTTATTCCTATTTTGATACAAATTGCAATGGTTCTTTGAAGCCAATTAGGGTTGTAATTTTGCTCAATATTGGCTTCATTTGAGCGAAAAAACTTTCTAGTTCATTGATTTTCCAAAATTCTTGAATAACATCTAATAATTCTTTTGGTGTAAGTTGTTCTTCTAATACTTTTCTATCTATTTCTAGTAATTTAGATAAAAATTCAAATGTAAAATCAGGCATAACAATAAGTAATCTTGTTACCAATGTCATAATATTTTCCATTGTAAACATTTCTGATATTTTAAATTCCTGTCCATTGTCAGAAAGCTCTTTTATAAAGTCTTCTGGCAAATTCTTTAAAGTTTGTAGAGCTTCAAAATACTTGCCACAAGGCTTTTTTTCAATCTCTACACCATGTATTTTCTTTACTTTGGGTAAACTCTTTATTTCATTGCTTTTTGCCATTTATTTTTCCTCCATTTAATATAATTATAAAGAGAGTATTGCTACTCTCCACTTTGTACCTCTTGTGCTGGTTTTACTTCCGCTATGGTGTCTAACCAAGATAGTCCTTCATTTCCTTCCTCAGTATCTTGAATGTCGTAGAATAATCCATCACAACTTCTATTTAAGAAATTTCCTGTAATTTCTACTCCACCTTTGTTTCCATTGCCTTTTGTTTCTAGATCCATTTTTATCTTTGATACTTTGAATCTATATTGTTTCCACATTCTATAAGTTCCATCTGCTAGCAATCCTCTATATGAACAAGCTAATTCTGGGGCAACATCTCCCTTTTTAAAACTATATGTTTTTGTTTCAGAATTGTATGTTCCACCTTTTAATTTTGCTCTTAATTCATTTGACAATTCTGCTAATGTTATTGTAACAGTTTCGCCAGTTACAACAGAATCAATATCCCAAATTTCATCGTCTGCAAGAATTTCGTCTTCTGTTGATTGTTCTTCTTTACTTAATTTTTGTGCAGAAATTACTGGCACTCTTGTTCCTACTTTGTACGTTGTTTCTGTATTTTCTAATATAGGAAATATGCTAAATTTACTAAATCCTTTTAAATATTTTCTTGGCATAATTAACGCCCTCCTTTTATAAAATTTCTTCTTTCTCAAAACGCATTGTTTTGTGATATATTTTTGTTTCTTGTTCAAATAAATCCATTGCTAATGTTCTTTCAAATTCTAAATTTTTCATTTTTTCATTTACTTCAATAGCTAATTTAGAACATTTACTTGAACTTTTAGCCCATATATCTATTTGAATAGAAATATTACTGCTATACTCTTCATCATCTGCTTTGCTAGACATTGAATTGTCCATTTCATAATAAGAAATAGCAGGCTTTTTATCTAATTCACTCCACTTCTGTGGATAAAAATAAGAAATCTCAACATCTGAGATTTCTTCTAATTTCTTTAATATTTGTGGTTTCAAATTTTTCATTATTTACCACCTAACTTTCTAATGTCTTGTTCTATTAATTTAATTACTTCCTGTTCTACTTCTCCCGTATTCTTTGCATGAAGATATGCAGGAGTTAGATATGGTTGTGCTGCTTGACCTTTCCAGTCTGCTTTATAGGATATTCCGTTCTGGTCTATCTATATTACTTTCAGAACCTCTTTGACCTGTTCCAAACTCTACATACGGTGCATGTTCTAAATTTGTAAATACTTGTGCTTCTGCTCCCTCTTGTGTTGTTTGTGATTTAGTCTTTATTGAATTTCTAAGGTCTCCTGTTTTTCCTACTGGACATAAATACTTAGCATTTTTTTGTATCTTCTTTGCTCCTCTTTCAAGCCCTTTTCTACAACTTTCTTTTGCATTTCCACCTAATCCAGATAGATTTGCAAGTAATTCATCTAATCCTTCTATACTTGCCATATTATCCCTCCACTAAAAGAGTTATATGGCTGTCAGAAGGAACTAAACTCTTTATTGTATACTCTTTATTGTCATATACAAGAATATTTCCTATTTCGGCCTTTGTTCCGTTACAAGTAACTATTGCATTAGCTTCTATTTCTTTGCCATACTCTTGTTGAATATACTCTCTTGTAGAAAATTGAAAATTTCCTTTAAAACTATCAATTTTTTCTACCTTTCCATTTTCAATTACAGAGCCTTCATCATCTTTTATTGCTCCAACTGTCCATATTTCTATATCTTTGTCATAGAATGTATCAGCTATTGCTTGTTTGAATGTTTCTGGTATTTTCATAATTACCACCTCATATACGCATACATAGATATTTCGTCTTTATTTTTTTCTATGTATTTATCCATATTTACATCATCAGATGTAACAGCTCCAACATCTTTAAAAGATACTGATTGTCCGTTATCTGAAACAGAGGAAACGACTTGTTTTCCTTCTCCATATCCATTTTTGTAGAACACTACACAATTCATAGCATATCTAATAACTAAATACTCTAATTCTTGTGGTAAATCTATTCTATTGCAAATAGATTTTATTTTATTAGTAATATCATCAATATAACCTTGTATTTTTTTGTCTTGATTTTTATTTGTAATGTCAAGTCTTTCTTTTACTATATCTAATAGTTCCATAAAATCACCTACTCTTGTGGTGTTTCTTTTTCTTTAATCATTTCTATTATTTGAGCTTTTGTTGTTTCTTCTGCTTTTTCAATTACTATTTCTAATTCTTTTGCTTTAGCTAATAGTTCTTCTTTGTTCATTTGCTCAATCTTTTTAGGTTTGTTTTCTTCTATTTTTTTACCTTTTTCACATCTTGCAATATGTAAAGGTAATACTGGTTCTGAGAACTCTTTTCCACATTTAGGACATTTCATTTTTTATTCCTCCTAATAAATAAATTAAGGCAGAGAAATCTGCCTTTTGTTAGCCTAGAACTACTGCTGCTAATGATGGATATAATGGTGCAAATCCATAAATGGTATCAATAGATAGCATATTTTTCTTTGTTTTCATATCATATCCATAAACAACTCTTAGGTTTAATCCTTTATAAGAAATTACATAAGAGTCTCTACCATCTACTGGTAATGCTAATGCTCTTGATACGAAAGCAAATGCTAATTTGTTGAATACTAAGTTAGCAACATGACCACCAGAAGTTTTATCTATAAATGTTACCTCTGTATCTGCTGCAATTTCTTTTACAACTGATGGATATACTTTTACAGTTATTACACCTGTATCTGCTGTTGCATCTTCTGTAACAACATATTGTTGTCCATCTACTATAAATAAATCTCCTTTAACTAATGTTTCAGCAGCAGCTCCACCTTTAAGAACTACTGTATCGCTACCTTTATTAGCTTTTGCATTTGCTTTTGGTGTTGTAACCTTTGTAAATGTTCCTGCTGTATGTACGGCAACTTGTTGAGACATAAAGTTTTCTAGTCCTTGTATTCTACCAATAGAACCTTCTCTTAATGCTTGTGTACTTCCAGATTTTTCAGCATGTAAAATTGCATCTATTGTAGAGAATTTTACGTCTGCATCTGGATCCCATACAGCATATCTATTTCCCATTGGAGATTTAGCCTTATTTAATAAACCTCTGGCATTTGCCATTACTTCGATTGTTGAAGGTGTTGTCCCTGCTGTACCTAATGTTTTATAAACATTTTTATACATTTCAAGACCTTCCTTATTGATTTTTTCTGCAATAGCCTCCATCATAGGTGTTAATATTTTTTCGTTAAAAGCTACTCTATCTAGTGTTAGCTCTTTTGATGTAATTTCTACTGATACATCAGCTATATGGTCCATTACTACTGGAACACTTTTTTGATTGATTTCTTGAATTGTTACTTCATCCTTGAAGTCTTTTGCTTCAAATTGAGCTGGTTTTTCAACTTGAATTGTATCTCCTTCTTTTACAAAGTCTTTACTGTAATCAGTATAGAATAATTCAGGTACTACTAAATTATTTAATAGCATTGGTAATGCTTCTCTTGCGATTCTTTGACATGTTAATAATTTGTTTGGCATAATTACTTCCTTCTTTCTTATTTATTACTTTTTTCTTGAAGTGCAAAGTATTCTTCGTCTGATAAGTTATCTAACTCATCATCTTCGTAGCCTTCGCCTTCTTTTCTTTTACCAGGATTATTGTTTAATCCTTGGTTTACACTTTTATCAATTTCAAATAGATAAGCATCACTTTTCTTTAATGCTTCTATTTGATCGTCAAATCCTAAAAGTTTATCTCCATCTAGCTTAATCTTTTCTAAATCTAGATTTGCTTTTACAGATTTAACATTTTTAGCCTTGGCATTATTTATAGCCAAGTCTATTTTACTTTCTAGTCTCACTTTCTCGATTTCGGCTTTTGAATTATTTTCAATTTCTTGTTTTTTAGCCTCATAATCAGCTTGACTAATTGAGCCTTTTTTAAAGTTGTTATACTCATCCTCAACTTTCTTTTTGTCTTCCTCTAATGTTTTCTTTTCGCCTTTAACGATTTTCAATTCTTCATTGATTTCGTTAAATTCTCTTGCAGGTTTAAAATACTTTGGCAATTCCTTAGAAATTTTACCTTCTAATTCATCTGCATTTTCTACCCCTGCATTTTTTAATAATTCTTTTAACCATTCCATCATTGGTCCTACCTTTCTAGCTTTTTTATTCTGGTGCTACCAGTACGAAAGTTGCTTTTTGTTTATTCTCACAAGCAAATGAGTAATAAAAAAAGACAGTTTAAAGCCATATCCAGGGCATAAAAATAAGAGCTGTTTTTTAGCTCTTGATTTATAATTTAAAAATATTAATAACTATTTTTTTCTGTAATCTTCATCATTACTGTACTTTCCTAACAATTTTTCAAAATGTTTATTCATTTCATCGTCCCATAAATACTTCGACAAATCATATTTTTCTCGTAATTTGTTCCAGTCTTCGCCTTTTTTTGTGTTTAAAAATTCTTTTTTAAAATTCTCATCATATATTTTTCCCATTACTCATCAGCTCCTTTATATAGTTATATAAGTCTAAATTTTTTCTTTTTAACATTTTTTTGTCCTGATAATACATTCGTAATCCTTCTGGGAAATAATCCCTAAATGCTTTATAATTTAACTTTCCATTTCCAAATGTAAATCCTTCTGTTTGATATATTCTTCCTTGATACTCAGTTACAAACTTGCGGCTTTCTATTCTAAATATACCTTTTGTAAAAGTTTCTGGATCAAATATTATATTTTCTTTATTTAAATTATGCAATGTATTGTTTATTATATTTATAAATTTATAATCATTATTTATTCTTAGTTTATCTACCATAATATGACCTATTTCATGTATTACTTCATATTTGTCAGAACCTTTTACTATGTATATAGTATTTCCTTTTACTCCACTAGTTCCTTTCGTTATTATATCAAATTTTATATCTTTCAGCAAATTATGATATTTATTAGGAATTAATTTTATTGCTTGCTTAATTGCTAGCTTTTCATTTATTGCTCTATAATTATTTACTGACTTTACAACATAGTCAGAACCTTCAACATATTTTCCGTACCATTGTTGGTAATTCATATCTTGTGGTACTAATATATTTTTTCCATTTTCATCTTTTGCTCGTCTTTTTAATTCCTCCGTTATATCGTCATCAAATACAGCTACTGTTGTACATCTGTCATTAGGATGTATTGGCGGATAATTTTTTCCGTGGCTGTCTATCTTTTACATTAAACTCTTTGTTATCTAGTTCTGCGCAATGTTTACAAGTTACTTTGTCCAAAGTTGCTATAAATCTATATTTTTCTATATCTAATTCTTCATAAGATAACATTTCCGCTTCGTTTGCAAAATGATTTACTTCTGTTCTTACTAATGTAGTAGCATTATATAATCCCACGTTCATAAAGTTAGATAATTCAGAAGCAATTTTCTGTATTGTTTTTCCTGACATTGTATCTGCTGTTAATTGAGTTCTTAGATAATTTCCTAATTTTTCGCTATTTTTCCATATTCTTTGAGAAAAATTCGCATTATCAGTCCATTTTTCATTCAATAATAAATTTATTGTTCTATTATCTATTTGCGAAAAACTAAAACCTAATCCAGTAGATTTCTGAACATTGTATATGTTGTGATAGTATCCTTCTTTGACTGTATCCACATATCTTATTTCGGTTATCTGCTGTTCTATATCTGCTAATTTCTTTAATTCTAAATCTATGCTCTCTTGTAGCTGTTCATATCTTGATATACGAAAAGAATAAGCAGATGCGTTATATTTCAATAACATTTTCTGCTTAATATCTTCATTTTTTATATTATTATTTATTGTAGTTAATAAGTTTCTTCTATATGTATCTGTTTCTTTTTTATTTAATAATTGATTTAGGACTTTTTTATCAAGTACATCTGATTTGCTATAATTCTTATATATCTTACTAATTTCTTTATTTATGTTCTTAGTAGCTTGCTCATATGATTGTATCAAACTCTTTATCGTATTTTCTGTACCTTTTTCTAGTCTTTGCATCAATTCAGTTTGTCTTTTCTCCCAATAATCAAGTGGTTTTCTAGCCATCTAACCACCTCTATTCTTGGTTGCCCTTGGTTTTATGGTTATCTTCAAATCCTCCTGCATTGCTAAATATTTCTTGTTGCATTTTTAATTTTTCTTGTTGTTCTTCTTTTATTCTTTGTAATTCTATCTCGACATCATCACATAAAGGATGTTTTTCAAGCTTTGTTTTTGTACTTAGTATAGTATCATTATTTAAAGTTGTTATTTTTTCATTCTCATTAAATATTCTTGACTTGTTAAATTCTATCTTAAAATCAAATTCATTTATTTCTTGTGGTATTTTACCTTGCATTTTCAAATCTTGTAATACATACCATAAAACTTCATGTATAGCACTTGTAAGTCCGCCTATACAGTCGTCAGCTTTCATATCCAAATCCGTGTATAGAAATTCTAATGAAACACCACTTGGCGCTTGTCCAATTAAATCTTTGTTACTTGTATCTACTGCTCTACCAAACTCATATATAAGTTCTTTTAATCCTTTTAGTAATGCTTGTCTAGCTTCATATGGAATTGGTAATAACTTAGCATCTATTTTCCCAGCCATATCATTTGTTCTTGCTACACCATTAACCTTTAAATTTTCTATTAAGGAAAGCAAATCCTCTGCACCATATCCGTTAATTAGCCATATAATTTCTTTTAAGTCCTCTACGGTATTTACAAAGTTACTATTTATTAAATCATATGCATCTATTAGTGGTTTTATCGGTTCTAAGTCGGTCATCTTTTCTTCGTTGTTTTCTATTTCAATAAATGGTACTTTACCCCAACTGTGTTTTTCTACTCCTTTTAGATTATTTAAAGCATTATCGTATATTTCTCTATACCAATGACATTCTGGTCTTTCACGTGTAACATCTTCTAAATATACTGTTGTATCTCCGACTTTCGTTTCTATAAAATATCTAACTTCATTTTCGTCCCAATATTCAACATAAATTCTATCTTCTGGCTTATCTCCTGTTAAATCTTGTATTGTATAAAAATGTAGAAAAGCTATTAGATATGTTTGTGTTTCATTGTCGTAAATAGGAATACATTCTTCTGATGGATATTTTTCAAATACTAATTCCCCATTTCTGTAATTAGGATGTAACCAAGCTCTACCTTTATTGCTTGCCTCTTTTACTCGGTTCTTTATAAGCTTTTCAAAGTTAGCTCCTAGTATATTCCATACCATATTAGTTATCTTCTTTTCCGCATTTTTAGTATCTTCCTCTTTTTCTCTTTTAATAGGAATATTATATGTTATAGTTATAGGTTTTCCGCATACATATGTTTTCTTCTGATTTACTTGTTTCCAATAAAATCCGTGTGGAATATGCTCATTTGATTTATTTTCATTTATTATCGTTTTCTTATTTCCTGTTTTTTGGTCAAAAACTGTATAACTGTTTAAATCTTTTTTCAATATATCGTTTTTATCTCTAAAATATCTTTCGCCTTCTAACATTTTTCTTTTTACATCTGACATATTGAATTGAGTTATTAGTTCTTTAATTATTCTGCTTTCTATTGCCATTGCTTTGCCTCCTAATTTCTTAAATATAAATCGTCGCTACCATATCTTAACGCATCTATGTAATGATTGTTTTTATCTTCTGGTATATTTAATGGATTATCTTGTTTGTCTGTTTTCCACCTATATAAACCTAGTTCATTTATCAATCCTTTGCATTTAGGATCTACTATTATTTCGAACCCTTTTAGCCATTTAATTCCATGTAACACACTATCAGGTCCTTTCTGTGCTGGTATTGCATTTATTCCTAAATTATTTAATTCTGCTATACTTTTAGGTTCTGCTGCATCAGCTTTTATCAATGCATATGGTTCTATTCTTCTTTTTAATTCATTCGCTAACATTTCATTTGTTAATTCAGTTGCACCAAATTCGTCAAACACAACAATTCTTTTTGCTTTTAAATCTACATTAAATTGCAAAAAAGCAGAGGGGTCTGAACTATATCCAAAGTCCAGACCTCTTCTGATTAACTCAAATGTATTTTTATACTTTTCTGTATCTTCTATATGCCAGTTTCTAAATATTAATCCTTTGCTCACGCCAGGCATTCCTAAACCAGATGTTTTGTAATCTTCGTAATCTTCTTTCTTCTTTTTTTCATATCTGGCATAATCTTTAACATCTAAAAACTCATTTAGCTTATAATTTGTTATCATTAATAGTTGACTTACTTTTTCCTTTACCATTTTGCCTTGATATTCAAATTCTTGTTCGTCTTCCACCGTTAATTCTTGTTTTCCTTTTTCTATTAGTATTTGTTCATTTGGTGTCAATTTGCTTGTTAATTCTTTTACAATGAAGTGTTGTTCATTCCAAGGATTAAAACTTGCAACAGTTTGATTAAAATACCCTTCTGGCATTTTGCCCCTTATAGACATCTTTACTTTATCATAAGTATCCTTTTTATCTATTTCAAAGGCTTCCTCAAACCATCCGCCAACATAAAACTAAATTAGGATCATCTATTGTTATTGAAGCTAGCTTTTCCCAGTCGTCTAAACCTCTAAAAAATATCTTTTGCCCGGTATATTTATTTACTGCTAATAATGGATTTGTTGTAAATTTCCATTCATCATAAACTTTTAGCTTTTTAGATGCCCAAACTAAATCTGCATATACACTATCTTTTATTGTTAATGCAGTATCTCTCATTGCTAGTAAGCAAGCTCTTGGATACTGTTTTAAAAGTTTCATCCACCTTAAAGCTATAGTTTTTGATTTTTTACTACCTTTTGAACCCATTATTATAGCTTCGTCGCCTTTAAAATTCCAAAATGTCGCATAGCCTTTTCCAACGAGTTCTTGTAAACTAATTCTTTCTTTATTCTCTAACATCATCTATCAACTCTACTTGTACAGCATTTTTCATATTGACATTTATATCGTTGAACATTCCTAAATGCTTTCCTAACAATTCAAGAGCCTTTACCTTATCGCACGAATCTACTTGTATTCCAAATTTACCTTCTTTTATTCCAGATAATGCTTTTTTCTGTTCTTCTGTTAATTCATCGGTAGGAGTAAACTCTACTCCTGTATATTCTTCTTCCTTATAATCAACTATATCTTCTCCATCGAATATTGGTACATTTCTCTTCATCTTCTTTAATTTTGCATAATCACTTGCTTTTGAAAAGGCTATTGCTGCTAACTCTTTTATAACCATATCTTGTGTAACTTCTGTTCTTTTTTCTATTTCTTTTTGCTTTTTAGATATGTATTCTTGAACCTTAGTATTTCTTAGTAATTTGCTACCATTCACATTAGCTGTTTCATCTTTTTTGCACCTTGAATAAGCAACCTTATATGCTCTTGTTGCATTAAGGTCTATTAAATATTCATCACAAAATCTTTTCTGTGCATCTGTCATATAAGATTACCTCTCTTTCTATTTTGTTTTTGCAAATTCTATATTGTTTGTATAATTACATTCTTTCCCACAATACTTTTTATTACATTCTGTATTTTTATCTTTATCACATAAATATAGTGGTTCTATTCCAAAATATTTATTTACTATTTCGTGAATAATATCGTAAGAATTTGATACTATATCTGCTACATCTTCTTCTGAATACTCTTTTGCATCATGTGTTATATAATTATCTATATAGCAATGTGTCAATTCATGTATTAAAGTTGCTTTCTTTCTATCTGTTGGCAAATCTTTATCTAAATATATTTCTTGTGTATCACAATATGTAACTCCATAATATCTTGGGGTTATGCTTTTTATATTTTCTTCTTCATTTGCTCTTCTTTCATTTTGTATCTTTTTTATTTCACTTTGTGATTTTTCTTCTATTATCCATGTTCTGTTATTTATTTTGAACTTCATTCTTCTTCCCTTTCTCTTTAAAACAAATATTATACCTCTTACATTGCTCACACTTACGTTTCATACATTCAATCCAATTAATTTTCTCTTTCATAATAAATGCACCTTGTTGTTATAACATTATCAGCCTTAAATACTCTTATTTCACACAAATCACTATCTTTATTTTTGCAGTTCTTACATTGTGTTTTTATATATTCTTGCATTCTTTCGTTCATAACAACACTTCCTTTTTAGACAAATTTAATAAATTTGTTATAATCACATGCAACTGAATATTCTACTCTGCAACCTCTTGCATCTCCCCAACCTGGCATAAATACTACACCATCTACTTTGCCTATTGCTTCAATAGATTTTGCTAAATAATATATTGAAGTATCACAATCTTTTGGTGGTTCTTCTGCAAATATAGTATCTACTACTTCGTGTCCTTCTTCCTCTAATCTTTTAACTAATTCCGCTCTTTCAGTTCTTATTTGTTCATTTGTTTTACCTTTCATAGGTTGACTTATTATTATTTTCATACTTTTTACCTCCATAATAAAAAGAGCCTATTTCTAAGCTCTTTTTTATATAAAATTATTCTTATTTTCTTCGTCCCTTTTATACACAATACAATTATAACACAGATTTTTATTAAAATTCCGCCAAAATTCCGCCAATTTTTTTTAATTCTTTATTGACTTGCATTATTAGTTCAGATTTTTTCCTTTCGTATGTTCTTTCGCTTATATGTAAAATATTTATTATGTCATATTTTCTTCTTGCTTTTCTGTATTCTTCTTCAAATATACTTTTGCTAATCTCGTCTACCAATTGCAATGCTTGTACTACGGCCTTGTATTCTTTAATGCTCTTGTTCAATTCTTTGTTGTCTTGTAGTTGTATTACTTTATTAAATACTGTATCTCCTACCTTGTATGGTGCTTTTGGCATTCCATCATATGGTGCTATACTTAAACTTAATATATCGCTTTGTATATTGATTATATTTATGCAATTATAATTATATCTTTTTAAACATCCCACAGCTTTGTTATATTCTTCTTTTGGTATTCTCATTAGTACC
>OLGM01000611.1_pt1 | contig 21062 bp, 16 predicted proteins | sample 1606001 | NCBI WGS metagenome assembly OLGM01 (sample SAMN03283294) | human gut metagenome | biome: human-associated habitat; material: feces | host: Homo sapiens | place: Peru | collected 2012
TGCCCATGCGCCTTTCATCATGCCCCAGTTATAACCCTCTGTCTTGGTCAGGCGCAGATATTCTTTTGCGAATTTTACGCTCTCCTTCGGTGCAGTTGCAAACCAGCCAAGAATCGTATCGTTGTCATGCGTTCCGGTGTATACCACACTATGTACCGGATAATTGTGCGGCAGATAATCACCGTCTTCTCTGGTATCAAATGCAAACTGGATCAGTTTCATGCCTGGGAATCCGGAATCCTTTACCATCTGGATAACAGACGGAGTCAGATAGCCCAGATCTTCGACAATGATGTTTAACTTGCCAAGTTTTTCTTCCAGTGTGCGGAAAAGATCCATACCAGGTCCTTTTCTCCATTCACCGTTTCGCGCTGTTTTATCTTTTCCCGGAATCGCATAATAGGAATCAAATCCACGGAAATGATCGATACGGACAACATCGTAGAGCTCTGACATTGCCTTGATACGTTTTGTCCACCAGGTATAACCGTCTTTTTTCATGGTATCCCATCGAAACAGCGGATTGCCCCAGAGCTGCCCATCCTCGGAAAACGCATCCGGCGGGCATCCTGCCACATCGATCATCTCGAGATCTTCATTCAGATAGAACTGATCCGGATTTGCCCATACATCTGCACTGTCGCCAGCCACATAGATCGGCACATCACCGATGATCTGAATGCCTCTTACATTCGCATAATCCTTTAATTCACGCCACTGTTTATAGAACAGATACTGCAGCATTTTCCAGAAGGCAATATCATCCTTCTTTTCTTCTTTTACTTTTTCAAGTGCTTCTGCTTTACGGAATTTCAGATCTTTTTTCCAGGTGAACCAGGCCGCTCCGTTATTGGCATCTTTTAATGCCATAAACATTGCATAATTATCAAGCCATTCTTGTTCTTCTTCGCAAAATGCTTTAAAATCTTCCGGTTCATCTGCCTTAAAACGGACAAATGCTTTCTTTAAAAGTTCATAACGGTTCTCATAAAGAATCCCGTAATCCACCTGTGTCTCGTCATCGCCCCACTGATAAGCGTCACACTCTTCTTTCTTCAGTAAGCCATCCATGCACAGATAGTCTAAATCAATAAAATAAGGGTTTCCTGCAAAGCTGGAAAAAGACTGATACGGAGAATCTCCATAACTGGTCGGGCATACCGGTAATATCTGCCAGTATGTCTGCCCTGCCTCCTCTAAAAAATCTACGAACTGAACCGCTGCTTTGCCCATGGTTCCAATGCCATATGGAGATGGCAATGAAGAAATATGCATCAATACTCCGCTGCTTCTCATAAACTTTCCTCCTGAATCATTTTTCTCTTTTTCCCTTATTACATTATATCTGTTTTACACTTTCGCCAGTGACCAGTTCAAATGGTATGATCTCATGAACTGCCGGCTTTTTTAAATCAATTGCCCCAAGTAAAATTTCCACGCTGCGCACTGCAAGTATCTGATACTGCTGCTTTACAGTGGCGAGCTTTGGATTGTAATAGTTCGCCAGCGGAATTCCGTCAAATCCGATGATGGAAATATCCTCCGGCACATTTAAGCCGCGATCCCGGATTGCACGAACCGCTCCGACCGCCATCACATCACTCATGGCAAATACCGCTGTAATGCCAAGGTTCCGATCCAGCAACCGGTTCATCGCCTGATAAGAACTCTCATAGGAGAAACGCGCTTTCTCATAAAACGCTTCCGGTTCTTCCGTAAGTCCATGCTTTTCATAGCTTTTCTTACAGCCTTCCAGACGCTGTTTACTGGTATGGGACAGAGTGGTATCACCACCCAGAATTCCAATGCGCCTGTGTCCCCGTTCAATCAGGAAATCCACAGCACACATGGCAGCTTCCACGTCATCCGTCGCCACACTGGAAAGATTGTTAAATCCCATTTTTACGCCCTGGTTTGTCACCAGTACACAGGGAATCCGTATCTGATCAAATTCTTTCAGAAAGAATTGCGGATTACCTCCAAGGAACAGCATTCCCAGAGGTTTTCTCTCCCGCATCAGTGTGATCGCCTGCTCAACCTCGTTTGCATCCTCATCCAGATAATAGATACTCACCGCATATTTTGTCTTTTCCACGGTCTTTTGGATCTCCTCCACGATACTGGCAAAGAGCATATTGGAATTACCCTTTACCAGCACGAGGATCGTCTTTGTTATCATCTGTTTTAAATGCTTTGCATTATTATTGGGAACGAAATTATGGGCTGCCACAATTTCATCAATCTTTTTCTTTGCTTCCGGACTTACATCCCTGCGGTTATTCAGTACCCGCGATACGGTACTCACAGAATAGCCGGACTCTTTTGCAATGTCTTTAATTGTCACGTTTTCTTCATTCCTTTACTGGTTTTTGCTGTGCATTAACCTTTTACGGCTCCTGCCACAACTCCCTCTATTATATACTTCTGGCAAGCCATATAAAAGACTATAATCGGAATAATTGCCAAAACTAACATTGCCATCATGCTGCCCCAGTCTACTGATCCGTAACCACCTTTCAGATACTGGATTACGATCGGGATCGTCTTGTATTTCTTAATATCAAGTACCAGGTATGGCAGCAGGTAATCGTTCCAGATCCACATTGCCTCAAGGATTGCAACGGTAATGCAGGTCGGTTTCAAGATCGGCAGTACGACTTTAAAGAAGATCTGAAGCGGATTGCATCCGTCGATCATTGCCGCCTCCTCAATCTCAAGCGGAATACCTTTTGCGAAACCACAGAACATGAATACCGCCTGACCTGCTCCGAATCCGAGATAAATGATAATGATACCGACCGGATTTCCAAGATGAAGCATATTCGCAAATTTGGATAAGGTGAACATTACCATCTGGAACGGAACGATCATTGCAAACAGGCACAGATAATAAATGCCTTTTGTCACACGACTCGTAACTCTGGTGATATACCATGCACACATGGATGTGCAGATAATGATCACGATAACGGAGCACACGGTAATGACTGCGGAATATCCAAATGCCTGGAAATAATTAATTTTCTTCACACCGTTTAAATAGTTTTCCAGTCCGACAAAGGATTTTCCTGCCGGGAACGCAAACGGTTTCCGGTTAATATATGCTTTTTTCTTAAAAGAGTTCATGATCACGACCAGAATCGGGCAAACCCAGATAATGGAAAGGATCGTAAAGATTACGGTAAGGACTCCGCCATGTTTTGCTTTTCTAACGCCCATTACTGCTGCACCTCCTTACTTCTTGTGATCTTGTTCTGTGTAATTGCGATAACTGCTACAATGACAAAGAATACCACTGCTTTTGCCTGACCTACGCCTTCCCATCCGTTTCTTCCATAGAAGGTGTTAAAGATATTGAGTGCAAGCAGTTCTGAACTGTTTGCCGGTTCACCTGCGGTCAGTGCCAGGTTCTGATCGAACAGCTTAAAGGAGTTCGTCAGTGTTAAGAATGAACAGATCGTGATCGACGGCATTACCATCGGGATCGTTACATTCTTTAAAATCTGTGACGGTGTTGCACCGTCGATCTTTGCTGCCTCAATGAGATCGCCCGGAATATTCTGGATTCCAGCCACATAAATGATCATCATATAACCGATCTGCTGCCAGCACATCAAAATAACCAGTCCCCAGAAACCTAATGTTTCGTTCAATTTCAGTGCAGTATCAAATTTCACAAAAATACCATCAAAAATCAACTGCCATACATAACCCAATACAATACCACCTATCAGGTTTGGCATAAAAAACACTGTACGGAAAATATTCTTTCCTTTAATATTCTGTGTCAATGCAAGAGCAATCAAAAATGCAAGTACATTGATCAACACAAGCGATACGACCGCAAATAAAGTAGTGAATTTGAAGGATCCAAGAAAATTTGAATCCTTAAATGCTTCTATATAGTTTTGTATTCCGACAAATTTTGCATCTTTGATTGTTGTAAAATTACAGAAAGACAAGTAAATACCTTCAATAAAAGGAATAATAAATCCTATCAAAAATGCAGCAATAGTCGGTAACACGAATACTGGCCAATATTTTTTTACTGCCTTTTCCATCTTATACCTCCTATGCCCTTGAACATCTACCTTCTAAAAAAGGGAGGATAAGCCTCCTCCCTTTTAAATTGCAGGTTCTTTTATCAGGCTTATTAATCTTAGTTTCCTGCTGCCTGGCTCTCTGTAGCCCAACCTTCAACGAATGCTTTCTCTACAAGCTCCCAATTCGCATCTGTCTGATCTGAAGCATATACTGTAAGAGCTGAACCAACTTCGTTCTTCCATGTTTCAGAAGGCATTGTTGTAAAGTTCCAAGATACAGGAGTCTTACCATTGTTTGTGTATTCTGTATCGTTCTTTACAAAGAGGTTGCTAGATGTTGCTGCGTTCTTGAATGGGATTACGAATCCACAGTCATTAGCCATGAATGTAGTTCCTTCTTCTGAGTTAACTAACCAGTACATAAAGTCAAGTGTTGCCTGAATATCTTCAGCTTTTGCATTCTTATTTACGCACCAGTAGTTCTCTGTACCTGTACAAAGACCCTGATTCTTCTCATCGCCTACACCAACGTAGATAGGAATCATCTTAAGGTCATCATCCTTGAATGCCTTAGCAACATTACCATATTCCCAAGAACCGTTCTGGTAGAATACTGCTTTGCTTTCTTTGAACTCATTTAATGTATCTTCAGATGTCTTTGAAGAAAGTTCCTTAGGATCACATGTTGAGTTGTTGATGTAAAGATCAAAGATCTTTCTGTAGTTGTCAAGGTATGTACCCTTAATAGCAGCTGTTGAAGAAATCTTATCTGCCTGATATTCAAAGTAGATAGGAAGGTTAGCTAAGTGAGTCTTAAATCTCCAGTCTGAAGACTTGTCCATACCTGCTGATGTAAATGCTGAGAATCCAAGTTCTTCTTTACGCTTTGTAATATCTTCAGCAACTTTCTTTAAGTCATCAAATGACTGGATATCATCTGTCTTATATCCTGCCTTCTCGAGTAACTTAGTATTTGTGATAAGACCGTATGATTCAATAACGTATCCTACACCATATACATATCCGTCTTCTGTTAATGCGTAGCTTTCATTTGTAAGTTCACCGTATACCTTAGAATCCTTAAGGTCATAGCAGTAATCTTTCCAGTTAGCAAGACCTACAGGACCATTAACCTGGAATAATGTAGGTGCATTAGTCTTCTGTATCTCGGCTGCTAATGTTGATTCATAACTACCTGATGCTGCTGTTACAACTGTAACCTTAACACCTGTTTCCTCTTCATATTTCTTAGCAATTTTCTGATATGCCTCATCCTGTTCAGGCTTGAAGTTAAGGTAGTAAACTGAACCCTTAGCTTCTGTCTTAGTATCATTTCCTGCTGATGGCTTGCTCTCTTTGTTGCCACCATCACTCTTACCGCAGCCAACTAATGCTGTTGCAGCAAGTGCACCTGCGAGTGCTATTGATAAAAATCTTTTTTTCATACTATAAATTACCTCCTCTTTCTTTATTAGGTCATTTTTGTTTTTTGGAAACGTTTCCATAAATATGAAAAAATTGTTTACCTATCGGTAGTTATAACTATAACTCTTTCATTGTAAAAAATCAATAACTTTTTTTGTATTTTTTTGTTTTTTTGGTAAAAAAGTTATAATATGGTTATAGCTACCGGTATTTACTGATGTATAAGTATTAACAAAATGCACATTATTTCGTGGAAACGTTTCAGTTAATTTGTAATATCAGCTCGGTATAAGCTGTTGTTTCTGTTATATTCTTTAATATTTTTATTCCCAGTCCGTCATACAGCCTGCAGCTTTCGTAATCCGTTCCGCCACCGTTTCCCACCAGATACACAGGAATATTATACCTGACGGCATTTTGCATAAATTCCTTTAATTTTTCGGAGGCTGTACAGATTGTCCCACTGTGGTAAGTGCATAATATTACTGCCTTGTATTCTTTAATATCGGGATATTTCATCCCCGGATACGGATACAGGATAAGGACATCAGAATATATGCCATGACCGGCGGGGACCGGAAACAATTCATTCTTACAAGGATTGGCCTGTCCCGAAGGACTGAATCCGCCTTCGGCATAGTCACCATAACAGCAGTCATTCACCGTATATATCTCATCACTGTAAATATGATGTCTTAAAAGGGTGTTCCCATAGTATATCTTTGTAATACCATCTCTGCCCGTGTATGGAACAAACACACCATTACCGCATTTGTTCCTGATAAAATCAACTGCCGCAGAAAAATTCCTGAGTCCATTGGCTCTGTTATCCGTAAGTACATAATTACTGCATACCACCATTACAGGAATATGCGTAAATTCCTCTATACACGATAAAAATGATGCTGTGTACTGTATCGTATCACTTCCATGGGTCAGAATAATTCCCTCAACATTCCCTAACATCATTTTATGCACTGCTTTGGCAATTATGACAAAATCACTGCAATTAATATTTTCGCTCAGTATCGTACAGGGTGCGTCTGTTACAAAATCATCGTATCCACAGCTCTCTTTATACATTTTAAGAAGCATATACCTCATTTCAGGATCAGTTGATATATATCCGCCCGATATACTGCTGCCTATAGTTCCTCCTGTAAAAATCACACCAATCATTTGCTTTCCTCCGATATCTTAAGAGCCCCGATTTCATCAACTATTTTGTCTATTGTCATTATATATTCCTCTGTATTTTTTGTCTCAGCCTGTTCAAAATAATAAGTAAAATATGGGCTTTCCCCTGTTGTAAACTTCATGCGGATACCTTTCTTTTTCACAATGTCAGGTATCCCCGCAGGATTAATCATGGCTCTGTGGTAGAGACGGATTTTAATTTCTTTACGGTTTCCTTTAATTTCCGTTATATAATTACCGTGACATTTTGATTTTAGCAGTGCAATACTCATAAGTATGACCGCCGGCTTAGGAATATCTCCAAAACGATCTATGAGTTCATCTGTCATATCAGCAAGGTCTTCTTCCGTCTCAATGGCAGCAATTCTCTTATATATGTCAAGCTTCTGGTTTTCGCTTCTTATATATGTGGCAGGGATATATGCATCCACGTCAATATCAACAACAGTTTCGTAATCCTCAATCGTTCCCTCGCCTTTAAGTTCAAGGACAGCCTCATTAAGCATCTTACAATAAAGGTCATACCCTACCGCTTCCATATGTCCGTGCTGTTCTTCACCTAACATATTTCCTGCTCCTCTGATTTCCAGATCTTTCATGGCAATCCTGAATCCGGAGCCCAAATCGGTAAACTCTCTTATTGCACTCAGCCTTTTCTCAGCAATTTCACTTAATACCTTATCTTTTTTGTACATCAAGAAAGCATACGCCATTCTTCCTGTACGTCCGACTCTTCCTCTTAACTGGTACAGCTGGGAAAGTCCGTATTTATTGGCATCATGTATAATAATAGTATTTACATTCGGTATATCAAGTCCTGTTTCGATTATGGTGGTTGAGACAAGAACATCAATGTCTCCGTTAATAAAATCCATCATTATTTTTTCAAGTTCACGTTCGCTCATCTGTCCATGTGCAAATGCAACATTGGCTTCCGGCACAAGTTTTGCAATATTAAGGGTAATTTCATCTATTCCCAGAACCTTGTTATATACATAGTATACCTGTCCGCCTCTTGCAAGTTCCCTGTTAACAGCCTCTCTCACCATTTCCTCATCATATTCCGTAACAAAGGTCTGGATGGGTATTCTGTCCACCGGAGGTTCCATAAGTACGCTCATATCCCTGATTCCTATTAAACTCATATGGAGAGTCCGCGGAATAGGTGTTGCCGATAAAGTTATGACATCAACGGATTCTTTCATCTGTTTGATTTTTTCCTTGTGTGCCACGCCAAAGCGCTGTTCCTCATCTATGATAAGCAGTCCGAGATTCTTAAAGCTAACATCCTTGGACAAAATCTTATGAGTACCGACGACAACGTCCACAAGCCCTTTTTTAAGTCCTTCTATTGTATTTTTTGCTTCTTTTGGCGTACAGAATCTTGATAACATCCTGACTTCAACGCCAAAATCTTTCATTCTTGAATCAAAATTGGTAAAAATCTGTTTTGCCAGAATTGTTGTAGGGCATAAATATACTACCTGCTTGTTATCCTGTACAGCTTTAAATGCAGCCCTTAATGCGACCTCGGTTTTTCCAAAACCTACGTCACCGCATATAAGTCTGTCCATAATTCTGGTGCTTTCCATATCTGTTTTGGTCTCTTCTATTGCCGTAAGCTGGTCTGTCGTAGGTTCATAAGGGAAAAGTTCCTCAAATTCCTGCTGCCATGGCGTATCTTTTGAAAAAGCAAACCCTTGTCTGGCACTTCTGGATGCATATAATTTAATAAGTTTATCGGCAACCTGTTTTACAGCACCTCTGACTTTTGTTTTGGTCTTTGTCCATTCCGGCGAACCCAGTCTGTTAAGCTTAGGCTTGGCACCCTCCCTGTCGCCGTATTTTTGTATCATATCAAGCTGTGTAGCAAGTATATAAAGGTTTCCGCCGTTGGCATATTCTATTTTGATGTAGTCTTTCTCGGTTTTGTCTACACGGATTTTTTCAATTCCCCTGTATATTCCGAGTCCGTGATTTTCGTGAATTACATAATCTCCTATTGACAGTTCGGAAAAATCGGAGATAGATTTACCATCGTAGCTTTTTTTCTTTTTCTTAGGTTTCTTCGCCGTGCTGAAAATATCATCTTCCGCAACTGCTGCAAATCTTATATCAGGATATTCATAGCCCTTCCTAAGCTTGCCACAGACGGTTACAACTTCTCCTTCTTTGATTTCTTTTTGGCTTTTATCTGAAAATGCGGCCATTATATCATTTTCCATCAGGTCTTTTGCCAGTCTTCTGGCCCTTATTTCCGAGCCTGATACAATTAGTATGCGGTATTTTTTCTTTTTCCAGTTCTTTATGTCACTTACAAGGGTTTCAAAAGAATTATTATACGAACCTATTCCCTTTGCATTTATGTCATAGTGTCCCGAAATATTAAGTTCCGGTATTTTGCAGTCAAGCACTGATACTGCCATCAGGCTGTGCAAAGCCAGTTTATGGAACACTTCGCCTTTTGAATACAATACCTCTGTCTGTCCCGGAAGGATGCTTCCTTTTTCAAGCCTGTGGGACATACTTTCCCTGAATTCTTTCTCCACTACATCCATTTTTTCAATAATTCTTACCGGTTCATCAATAACTATACCATCTTTTTCATAGTCAAAATAATCCGCTAATGATACCGGATTTTTTATAAAATATTTAACATAACTGTCAAGTCCGCTCCTGTCCTTAAGCACAAACAGTTTTTCCTTAAGCTCTTCAACATTTTTCTTTATAAGATTGCTTTCAGTAATTTTAGCTTCTTTATTAAGTGCTTCACTGTATTTTGCTGCATCTTTCTCAATGCTTTTAATTCCCGATGCCAGTGTATCATCTATGAGAAGCTCTGTTGCCGGGAAAATATCAATTTCTTCGATATTCTCTACGGAACGCTGGCTTTCCGCATCAAAAAGCCTCATTGCATCCACTTCTGTATCCCACAGTTCAATACGGCAGGGATTTTCCATATTCACAGTGAAAATATCGATTATGCCGCCTCTGATGGCAAACTGACCGCTGTGTTCCGTCTGTCCGGCATTTTCATAACCGGCATTTACAAGCCGTTCAGATAATCCTTTAATATCGATATCATCACCGATTTTTATATTTATGGTGTTTTTTCTGAATATATCCTGTGGTACCAGTTTATCCATACAACCGTCAATGGTTGTAATGATAGTGGCTTCCCGGTCATTTATAAGATGATTGATTACTTCCAGCCTCTCCCTGACAACTTCATTGCTTCTTATGTCAGCACTGTAAAAAATGAAATCCTTGGCAGGATAGTAATAAGTATTTTTATCAATGGCACGATAATCTTCATAAAGTTCTCTTGCCCTTATTTCTGTACCTGTTATTATGAGCTTCTTATTAAATTTTTCTGTGATTTTATAGATAAAATATGGCTTCTGCTGGTCAACACAGCCAAAAGCCACAGGTACATTCCCTTTTTTCTTAAGGTCATCTATAATATTCTGATAATATGCCAGTTCACATACCGGCTTCTCCAATATGCTCATTTTCTATACTCCGTTATATTTATTCATTGCTGCGTCGTAACCTTCTGTTACCATGCATTCGATGGCATTGCAGGCTTTTTCCAGCTCTTTTGCAACTATTGCCTCGTCTTCGCTGTTAAAACGTCCCAGTACATAGTCTGCTAAATCCATCTGTTTCGGCTTATCTCCCACACCGAATTTAAGGCGCGGAAAAGCATCCGTACCAAGGCACGATATAATACTCTTAATGCCGTTATGTCCGCCTGCACTTCCTTTCTTGCGGATACGGATTTTGCCCGGTTCCAGACTTATATCATCAAAAGCCACAATACATTCTGATGGATCTACCTTATAATAATCACAGACGGGTCTTATGCATTCACCACTTAAATTCATATATGTTAAAGGTTTAACAAGTATTACCTTATTTCCGCCTATTATTCCCTTACCTATGAGTCCCTTATGTTTCTGTTCGGTCATCGAAATATTAAATCTGCCGGCAAGCGCATCAATTATTCTGAATCCCATATTGTGTCTTGTCATCTCATATTTTTTCTCAGGGTTACCAAGCCCGGCTATTACATACATATTTTTTTCCTCCAGATTTGTTAATAATATCATATTTTCTTTATTTTATCCATATCAAATTATTGACAGAACTTCTATTAAAATATATATTTAGATAAAAATACTTTAAAAGGAGTTGAATAACTTGGACCCCAGTGTGGCGATTCAGTTTATTGTGTTAATCGTACTTCTGTTACTCTCTGCTTTCTTTTCATCGGCGGAGACATCACTTGTTACGGTCAACCAGATCAGGATGCGTTCTCTTGCAGATGAAGGTAATAAAAAAGCAGCGAGAGTTCTTAAAATTACATCTAATTCATCTAAAATGCTTAGTGCAATTCTCATTGGCAATAACATAGTCAATATTTTTGCATCATCCCTTGCAACAACCATTACCTTACAGTTGTGGGGCAACAGATTCGTAAGTCTTACTACAGGTATTCTTACCTTATTGGTATTGATTTTTGGTGAAATAACACCGAAAACAATTGCTACTTCCCATGCGGAAAAGATTGCAATGACTTACTCAGGTGTCATAAGCCTTCTTATAAAGGTTCTTACCCCTGTTATTTTTATCATCAATAAATTAGCAAATGGTTTTCTTTTTATCTTAGGACTTGACCCGGGTAAAAAAGCTGCTTCAATTACAGAAGACGAGCTGAGAACCATTGTTGACGTAAGCCATGAAGAAGGTGTAATCGAAAAAGAAGAACGCCAGATGATTAAAAACGTGTTTGATTTCGGTGATTCCCAGGCTAAGGATGTTATGATTCCGCGTATTGATATGACATGTGTATCAATAGACAGCCGTTATGACGAGATAATTTCGGTATTCAGAACCGATAAATATACCCGTCTGCCTGTTTATGAAGACTCTGTTGACAATGTCATCGGTATTATTAATGTCAAGGACCTTTTGCTCTGTGAGGATAAGGCTTCATTTAATGTAAGAGATATTCTGCGCAAGCCGTATTATACATACGAGTTTAAAAAGACCTCTGAGCTTATGGAAGAACTTAAAAAGACCTCTAACAATTTTACCATAGTAATAGATGAATACGGTTCGACTGTTGGCATGATTACCCTTGAGGACCTGCTTGAGGAAATTGTTGGTGAAATCCGTGACGAATACGATGGTGACGAAGTCGATGACATTATTAAGGTAAATGATACTGAATATATTTTTTCAGGTACGGCAAGGCTTAACGATATTGAGGAATACATAGAGCTGCCTGACATTGAAACTGACCACGAATCGGATTACGATTCCATAAGCGGATTTATTATTGATTCCCTTAAGCGTCTGCCTGTGCTTGGTGATGAAGTTACCATCGGCAATCTCAGGTTTGTGGTGGAAGGTTGTACCAAAAACAGAATCACGAAGGTTCACGCATATATTTTAGATACTAAAAAAGAACCTGATGAAGAAAATACCGAAGAATAGGAGATATACTTTTATGAAGAAAATAATAAAAGAATTCAAGGAATTTATTTCAAAAGGTAACATATTTGATATGGCTATCGGTCTTATCGTAGGCAGTGCCTTTACAGCTATTGTAAATTCTCTTGTAGGAGACATCTTTTCTCCGCTTCTTACAATTGTAACATCTAAGGCTGACCTTACAGCTTTGGCATGGAACATCAATGGTGCCCAGATTAAATATGGAAGTTTCCTTCAGGCGATTATCACATTTTTATTAACCGCCATTGTTCTTTTCTTCCTTGTAAAAGGAATCAACAAATTACGTTCCCTCGGCCAGAAGAAAGAGGAAGCGAAAGAAGCAGCTCCGACAACAAAGATTTGCCCGTTCTGTCGTTCTGAAATTGATTTAGAGGCAACGAGATGTCCTCATTGTACATCCGAACTTGAGAAATAATAAAATAATTGCAAAAAACACGGGGATGCCGCCTCAACAATTTTCAATTGTTAAAGCGCATCCCCATTTTATTAACGTGGCGTAAAATTGCCTTTCATATGCTGATATATTACGTCTGCATCTTCTTTACTGCCTGCAGGTATTAAAACCATTGAAAGGAACCCATTGTCTGTGTCTTCATTTTCCCATATAGCAATCCATGACATCTTTTCCTTTGAATCATAATAAAAATCCATTTCATAATATCCATGTATAAGTTTCTGTGTTGTACTATCATAATATTCCGGTGTGAACTTTACATTGTGGACACCGGTTTTCTTATTAACAGTATAGTAACCTCCCGGAAATTCCTTAGTATTAAGCGGAATATCTGACACCCACAGTGTTCCTATAGATTTATGATTGCTTCCGTTCAAAAGCATATCAATCCTCCATGAACGTTCTCCTTTATATTCACCTGTTTTTACATCATATAAGTATCCGGTATTGCCATCATTAAAACGTGCATAATTAAAAATCGTATGATACCCGGATGATGATATGAAAACTTTTACGGTAACAATAATGCCGATTATAGCAGCAGCAAGGATACAATGTATCGCAATATGCAGTTGTTTGTTCATGATATTTTACCTCCTATAATTATGTTGAAACATATGCAATATTACATGAAACAGATCCTTCCATTGTTTCAAAAGTCACATTCTTTATCAAATAAGCATATTCGTCAAATGTTTTATTATAATTTTTGTACATATAATAATTTTTTGCTGCAACACTTCCCGTTGAATTATAGTCCGTATTAGAAACTGAACCGATATATTTTTTTTGTTGTGATGAAGGTTGGATAATCACACCATTAGCATAGATATCTGCTGAATAAGATGTCATCACTTCACTTATTACATTATTGCCAACGTAACATAAAATCTGTTCAGAGTCCCCTGCTCCATATCTTTTTACAAATACAAATTTTTCATTAGATACATAATTAACTGTAAAATCGAGGTCTATATATTTAATACTACTTGATGTCGCAATATTCTTATCGTACGATCCCACAAGTTGAAATAATGTTATACCTAGAGATAATCCTTCTGCCACTGAATCCAATGCCATTCCCATAACTGATGTAAATATTGTTTTAAATGCTGTTGTTGAACCAGCTTTAAAATTACCGCTTTTACTAACGGACTTATTTATTTTTTGTCTTAAAGGACTGTTGTATCCAGATGATTCGCCAAGAATTTCCTGAATTTCAAACACTTGACCTGCATATACCTGATTATATCTTCTGCTTGTCCATCTAATATTGTTCTGTGCCGTTGGATTGTATATCAAAGATGGTATATTCTTATCAGTGTTTAAATTACTCATTAATATTTTATCTTTTAATTCATTTTCAGTAATTTCACTGTCACCATATTGACCAAGTAATTCATCAATTTCCTCGATTTCTTGCCAATTATCATCATAATTCAACGAAAGCTCCAATCTTTTCTTATGTAGTTCCTCATAAGTAAATTTTGATTTGTCAGAAGTATTTTCTGGTTCATTACCCGCTGCTGATAATGGGGTTAATACCAATATTACTGATAATGTAATTAATAGAATACGTTTTTTCATATTTTTTATCATTCCCTTCTCTTCGGTCAAGACACAACCAAGTTATAAAAATGTTGTGTTCCTCCATGCTTTAATTTAAAATTCTTTCAAGGGATAGTAATACACTACAGAGCACAGAATGACAGTCAATGTTACTATTTCCCTTTAATTAAGATGGTAATACTTATGATGAAGTAAAACACTCCATCTACTATGGACTTGATCTCCACAAAATAGCTTTGCAACCATCGTAACTATCAATAAAGGTAAAATATCCGAACATAATTATAAATCCTTTGAAGATTTTTGCCCATACTGACTATGAGGAATTAATGGATTCTCAGAATCATGTAGCGCGTGTTGTTCTGAATGAAAACAATGTTTTTACTTACCTTGAAAGCCTTTGTTACGATAGCTCTAAGTTAGTAAAGTGCAACGATAACTAACTTTTTTCTGGTCCCTTCACTTGTAAAAATGGAATTTTATGACCCCTTGTACAAGTGTGTCCAAAAATTCACTTTTTTTCACTCTTTTCCTTTTATGTATCATATTATATATAATTCGAATTATATATTACATACTACCATCTCTCAGGTTACATTTTAAGTGTTATGTCGCGACTAGTCTATTTTTGTCGCAAGCGGTCTGTTTGTGTGAGAAAAATATACTACAGTTTCCTCTGTATCTCTCCATCCTTCATGTAGATGATTCTGTCTGCCTTTTCTGCCATATCTTTATCATGGGTTACCATTACAATTGTCTGGTTATGGATTTTGTTGCCTTTAACAAGTGCGTCCATTACTATTTCACTGTTTACCGAATCAAGGTTACCCGTAGGTTCATCAGCAAGAATCACGGCAGGTCTTTGTAACAATGCCCTTGCAATTGCCACACGCTGCTTTTCACCGCCTGACAGCAATCCCGCCTTTCTGTATAAAAGTTTCTCTATATCAAGCTCTTTTATAAGCTCTTTCAGGTAATCTTCGTCCCATTTGGACTTATCAAATACAAATGGCAAAACAATATTGTCATATACATTCAGATCTTCTACAAGGTTGTAACTCTGGTATATTATGGCTATTTTGGTTCGTCTTAACTTACATTTTTCTTTCTCAGAAAGAGTGGACATATTCCTGTCCCCAAGGAAATATTCACCTGAATCAGCATTTTCCAGAGTTCCGAGAATATTCAAAAGTGTTGTCTTTCCACAGCCGCTCTTTCCCATTATGGCAACAAACTCTCCGGTATTTACATCAAGTGAAAGATTTTTTAATACATGTACTCCGGAAAGCTCCTCACCAAAGGATTTGTTTATTTTATTTAACTTTATCATGTCTTTTTCCCTTTCCTAATTGTCCTGCAATCACAATTAATGCCAATATTGCCAAAGTTCCCGCAGCTACCTTAACCAGATTAATGAATAATGTCTTATTTTCAACATAATAATAGCTGACCATTCCTTTTAGTAAAGTATTAATAAGTATAATTACAAGAATCGTTGAAAGAATCAGTGCCGAAAGCCATACTGATATGTACTCATATATCTGTAGTTCGGTCTTTATATGTGAATCCATTCCTAGTGTCTCGTATACTAAAAATTCACGTTTTCTTGACATCTTATCAAGCCTGATGGATGTTATCATTCCGCCAAGTCCGATAAGTATAAAAAGACCTGACACAACCGCAACAACAAATACCTGTATTTCATGATTATCCTCAGCCAGTTCATAAATCTCGGCAGTATCCATAAGTCCTACACCTAATCTATATGCAAGATCCTGTAATTTCTCACCGGCACTCTTTATCTTGCCTTTTTCACATATAAATGTATACATCCAGTTTGGACTACATCCAACTTCTTTGCTTTCTTTTATCATTCTGCTTTCAGGAACCAAAAACGTTAAATAGTCAATTTCTTCTTCTGTAACAATGTCACTTTGTGGCATTGTTAATACCCCGTCTATCTTGATTTTGTATTCTTTGTCTGTATCCTCTGCCTGCTGATACACATATGTAAAAGCATCTCCTTCCTTTGCATCATTTGAATGAATAATTTTTCCTTCCAAAACAGTTTCATTTATCGCGTATACAAGTTCTTCTTTTTCAAAAGTATCAAAATCTGCCATCCAAGGATTTTCTTTTCTTACTTCATCATAGTAATCTTTATTGCAGCTTATCAAGCCGTCCAGACTTTGGTTATCTCTATCTCTCCCCTTTATTCTAACAAATGCCGAACCATATATATTGAATTTTTTTACACCTTCAACAGCCCTGAATTCTGATTCATACCGGTCAATATTATCATTCGTAATGATGTAATAATGTCCATGACTTTTATAAATTCCTGCTTCTTCTTCACTTCTGCTTTTAATTCCAGGATGGATGCCTAATAAAATCGTTATCATAAGAAGCATTATAGTAAGTGAGCTTGTAAGCACTATATTAAATATCCACCTGTTTCTTACAGTTGTACTTGCAAGCTTTGATATACTATTACATGGTTTTTTCTTTATTTCTCCGGATATTTTTCTTTTATGTATAGTAAGGATGCCGTTACACTTTATTAACATGAATATCATTGTAACTATAAGTATTATAAGATACATTACAATGATCTTGACAGGATTAATCTTAATAAGTGAAAAATCCGTATATTCCGAATTGAGTATGCTGATTATAGCTTTTTTCCCTGCTGTCAAAGCAATAACCGCAAGTCCAGTTCCTGCTAAAACACCTGTAAGCTCACATACTGCAAAGACCCTGTTATATATTCCGGTTATCTTTCCTTTTCCGGCACCTATTGTATACATCTGGCGGATATTTTTTCTTTCAGATTCTCCAATCTGAAAAAGATTGAGAATTATTGTTGCAAGGGACACAATAATTATTATCCCCTGAAAAAGAAATACGCCTGCTTTACTCGCTTTAAAATAATCAGACTTATATACGGACTCCACAGCCATCTTCACATACTGATTGGCTTCAACATTTCCTGCCTGCTTGAAAGTTTCTAATGCTGCTTCATACCTTTCCCTGTCATGGCTGTTGCAGGTATAATAATATATTCTATTATTGCTTCCTGATTTTCCTGAATACGCACTATGGATAAAGGTTCCTGTTGTAAATGATGAGCTGTCATATATTCCGCATATTGTATATTTCCTTGTGGCAATATCCGTATATACATCACTTACCGACAATTCCTCGTCTCCGAGGATATTACCATCTGCATCATGACGTTCTTTTATATCAAGTTCTATTACATCACCTGTCTTAAGAATTTCCCCGTTGTATACCGTATTCTGTGCAACAAGAAGTTCATCTGCACTGGCGGGATAATTCCCTTTTATAAGCTTATATGGAATTGTATCATATAAGTCGCTGTCAATTCCCGTAATTGCTAATAAATACCTGTCTGTACAATCTATATAATTTCCTATATGTTCCATCTCAGGTATTATATCAAGAACACCTATATTCTGATTCTCTGCATATCCTCTATATGTCACTCCATCGACTTTTATATCCTCATCTGATGATGTTTTCAAACGGTAATCCCATATCCCGTTATACCGGTATGCGTTTCTTACCTTTACTTCTCCGTATGATGAAAATATGCTTTCAGAGGCAATTATGAACATCATGGCAATCATGACCGCAGTCATGATTGCCACATATTTTTTTAAATTGGATTTAAAATTTGAATATGATAATTTAAACAATTCTAGTTGTACTCCCATGTATAAAATATTGTATCAGAGGTTTCCCTAGTTCCTGCAACCAGCTCAATCTTATCACCCTTCTTCAGTGATTGTAAATCTATAAATGAGCCCATCCAATATCTTGTTCCTTTTGAGAAGGTAACAGAAGGTGTATACTTTATCTTTTTTCTTGAAGTAATTACCTTAAATATAGTACTTCTTACCTGCGCATTCACTCCGACTCCGGATCTGTATGTTACATAAGAACCATTGGTATTATTATCCTTCGTAACAGTGCATAACGCTGTCGGTGACTTATTACTAAGTGATGCGTAATTTTGTCTTGTTCCTGCATTTGCTGCTGTAGAACCTGCGATTGCAATTCCCAGAGTAAATGCGGCAATTAGTGCTTTAATCTTCATGTATTTTCTCCTATCATATAATATTAATGTGTAATTCGAATTACACATTAAATACTACCATCTTTCAGATTGTATTTCAAGTATTATGTCGCGAGTGGTCTATTTTTGTCGCAAGCGGTTACTTTTCGCTTAAATATACCATGTATGCCATCTTAACTTCCTTCCATCTTCTTCTTGAAACACTTAGTTTATCTCCGTTATTAACAATAACTTCTCCATCCTGCACACACACAGCATTATCAAAATTAACAACTACATTGCGTGATATTCTTATAAAATTTTTTTCAAGTTTTCTCATACATTCGTTGAGACTTGACCTTACATAATACTTATTCGTATCGGTGTATATGTTAATGTACTTGTCGTCCACCTGTAAATATACAATCTCACTTTGTCTTAATAAAGCAACGCCACCACCATGCTGTTTTGAAAATATTCTACTATCCATACCTGCTCCATAAAAATAACCGGGAATATAAAACGAACTGTAAATGATAAAATAAAGATTGTAGATGATATAAATCTTAAGACTCCTTTAATCCGTACATCATACTCCCAAATATTGTAAATTTTTTATAATTTTATAATAACTCTATAATAGAATAATAGCAAGAATTTTGTCGCAAACGGTAATATTTTGTTTGAGTATTAAAAAACCTGCACAAGCAGACCGCCTATGCAGGTTTTATATCCATCCCATATATCTCATAAGGAATACCAGTCCCGTCAATGTAAATGACGAAAGCAGCGTCGCAAGCACAACAATACTTCCGCTAAGGACTTCATCATTATTCATATTCTTTGCCATTATGTAACAGGTTACCGTTGTAGGTGAGCCTAGCATAATAATTATTGCAACAAGAGCTTCTCGTCTGAATCCCATTTTAACCGCAACCGGTAAAAATATCAGAGGAAGAACTATAAGCTTGATAAAAACAGCCACAAGCGTCGGTCCTGTTTTGGCAATGGCCTTCTTCCCTTCAAAACCGGCGCCGACAACTATCAGTGCGATGGGGGTTGCGGTAGCAGCAACGCTGTTTATCGCTTTTAACGGTATAGCCGGTATCTTAAGTCCGGTACAAGCAACAATCATTCCGAGAAAAATACCTATTATAATAGGATTTTTCAGGACATTAATAAAAGATTTTTTAATTGCCTCTTTACCATTCTTATTATCCCTTGCCTCAACCGTAAGAATTATAACAGAATATATATTATATAGCGGTACCGCTGATACAATCATCAGTGGTCCCATCCCTGAACTGCCGTATATATTGTCAATAAATGCAATTCCAAGAATAGCCGCACTACCGCGGACACTTCCCTGCGTAAACGCACCGACCATGCTCTTATCTCTTATAAAAATCCTCGCAAGAAGCCACACTATGCCAAACATTACCGTTGTAACTATCATGCAAAAGAGAACAAACCTGATATCAAATTCGGAACGGATATCCGCTGTTCCTATCTGTTTAAAAAGCAATACCGGCAAAGCCACTTTAAATACATATTTGTCTGCTACCTCTGTAAACTCTTTAGTCAGAAATCCGACACGCATAAGTATATAGCCCAGGATAATTATCATAAAAACAGGTACAGTGGCTTCAAGGCTGAATATAAAACTGTCCATTATCCGTTATAACCGTTTGGGTGGTTTTTATGCCAATTCCATGCAGTTGATATAATTTCCTCAAGATCCGCGTGCTCAGGTTTCCATAAAAGCACCTGTCTTGCTTTATCGCTTGATGCAATAAGTCTCGCAGGGTCTCCGGCTCTTCTTTCGGCAATTCTGGCCGGTATCTCATGTCCTGTGACTTTTCGCGCCGTATCTATTACTTCCTTAACTGTAAATCCCACACCGTTACCGAGATTAAATATGTTGCTTTCATTGCCTTTCATCAGGTAATCAACAGCAAGTATATGTGCCTGTGCAAGGTCTGTTACATGAATATAATCTCTTATGCAGGTTCCATCACTCGTATCATAATCATCACCAAATATGCTGATGTACTCACGTTGTCCCAGTGGCACCTGAAGAATCAAAGGAATAAGGTGTGTCTCAGGAGAATGTGCTTCTCCAATCTTTCCGCTTACGTGTGCACCACATGCATTAAAATATCTCAAAGAAACATACTTAAGTCCATGGGCACGATCTGTCCATTTGAACATCTTTTCCATGGCAAGCTTGGTCTCACCGTATGTATTGGTAGGTTCTGTTCTGTCTGTTTCAAGAATAGGAACTTTTTCAGGTTCTCCATAGGTAGCTGCCGTTGATGAAAATACTATCTTATCAAGGCCGTGGGCAACCATTGACTGTAAAAGGACCTTGGTACCGTTTACATTATTGTCATAATATTTGAGCGGATTAACCATGCTCTCGCCTACGAGTGAATTAGCGGCAAAATGAATAACCGCGTCTATCTTCTCCTTATCTAAAACGCTGTCAACAAATGCCCTGTCCCTGATATCGCCTTTGTAAAAACGTGCTTTTTCATGAACTGCTTCTATATGACCTGTTTCCAGATTATCTATAACTACTACATCCACACCCTTTTCAATAAGTGCGTACACAGTATGCGAGCCTATATACCCGGCTCCACCTAAAACTAATATAGTCATTACGTTCCTCCTGAATTATAACATTCTTTTCCCAAATATTATAATTCAGGATTGAATCTTATGCAACAGCTATTATTCTTCTATTGTTATACCTGCAGTCTTGTATATAAATGTC
>OLGM01000612.1_pt1 | contig 21022 bp, 24 predicted proteins | sample 1606001 | NCBI WGS metagenome assembly OLGM01 (sample SAMN03283294) | human gut metagenome | biome: human-associated habitat; material: feces | host: Homo sapiens | place: Peru | collected 2012
ACCTGAAAACGGCGCGGCAGCGGTGTAATTGAAGCGGCATGGTACGCGCCGGACGAGACGAGCTTTGTCCTCACGGCCTATGTCACTACCGCCGACGGCTTTACGGTTACAGCCTCTAAGACGGTCAAAATTTCGGAGGAGCACATTTACGAGTGGCAGAGCGAAAACGGCGAGTATTGGCAGAAGTGCAAGCTCTGCGGCAACGAAACAACGAAAAAGCTTATTCCCGAAATCGTGATCAGCGGTGCAGACAGAGTTTGCCGGACGCAGGATTATACCTTCGGCTTTACACTCCCAGAGGGATGTAAACTCATTACCACAGGCTATGAGTTTGAAAAGATCGGCGGCGATCTTAGCGCAACGCTTGAAAACGGCAACTATACGGTTGAACTTGCCTCTTCCGGCTATCCTGTCGAAGAAAACAGCTTTAAGGTAACGGTTCATGCGGAAACAGCGGACGGCTTTGTAATCAAGGCAGAAAAGACCGTTACGATTCAAAACGACCACACCGGCGGTAAAGCAACCTGCAAGGACAAAGCAAAGTGCGAGGTCTGTGGTGCGGAATACGGCGAGATTGATGCGAAGAACCACACCGACTTAAAGCACATCCCGGCAAAGGCGGCGACAAAGACCGCCGAGGGCAATATCGAGTATTGGTGCTGCGACGGCTGCGGTAAATATTACAGCGACAAAGATGGCACAAAGGAAATTAAAAAAGCAGAAACTGTAACGACGAAGCTGAAGGACGATTCCAAATCTCCACAGACCGGTGACACCAGCAACCTTGCGCTATGGATTGCCCTGCTGTTCGTCAGCGGCGGTGCAGCCATTGGTACAACGGTTATCAGCAGAAAGAAAAAGTACAACAAATAATTGAATAGCATCTCCTTGCTCCATATCTTCCGAGCAAGACAAAAGCGTCGTAGAAATACGGCGCTTTTTTGTTACCCGGAAGACAATGAAAGCGCCGAAGATAATACAACAATTCCAGCGTCGAATGCAGATCATGCTAAGAGTGACACATGGAATCCGACTATCATAATCATCATCGGAATTTGTATTATGTTGATTGTGTTTGGTGTAGTAATTTTCGTCAGAAAAAAGAGTGGTTCTGAGAAAGAATAAGTATCAAATTTTACGATAAAACAACAAATAGTTACAAAGAAAATGAGACAGAGTGGGAACGAATCCTGCTCTGTTTTTTTCTCTGAAATACAGGCAGGCGGTATCGCGCTGGGAATGTGGTGTTTGAGTTATTTAGTCCTTATTTTTACAATTTTGGCACTAAGAGGGATTGATATACGAAACAAAAATTCAATATTACCGTAAAAAAAATACGGATAGACTTGAATTTTTTTGCAGATAATCATATAATAAAGAAAAAGAAATGGAAGGTGATTATCATGTTAAAGAAATTTAGTGTCGAAAATTTCAAAGGATTTAAGGATAAAATCACATTAGATATAGGAACACCCAGTAATTACAGCTTTAATTCTGAAATAATAGAGAATGGCTGCATAACGAAGGGAATTATATATGGTATCAACAGTTGTGGAAAGTCGAATCTTGGTTTGGCTATCTTTGATATCATTACTCATCTGACTGAAAAGCAAAAACTCCTGGGAAGCTATGATTTTTATCTGAATATGAGTGGAAGAAAATCTTTTGCGGAGTTTGAGTACACATTCGTGTTCGCCGGACATGAAGTTGTATATAAGTATAGTAAGATGGATGTGAATTCCTTAAAGAGTGAAAGTTTGTCCATTGATGGAAAAGAAGTCATTTTCTTTGATTTTCTGACAAGAGATGGATTTACTTTGCTTGAGGGATCAGATACTTTGAATGCATCAATAAGAAATGAAAGCCCGATCTCGAGAGTGAAATATGTAAATAGTAATTCAATTCTTTCAGATAATATTCAGAATCAGGTATTTAAGAAGTTTATTGATTTTGTCGAGAGGATGCTTTTATTCTATTCACTTGATAGCCGTGGATATGAAGGTTTTATGAACGGATCAGAGAGCATTGCAGAAGGAATTGTTAATAGTGGCAAAGTTAAGGATTTCCAAGAATTCTTAAAAGAAAATAATATCGATTATGAATTATATGGATGCGAGGTCGATGGAAGAAAGGCTATATATTGTCATTTCGACAATAAAGATGCTGACTTTTTCAAGATTGCTTCAACAGGAACCAGATCCCTTGCATTATTCTATTACTGGTATATCCGTATGGAAAAAGCATCATTTGTTTTCATTGATGAGTTTGATGCATTTTACCATTATGAATTATCAGAGTCAGTTCAGAAGAGACTTAGAAGAATTAGTGATGTGCAGGTATTTACAACTACACACAACACAGACCTTATGAGCAATGATTTACTCAGACCAGATTGCTATTTCCTTCTTGAGAATAATAGCATAAATGCAATTTCAGAGCTGACAGAAAAGGAGCTTCGTCAGGCTCATAATCTTCAGAAAATGTATAAGGCAGGTGCGTTTAATGGCAGATAAGGACTATAAGGCATTTATAGTTGAAGGAGAAGCCAGAGAACCACAGGTTATTGATAATATTTCAAAAGTGTTCTTTAAGCATGGAAATTTAAAAATTATTACGCTTCCGGCCGGAGAAAATATATATATGCTTTGGAAAAAACTCAAGGCGGATGATTTCGACACAGATATTATTGAGGTCTTAAGGGAAAGTAATAAGAAAATCAGAGAACAATTGGAAGGATTATCAAGAGATGATTTTTCAGAGGTATTTCTTTTCTTTGATTATGATGTACATCAGACAAATTTGGGAAAGGCAGATGACGGTGATGTGATAAACCAGATGCTTGAAAGCTTTGATAATGAAACTGAGAATGGAAAGTTATATATTAGTTATCCGATGGTTGAAGCATTGTGAGATTTTGAAGCAGGTAAATGTGGAAATGGAGATAATTGCTTTGTAGAAATTAGTGTACTTGCTGAATATAAGAATATATCTTCGAGAAATTCACTGAATCCGCATTTTAGAGATTACAATATAGATGTATGGAAAGAAATCGTTGATGTTTTTTTAATGAGAATATCATGCCTGTTAGGAAATGCGGAAGTTATTTCTTATGAACAGTATTTAGATGAAGCAAATCCACATGATATCTATATATGTGAACAGGCTTTAGCAGGCAATAATAAAGTGTTTATTATCAGTGCTTTCCCGGAATTTCTTGTGGATTATTTTGGAATAAAACTTTGGAGAACATGTGTGAAGCATGCAAAGAATCAATTGGATATTTGTAATTGTAAATAAAGCAGTTGAATGATAATTATTAGCAAATATGATCCTTTATGGAAGTGAATCAATAAAAACAAGCCAGACGAATTTTTGGTGATGACAGGCATAGGGTATGGCAACAACAGGTTGCTTTCCCTCACACGATTTTACCTGTATCATAAAAAGAGAAACCAACTATGCATGATACAAGGAGACGACTATGGAAACAAAAAATATTATTTTGAAACTTCGCACGGAAAGAGGAATGTCACAAGACGAGCTGGCAGATAGAATCATGGTAACAAGGCAGGCGGTATCGCGTTGGGAAAATGGTGATACAGTTCCAAATACTGATACACTTAAGCTATTATCAAAAGAATTTGATGTTTCAATCAATACGCTTTTGGGAGAACCCAGAAAGCTGATCTGCCAATGCTGCGGGATGCCAATTGATGATGATTCCATATTGGGACGTGATAAGGATGGCACATTAAATGAGGAGTATTGTAAATGGTGCTATGCAGATGGAACATACACATATAATGATATGGATGAATTGATTGATGTGTGTGTAAAGAATATGGTAAATGAAAACTTTACCGAAGAACAGGCACAATCTTATTTGAAAGAAATGCTTCCAAAATTAGATTACTGGAAAAGATATGATGAACTTAGTGACAATGGGCAGTTTGAAGAGTTTAAAAAGCAATTGATAAACGAAATAAATGATCTGCATATAGACGGACTTCCAAGGGTAGACAAACTAAATGCACTTGTGGGGAAATATGTGAATCTGGAATATACTCTGCCTAATGGACAAAAAGTGAAATTCCTTGATGATCAGAAAACCTATCTGGGGAATCAACTGGAGTCTGAATTTGGAGGAGACAGGTGCTTCGGTATTCTGGCAAGTATGGATTTTATTCTGGTATGTACATATGAGAAGGATGGTGAAAATCCAGAGCTGTTGATTTATAAAAAGAGATAATATAAGCAAAAAGAAAAGTCTTGACAAATAAACGACCGTTTACTATTATTAAGATGTAAACGGTCGTTTATTTATTTGCGCGAGCAACGAGCCAAAGTCTGTGCTTGCACAAGACCTTGGCGACTGCCGCGATAACTTGAGAAACTCGCGGAGCGTGTTTCTCATAGTTTGGAGGAAATGTGCATGGGTAATAGGAAAGAGGAAATATTAATTGTGGCACTGCATCTGTTCGCCAGAGATGGTTACGAGGCTGTCTCCGTTAGCCAGATAGCAGGAGAACTTGATATGACAAAAGGGGCATTGTACCGTCATTACAAAAGCAAAAGAGATATTTTTGACTGTATTGTGCAGCGTATGGAGCAGCAGGATGGCGAACAGGCAGGAGAATATGATATGCCACAAGAGGATAAGGAGAAAATGCCTGAAAAGTATGAGGCAGTATCATTTGATGATTTTGTGGAATACAGCAAGTCTATGTTTGAATACTGGACAGAGGATGATTTTGCATCATCGTTTCGGAAGATGCTGACAATAGAGCAGTTTCGCAGTGAAGAGATGCAAAAATTATATCAACAGTATCTTGTGGCTGGACCTGCTTCTTATGTGAAAGATTTATTTGAAAGTATTGGAATTGTAAATGCTAAGGATAAAGCTGCCAGATTTTATTCTGTTATGTTTTTTTATTACAGTATATATGATGGCGCAACAGACAAAGAAAAGGCAAAAGTAGAATTTGTATCAGCTATAAAATGTTTGGTACAAGAGTTGAAGTAAAGGAAAATCAGATCGTGAAAAATAATATAGTAATCCGTACAGAAGAAAAAAGTGAATATCGCGAGGTGGAAAATCTGGTAAGAGACAGCTTTTGGAATGTTTATCGCCCTGGATGCCTGGAGCATTATGTATTGCATCAGCTCAGAAATGATCCGGCATTTGTACCGGAACTTGATTTTGTGATGTATCTGGACGGAGAACTTATCGGGCAGAATATCTTTGTGAGAACTGTAATCACAGCAGATGATGGAAGAATCATTCCAATTATGACCATGGGACCAATTTGTATCAAGAACGAATATAAACGGAAGGGATATGGAAAAATCCTGCTTGATTATTCAATGGAGAAAGCAGCAGAGCTTGGCTGTGGAGCATTATGCTTTGAAGGGAATATTGATTTTTATGGAAAGAGCGGCTTTAAGCAGGCAAGCGAGTATGGTATCCGTTATCATGGATTGCCGGAAGGAGAAGATGCATCATTCTTTTTGTGTAGGGAACTTGTACAGGGTTATTTTGATGGGATTACCGGAGAGTATGCCACACCGGAAGGCTATCTTGTAGACGAGTGGGAAGCAGAAGAGTTTGATAAGCAGTTTTCATAATCGTGTATCTTGGTACCGATTTTGAGCATGCTGGTTGTCTGTAATTGGGTAATTAAAAGCAAGTAATGTTACAAATAACAATAAATATGTTACAATATTCAAGTAACGTGAAATGAAAGGATAGTTAAGAATCCGGATTGTGTGGAAATAGGTGAAATCTGTTATGGACAGTACATTAAAGTATTACAATCAAAATGCAAATCAGTTTGTTCAAGGAACTTTCACTGTGGATTTTAAACAGACACAGGATAGATTTCTGGTAAATCTGCCGGCAGGTGCATATATTTTAGATTTTGGATGTGGTTCCGGACGTGATACAAAGTATTTCCTTGAGAAAGGCTTTCAGGTGGATGCTATAGACGGTTCAGAAGAACTTTGCAAAATAGCCCGTGATTATACCGGAATCAAGGTTAAACAAATGCTTTTTGAGGAGTTGCATGATGTGAATAAATATGATGGCATCTGGGCATGTTCATCCATATTACATCTTTCAAAGCCTGCATTAGCCGGTGTATTAAAAAGAATGGCAGCAGCATTAAAGGATAATGGAGTAGTTTACACATCTTTTAAGCATGGTAGTTTTGAAGGTGAACGAAACGGCAGGTATTTTACAGATTTTACAATTGGAGATTTTGAAAAATATCTGCATGGGATTCCGGAACTGCAGATAGAGGACTATTGGATTACAGGTGATGTAAGACCGGGAAGGGATGAGGAGAAATGGCTGAACCTGATTTTACGAAAAAAGGGTATTCATTAATCATTGATGGAAAATATTATAATACGCTGGATATCGAGTCATTTTCTATGATGAAAGATCCCTCTTACTGCTATAAGTTCTATTGGCTGGAAGCAATTGTGCAGCTGATATCTGAGGACATAAGGGAAACAACCTTTGATGCAATTATAGATGAGATGATTTGTAATGCATGGTATTCGGTAAGAGAATTCCATATCCATTTAAGTGGAATGCAGTTGGACGGACAGGTAAGAGATGGCTTGGAAAGAGCAGTATTGCTTCTTACCGGACTTTCAGATTTACCGGCGAATGCGTCTAAGGTAGAAATAAAGAATGCAATTGCGGAGCATAATTCTGAGTTAAAGACTTATAAAGAACAGCTTACTAACATGGTCCCATACCGGGCTCTGGCAGGCTTTTTTAATAAAAGCAGTGAGGCAGCAGACTGGGGAAGTGTCCGCAGAATGACTGCATATATAGAACGAATCAATAGGCATACTGTACTTTTGCCTTACATACTCGGCGAGGAAAGCAAGCTTAAGAAGAAGGTTTATTTTCAGGACGCCTGGGTAGAAATGATTCAGGACCAGATGGTATCGATTTTGGGATGGATACAGTATGAAAAGGTGAAATGGCTTCAGAATAATAACCCTGAAGTTCCGGGATTGATTTATAAACTTGCTCCAATGGATGAAAAGATGCGTAAGTTGAATAATGTCCGGAAACTTTGGGAAGGTATTTTAGACATTCGGGAAATCAAAGATGTATTTACAGGTGAGCCGGTTGTTTTGAAACAATATGATGTAGATCATTTTATTCCGTGGTCATTTGTAATGAATGATGAGTTGTGGAATCTGATGCCGATGGATTCATCATTAAATTCCTCCAAGAGCAACAGGCTTCCGAAATTGTCCCCGTTCTTTATCCGATTTGCAAAAAATCAGTTTATTATGTATCAGCTGATTCATGAAAAGGAAGGCATCAGAAAATTGTATGATTCTGCCAGGAGGCAGGGATATGAAGTCTGGAACAGGGGCTGAAGGCGCGATATTTTAAGGAAGGTAGAAAATGGTGAAAAATAAGAAGATAAAAATACATAAAAAAAAGATGATCGGTTTTTATAAGAGTATTGTTGATCAGGACAGGTCATCAATTGTTATATGCAATCTTAAGCATGAGATTATTTATATGAATCCGGCAGCAGTTAGCAGCTATGCGAAGCGAGGCGGCGACAAACTTATTGGAAAAAGCGTTTTAGACTGCCACAATCCGGAATCAAGAGAAAAAATACAGCAGGTAGTGGAATGGTTTGCGGCAGATGAAAGCCATAATATTGTATATACGTTTCACAATGAGAAACAAAATAAAGATGTTTACATGGTGGCACTCAGAGATGATGGTGAACTGATAGGATATTATGAGAAACATGAATATCGAAATGCAGAAACTATGGAACCATACGACATGAAATGATGGAATGGATTATGGACGTACCCTCAAATGTAATATTTGTGAGGGGAAATCATGGCGAAGAATTTGCGGCAGCCATTGATATACTAGACTATTGGTTTATATCTTATGCTAAAAAAACTGGTATAGTGATTTTATAACAACTATTGCACCGCTTCTTAATGAAAAGGAGAACACGATATGGTAAAAATGAATTTCACTAACAGTCAAACGTCATTTGAATATGCACTTTATATGATTGCAGCAAGCTATTTTAACAAGTCTGCTTGTTTGTCAGAAATTACAGAGAAAAACATGCTTCTGCAGTACAAAGAACAAAAACTAAATAGCCAATACCAGATGGAAGAAATTTGTATTGAATTTATGGACAATTTGGTAAGTAAAATCCCATCCCGGTTTTTCCAACGGTCAGTTGCGGTTAAACTGAATAAAACTGCATCAGGAAAAACAGAGATTGTCATTGGGGATAAACAAAGCTTCATTGTATTTCATGCACTATATGCAGGAAAGAAATCTCAAATCCGGTATCAGATTTGGTGTAAAAAACCACTTAAAATAAAATAAGAAGAAAGTATCATGTCTACACTTCAGCACATTATCAGAAGCAGAGTTCAATGAAGAATTGAAAAAAGGATATAATGGTGTGGTTGTGGAATAACTAAATTAGTACATTTACATCACCTGAAAGTCAGATGTTTGGTAAACCGCATTATGCGAGGTAATCAATAATGGAAATAATTGAACTTATGAAAGAAAGACACAGTGTAAGGCAATATACGGATAAGAAAATTGAAAAAGAAAAGAGAGAAGTTTTAAATACTCTCATTGCTAAGATTAATCAAAAAGCGGGACTGCATATTCAAATAATTTATGATGAGCCGAAATGTTTTAACTCAATGATGGCACATTACGGAAAATTTGATGGTGTGAATAATTACATTGCACTTGTAGGGGAAAAATCAAAATCAGATGAATCTCTTGGATACTACGGCGAACAGATTGTTTTGAAAGCACAGGAGCTTGGACTTAATACCTGTTGGGTTGCTATGACACACGGAAAGAGTAAAGCACAAATTGACAAAGGAGAAAAACTGGTATGCCTGATTTCTCTTGGTTATGGTAAAACCGCTGGAGCAGCCCATAAAAGTAAAAAGTTAAGTGAAGTTTGTAACTATAAAAAAGATATGCCGGAATGGTTTTTGTCCGGGATGGAAGCAGCACTTCTTGCACCGACAGCAATGAACCGGCAGAAATTTTATTTTGAACTATTGCCTGATAATAGTATAAAAATAACTTGCGGGAAGGGATTATACACAAAGCTTGATTTGGGAATTGTGAAATATCATTTTGAGGTAGTATCGGGCAAAGTGAACCGGATGTGATAGTCTGTGACAATCGAATATAGACAAGCAACCTTAAAAGATGCTATCTTAACCGAAAGGGATGGTGATTGTGTATGAAAAATAAATTAATATTTACTTCGTATGGGCTTACAACCAAAGAGGGACAAAAGCTAATTGGCAAATAGCTTGGGTCTTATGAATTAGAGGACAAAAAGATATTTTATTTCATGAACCACATTATTACACGGAATCAATACTTGTGATGGCATGCGTTAATTTGGGATTTAAAGAGGAAAATATAATTTTATCAGGACATCAAATGAGTAATCAGGAAGTTTTGGAATGTGATATCTATTATTGCGGAGAAGGCAACACGTTTGAGAAGCTATCCATATTAAGAGAAAGAGGGTTGGATAGTATAATCAAAGAAGGATTTAAGACGGGAAACAAAATATATATCGGTTGCAGTGCAGGCGCAGCTATTGCAGGCGTGAGTGTTGAGGAGATAAAAGACTTTGATAAAAATAACGTTGGTATGACAGATTTTTCCGGTTTAGGGTTGTTTGACGGGATTATTATTCCTCATTATACAAAAAAGGAATTGAAACGTTATATTAGCAACAACTATGGGATTGAAGATAAGTACAAAAGTATTCTTTCAGTATCAAACGAAAAGAGTTTGGTAATGGAGGTATCCTAGGAGATACACAATCAAAATTTTTATATAAACGTTTTTATGGAAATTGAGTTGTCAATGAACAAATTTTTTAGTTCAATAAATTGTAATTTTTTAAACTATATAATATAATTGGTACAAAAATAAATGAATTTTTGAACTAAAGAATGATATAGTTCAAAAAAAGGAAAGAAAATGAACTATATTATTGTTAGTAAAGATATCTAAAGTACAAGTGGATTTTTAACAAGGATTGTGCTATTCTTAGAGTGACAGATAAAGTGGATGATTACCTTGGAATACACGAATTAAGGTAATGTCGCAAGGAGGTTTTTGATATGTACGAAATGAAACCGGAGTATTACATAGGAATTGAAATGATTGATGAGGAGCATAAGCAGCTTTTTAAATATGCGGATGAAGCTTATGAACTGCTTAATGATGAATTTACACCGGATAAATATGATAAAATCGAGGCAATTCTCATAAAGCTGCGTGATTACACGGAAAAGCATTTTACGGATGAAGAAAACTACATGGAATCCATAAACTATAAAAAACTTTTCACACAGAAAATCCAGCATCATGAATTTATATCTAAATTAGATGAATTTATTGATTTGCATAAAAGTGAGACAGAAGACCAGGACAAACAGATAATGGATATTCTGGAATATCTGACGGAATGGTTAGTAAATCACATTCTGTATGTTGACGGACAGATTCCTAAAGGATGAATCAAGATAAAAGACCTGCCGGATGAATAGATTTAATTCCGGCAGGTCTTATGTATGTAGGAATTATTTACATTTTAATATTTCTACACATATTGCAAAAGCAGCATTAAGGCCATCAATGTAATACTCATTATAATCATAATTTTTAGATCCAAGCAAATTAAACTTTTCGTTGTTGATGTAATCTTTTAGTGCTTTTCTTAATTGCAGTGGCGTTTTGTTGGAAATTGGGTTTTCTGGTGCTGAAGCAAAATCTCTTGCAAAATTAATTACATTGTTATAACCACATCGGAAGTATTTTGATTTATTGTTTGATAAATCCTCAGTATATTCTCTCCTCCTTTCGTTGATTCTTGCTTTTTTATTATTTAATAAATCTATTAAATACATAATTTTGTAGCTCCTTTCTATAAAATTAATAATAGTATGTAAAATCAAATTAAAAATAATTTATTTTTACATTAATATTATGGGAGAAAATAATTTTTTTATTTTTAGATGATTATTATATTTGTTTTTTGATAAGAAAGAGATATAAATTTATGATTTACACAAATTATTACAATTCATCTATCGGCAGGATAACAATGGCAAGTGAAGGAACTGCATTGATAGGCTTGTGGTTTGAAGGACAAAAATATTTTGCTGATTCCATCAAGGAAGAATGTACAGAAAAAGACCTTGATATATTTGATGATACATCAAGGTGGCTTGATATTTATTTTAGTGGAAAAGAACCTGATTTTACACCAAAGATTTTAATTACAGGTACGCCGTTTAGAAAATCGGTAGCAGAGATTATGCTTACTATTCCTTACGGTAAAACAATGACTTATGGTGAGATTGCCAATGTAATAGCTAAGGAAAAAGGTATTGCGAAAATGTCAGCACAGGCTGTAGGCGGTGCGGTTGGACATAATTCGATTTCGATAATTATTCCTTGTCACAGAGTAGTGGGCACAAATGGCAGATTAACGGGCTATGCAGGAGGCCTTGATAAAAAAATACAATTACTGAAATTGGAAAAAACAGATAAAATATAATTCAAAAACTATGGAGGTTTTAAAAATGGGAATTAATTCAATAGATGCAGAGGATGACCAGTTTGCATACAGGTATGACACACAGTTATTAATTGACAGGCGAGACAAGGATTTGGATGAAGATGAAATTGCCGACTATATAACGGAACATTTTGAAGGAAACAGTCTGATAGCCGCAGGAGACGAAGAATTGGTTAAAATACATTTTCATACTAATGAGCCTTGGAAAATACTTGAATACTGTAATTCAGTTGGTGAAATCTATGACATTGTTGTGGAAGATATGATTAGACAGACAAACGGTCTTCAAGGTTAATTTATAAAAATGGGGGATGATAGTATGGAATCAGAAAATTATGATATTAACAGACAGTATTTCTGTGGAAAAAAGGTTTTTGTTGAACTAAAGTTGCTTTATTGTTAGAATAGTATATAGGAATAATATTATTTTACAGATTGGAGATAGGTATGGATAATAAAAAAAGTGCAACTAATTCGGAAGTTAAAGATAATTTAACAGAAATAAAGGTGACGAACGAAGAAGTTTTAGCCCCTAAAAAAGCAACTGAGACAGCAAAGAAAACAACAGCTAAGACAACCGGTACAGCGAAAAAAACAACTGCTAAGACAACAACGGCAGCAAAGAAAACAACAGCTAAGGCAACCGGTACAGCGAAAAAAACAACTGCTAAGACAACAGCAACCACAAAGAAAACAACAGCAAAAAAAGCTGAGATTGCTGCGGAGCCTGTTGCAGCAGAGAATATTCCTGTTACACAAGAGCCTGTTGTTACAGAAAATATTCCGGCTGCACCGGTTGATTTGGGACCACGAAGAAGTGTCGCTTTTATAGGTTCTGAATGTTACCCATTTGCCAAGACCGGAGGACTTGGAGATGTAATGTCCGCACTTCCTAAGAGCTTAGCCAAACTTAATCTGGATGTTAAGGTAATACTTCCAAGATATAAATGCATTCCTTGGAAATATCAGGAGAAAATGGAATACAGAGGTTCTTTTTATATGAACCTTTGTGCTGACGGAAGACAGTATTATGTAGGTATTATGGAATATCAGGAAGACGGAGTTGTATATGATTTTATTGACAATGATGATTTCTTTTCATGGGGCAATCCATATACCAACCTTATTGATGATATTCCTAAGTTCTGCTTTTTTGCAAAAGCATCCCTTGCAGCACTTAATTATCTGGACTGGACTCCGGATGTAGTACATTGTCATGACTGGCAGGCAGCTTTAGTGCCACTTTATTTAAGAACTTGTTTTAAGGATACAAATGTTGGACGAGCAAGTGCGGTACTTACAATACATAATCTGAAATTCCAAGGAATATATGACAGAAAGATGATTCAGTACTGGTCAGGACTTCCGGATTATGTATTTAATAAAGACTGTATGATTCAGAACTGGCTTGATGCTAATATGTTAAAAGGCGGAATTGCTTATGCCAACAAAGTTACAACTGTAAGTAATACATACGCATGGGAGATTCAGACGGAAGAATATGGAGAGGGTCTTGCGGAACATCTTAGATATCACAGTGACAAAATCAGAGGAATTGTTAATGGTATAGATACCGATAACTGGAATCCTGCCACAGATAAACTCCTGGCGGCAAATTATGATGCAGAAACAGCCATAGCCAATAAAAAAATTAATAAAAAGACACTTCAGGAGTCATTGGGACTTGATGTGGATGACCATAAGATTGTAATAGGACTTATTTCACGTCTTACCAATCAGAAAGGGCTTGACCTTGTAAATGATATAATTCCAAGTATTATGGATGAGCATACACAGGTCGTTGTTCTTGGAACAGGTGATTCATGGTATGAGAATACATTCCGTTATTATGAAGATAAGTACAAAGGTAATTTCTGTGCATATATTGCGTATGATGAAAATGATGAGGATACTAAAAGACAGAACGGCAATAATAAACCATTCAGTCAGTTTCATATAAACGGATTATATGACTGTATTAATCATGTTTTCTGGGATACAAGTATTGATACAGCTACTAAGACTAGAGAATGTTCTGCTTTAACAGAAATGATTATGAAACATGATTATCCTGTAAACTCGATTATTACGGCTGATAGAGGTTATGAAAAATACAATCTAATGGCATGTTGCATAGAAAATAATCAGAAATTTGTATTTCGTATTAAAGATATAAATGTATTTGGTTCAATTCTTTCAAATCTGAATTTACCACATGAAGAATTTGATTTAGATGTTACTAAAATACTGACTCGTAAACAAACAAATGAAACGAAGAATAATAAAGATAAATTTACCATTATGAAAAAAGAATCGGATTTTGATTATTTTGATGATGATGGGTTTTATGAATTGAATCTAAGAGTAGTTCGTTTTAAGATTACAAAGGAAACCTATGAATGTCTGGTAACAAATTTGACGAGAGATGAATTCGATTTAAATGAACTAAAGAAGATGTATCACATGAGATGGAATATAGAAACTGCGTTTAAAATGTTGAAATACATCATCGGAATGATGTCATTTCATTCAAAAAAACGTAATTTCATACAACAGGAAATCTATGCAGCAATTCTATTACATTGTTTAACAAATATCATTACTGAGAGAATCGAAGTAGAACAATCTGACAAAAGGAAACATCATTACAAAGTGAATTTATCTACTGCCGTAACAAATATGAGGCTTTGGTTAAGAAAAATAATCTGTACAAAAGAAATGATAAAAAGAATAAAAAAATATCTGGCCCCGGTAAGACCAGATAGAAAATATCAGCGCAATATGAAACCTAAATCGGCTATACCATTTAATACAAAAGCATCATAGCGCTACACTGATTATATTTCATATTTGAGTCATAGGCAAATTTTTTGAAGTGCAAAAATTTGTCTTTTCGTCATGCCTGAAACGCCGTGTTTTTAACTGTAACATAATTAAAAGCCTGGATATAAAACTACATCCAAGCTTAACTTAATAACATTGATTATATATCTTAACTCTTTCTATTGGCATCATTTTGGTAGCAGGTAGATACCTATGAATAATTTTAAATATGGTTTAAATCGCTTCACACGTATTCTCTTTTAAAAACTACTATTTAAGTATTCTTCCACATCCATAGATACAATCTTTTTGTTTTCAAACAGTAAGACTTTATCGTATAAAGAAACAGTTTCTTTTGTTGTTTTATGTTCAATAGATAGTACTGTAAGATCTGGATTGGATAAAATGAATTGATGTATTCGATCTGAATTTGTTTTATCGATTGCAGAAAAAGCCTCATCCAAGAAAAGCCATTTTTTATTTCTGTACATTGCTCTTGCCAAACAGATGCGTTGCTTCTCTCCACCACTTAAATTCAAATGTTCAAAATCAAGATTGTCTCTTTCCTTATCAAATATTGATTCTAAATTAAATATAGTTACTAAATCTTTCAAGGAATATTTACTCATTTTCCTTCCTAAAGTAATATTTTGTTTAAAGGAAAACGGTAATAAGTCATTGTTTTGATTCACATAAGAAAACTTATCGGCATAGGTGCTAAATTGAACATCCTTCAAATCCTTATCGTTCACATAAATGCCATCTACTTTTTTCTGCTTTGTTAAAATGTCTAAAAATGTACTCTTACCATCTCCACTTTTACCAATGACTAAATACTTTTTACCTTGATCTATTACCAAATTATTTAAATCCAATATTTGACGTGCACCATAAGAATAACTTAAACGCTTAATCTTAATGTCATGAATTTGTTCGTCAAAAACAATGGACTCATTTTCCTCAGAGCATATTGAATTATCCAACAGTTTTTGTAGAACTGGTTTAGAAGACTGAATCATATTTCGAAGATTTGCATAATTAACGATTGGCATAATCACCATATTACTAGCTTGTGCAATTCCTAATAATTGTCCAACTGTTAATCGATTATAATGTATTAACACAATTCCAAAGAGCAATGTCAAAAAAAACATGGCTTGAGAAATAAAAGAATTTATAGATGTAAGTATTTTTATAAATCCATTATTTTTTAGAGTACTTTGTTCTAAATTCTTATTCTCAATGTCCAGACCGTCACAAAATACTTTTTCCAAATTTAAAATCTTTATATCACTAAAACAACGACACATATTTTTAATAGAACAAAGCCATTGCTTCATTGAATCCATATAATTCATTTGATTCTTCTTTAATCGATTCTTAAAAATACTATTTATAAAAATCGTTATAAAAGCACAAAAGAGCAGAAACATTAATATTTCTACACTTAGATTTGCGATATATAGACTTCCCAATATCAATGAAACAGTTAATGAGAACACGTTTAATTTTGAAGAAACATAATTATCAATCACCACATTCACTTCATTATTAAATTCATTCAATATCTCACTGCTATCCTTTTTTTGAAACGATTCTATATTCCTGGAAGCATACGATTGATACAAATTTTTATTTAAACTATAACGTATTTTATTCTTCAACACCTCTACTACATATTGTTGCAAAGTGGAAACAATTAAATAGACACCTAAAAATATCAATACGATCACTATAAGGCTTAAAATTGAATCCAGAAGATGATCATCAAATATATAGCTCATCAAGATGGATTTTAATAGATCCACTACTGAATATGAAACAATGAGAATGAGTGTAATAAAGTATAATACTTTATGATTCTGAACAAGTTTAAACATAAATAACCCCTTTTCCTTAGGACTATTATTTTTCAAGACAAAAGAAAAGACAAGAAACAGTCGTTGAGAAATAAATGGGTTTCTTGTCTATATTAAGTTCAATTTATCATGTAATCTTGCACAAACTAAAAATTATATAAAATTATTTGCGACACAAATCTCTTTATATTTATGCAAGTATTCACAATTTTTTATGAATAAGAATTTAAACAAAGACGAATCATTCTTTAATTCTTTTAATCGATTCTGATAGCCTACATTCAATTGATAATCATCATTTAGCATCATAGAGAAAACATCAATATACTTAGAATCATCTAATTCTTTGATTAATCTTTTCGCATCATCTATATTCTCTTTTAGAATCGCATGTACAAATAAAACTTCTTTATATTTGACTATAAAAAAGTCATCCGCACATGATTTTAGTCCTTTTTTTAAATATTGATTTCCCTTTTCCATATAGTCCTTATGCTGTATCATAGTTGCTCCCAGATTGTAAAAAGCCAACATCCTATATTGTGAATCATACTGAGCGGCGCTTGTGTAATATTTTTCAGCTTGATTTAAATCTATGTCAAGACAAATCCATCCTAATGAGCAAAGGATTTCTGCAATCAATTTTTTATTACCTAATTCAACTGCATAGTTTAAACATGTTTTATACAGATCGTATGCCGCAAAAACATTCTTTTGATACATATATAGATTGGCTTTAGCCTTCAACCTTCGTATAAATATCCATTCTTCATTATCTGATAGTTCTATATTTCCTGAAGATAATCTAAACAAATTAAAATATTCTCTTTGCGAATCATCCATGTACGAATAATACGCTTCGACTTCAGTAAGGGATATATTGATTTGAGGATTCATTTCAGAAGCAAACAGCAAAAACAATTGATATTGAACAAATAAACAGGATGACACAACCTCATCTTTATATTCCAAAAGCTCATTAATTATCTTAAATATTTTTGAATCCGATGACATATAGTATTTAAAGAAATGATCCAACATTTGTTTAACGTTTTCTTCTTTAATCGTATCCATCGTACAAACCCCTAGTTTTTTAAACAACAAATTGTATATATCATCATTTGCAACCAAGATATTATTTTCAATTTTAGAAAGATATGAAGGAGAACAAACCCCATGTGATAAAGATTCTAGTGATATGTCTAACTCTTTTCGTTGTTTCTTAATCAATAACCCTCTGTAATCATTCATACACTACCCACCTGCTAATCCAAAAACTAATTCATTATTTGTTCCTAATTATAACACGAAACAATAGCACCATTACGATCTTTCGCTAGTAACAATTAAATCATTTTACATGAAGTATATCTATGTACTGAAAAGATAATTCCAAATAAAGCTCAATTAAACATAGATACACAATCAAATTCTACAAAGTACTATCATCTACCCTTTATTTTCGTAAATGCGTGGTATTTATTCGTAGAAAATTAGAATTTTATTTCATCAATCCAATGTCATTAAGTTAAGCGAAATCTAAAATTTATGAGTCTTACCTATAAATTTTAAACATAATCCAAAAGAATTATAGAGGAGAATTTTCACTATGATTCCAGATAAGATTTTAAATGTTTTTAATCGTTCTATTAAAATGGTTTGCAGCAACATCGCTTGTTACTGTAATGATCCTATTAGTGATTTTACTCGTAAAAGAAAACTGCCAGTTGAAACACTGATTCACTTTATTATTCAGATGCAGTCTAAAAGTTTAAACTCTGAGCTATGCAGTTATTTTACAGATTTAAATTCATTGCCAACAGCTTCTGCACTTTGTCAACAGAGAGAAAAACTTGATATTGGTGCTTTTCAAAGAATCCTGTAATTATTTGTTCATGCCTTTGATGACTACAAGACTTGGAAAGGATACCATATTCTTGCTTGCGATGGCTCGGATGGGAATATTGCCTATGATGAAAAGGATAAGGCATTAAAAGAGCTAACGGAAATAATAAACCATTCAGTCAGTTTCGCATTAATGGTTTGTATGATTGTATGAATCATATTTTCTGGGATACGAGCATTGATACAGCTACCAAGAAAAGAGAATGCGCATCACTAATGGAAATGATAAAAAGCCGTGATTATCCGATAAATTCTATCATTACAGCTGACAGAAGTTTTGCGACATACAACCTGATGGTATGTTGCATAGAAAATAACCAAAAGTTTTTGATACACTCTAAAGACATAAATGTATATAGTTCTATACTTTCAAACCTGAATTTACCAAACGAAGAATTTGATTTAGATATAAAGAAAACATTGACTCGAAAACAAACAAATGAAACTAAATCCAATAAACAGAAATATACATTCATTACTAATAAATCTGATTTTGATTATTTTGGTACAGAAGATTTATACGAAATGAATATCCAAGTTGTTCGGTTTAAGATTACAGATGATACTTATGAAAGTTTGGTAACAAATCTAGCTATAGATGAATTTAATTTAGATGAGCTGAAAGAGATGTATCATATGAGATGGGATATAAAAAACAGCTTTTAAAGCGTTGAAATATATCAATTGAATGATATCTTTTCATTCCAAAAAAGCGTGATTTTATACAACAAGAAATCTATGCAGCCATTTTATTACATTATTTAACAAATATCATCACCGAAAGAGTTGAAATAGAACAATCAAATAAATGGAAATACAACTACAAAGCAAATATATCCACAGTTGTAACAAACATGCGACTTTGGCTAAGAAAAATAATTTGCACTGAAGATCTTGTGATAAGAATTAAACAATATCTGGCCCCAGTAAGACCAGATAGAAAATATCCGCGCAATATGAAACCTAAGTCAGCTATCCCATTCAACATAAAAGCATCATAGCGCTACATTGATTATATTTTATATATGTAATATCGGCAAATTTTATTAGATATTAAGATTTGCCTTTTCGTCATGTCCAAAAAAATGTATTATTACAGTTATTGTATGATCAAAAGCCTAGATAATAATTGAATCCAAGCTTAACTTAATAAAAATTTTTTAAATTCCTTCACTTTTAGCTTAACTTAATGACATCTTTCTTATATGAAACACACTTTTTAGATGTCTCTGGTTATACGAATCCAGATGAAAGTGAACATAATTTCTTTAATGTAGGACATACTTCAACTTCCATTAGTTTAGCTTCTGGTTTAGCCGAGGCAAGAGATTTAAAAGGTGACCATGAAAATATTATTGCGATTATTGGAGATGATTCTTTAAGTGGTGGCGAAGCTTTAGAAGGATTGGATTTTGCAAGTGAACTCGATAGTAATTTTATTATTATCGTCAATGATAATGATATGTTGATTGCTGAAAACCATGGAGGTTTATACAAAAGCTTAAAAGACTTGCGAGACAGTAAAGGAACATGTCCATGTAATTTATTTAAAGCGATGAATTTAGATTATCTCTATGTTGATGAGGAAAACGATATTGAACAATTGATTCAAGTTTTCCAATCTGTTAAAGACATCGATTATCCAATCGTAGTTCATATCAATACATTAAATGGTAAAGGTTATAAAGTAGCCGAAAAGAACAATGAAGACTGGCACTGGCATATACCTTTCAATCAAGAAACAGGAAAAGGTGTATTTGTGTCAACAGGTGAAGGTTATGGAACACTGACTTGTGATTATTTAATGGAAAAAATGAAAAAAATCCAAAAGTAATTGCCATTACAGCAGGTGTTCCAACAAATATTGGCTTTACACAAGAAAAAAAAGAAGAAGCCGGAAAACAATTTGTCGATGTAGGAATTACAGAAGAACATGCGGGTGCCATGGTTTCAAGCATTGCCAAAAATAGTGGTAAACCTGTATTCTCGACGCATTCTAGCTTTATGTAAAGAACCTATAATCAAATCTCACAAGATTTATGCATCAACAACAATCCGCCAACTCTATTAGTCAATATAGCTTCTTGTTATGGCATGAACGATGTAACACATTTAGGAATCTTTGATATTCCAATGATTTCTAACATTCCAAATATGGTGTATCTAGCCCCAACTTCTAAAGAAAAATATTTTGGATGTTAGACTGATCTATTGAACAAGATAAACGTCCAGTTGCGATTCGTATTCCTTGTAATGGAGTCATCAGTGACAATCGTTTTATTGACAAAGACTACAGTGTTTTAAATCAATATAAAGTAGAAGAAACCAGAGAAGAAAACGCCATTCCTGTACTCGGTGAATTCTATCAGATTGGACAAGAGCTATCAAAAAATTCAAGCCCAATTCAACATCAAACAAACCTAATCAATCCTAGATATATTACGGGTTTAGATATTGAATTATTAGAAAAGAGTCAAAATGAACCAGGATTTTCTAAAGGAGAGCAATTAAAACAACATTTAGAAAAAGTAAGAGATAATTATGATTTTATAATAATTGATTGTCCTCCATCACTTGGAATAATCACAACTAACGCTTTAACAGCATCAAATTCGGTAATCATTCCAGTTCAATGTGAATTTTTCGCATTAGAGGGAATTATGCAATTACTAAATACAATTATGTTAGCTCAAAAATCATTAAATCCAGAGTTAGATATTGAAGGTGTTTTACTTACAATGTTAGATTCAAGAACTAACTTAGGATTTGAAGTAGTAGAAG
>OLGM01000620.1_pt1 | contig 20847 bp, 23 predicted proteins | sample 1606001 | NCBI WGS metagenome assembly OLGM01 (sample SAMN03283294) | human gut metagenome | biome: human-associated habitat; material: feces | host: Homo sapiens | place: Peru | collected 2012
ACTTCTATGACTCTGACAAATAATTAGTTGACTATTTTCTGAATTTCCCTACTTATACTCGTCCGTCGAGGCAACCTCGAGGAACATTTGCTCGTATTTCTCGGGGCCGGCCTGCAACATCTCGCCCACCTTGTAGTCTACGAAGGCTGTCAAACCACGGGCATTGGAGATGATGTCTGCATAGTCGTCGGAAGTTTTGTCCTTGTGCTTCTTGATCTTTGTATACAATGTCTTGCATTGATTGGGGCTATAAACCATTTGAGCGGATGTTACGCCGCACCCAATCATTATAGCACTAAGTATCAGGAGTATTCGTTTCATACTGACTATCAACTATCGCGATATCTTACGTCATCGGCATTAATGGCCGTCATCCACTCCGGGATCGAAGTTGGACTGCTCGGCCAAAGCATCATTAAGCGCAGACTGCAGTTCTGTGGACAATTCGTCCTGTCGTTTTGCGCGCTGACGCAGGTCTTCAGGAATATTTTCAAGGGTTTGGGCCAAATAGAGGTACCCTGCAAGCTGGGTGGCATACATCATCGGCTTGGACGAACGTACAGCGTGAAACGCATCCATTGCAGCTTTTCCGTCTTTATCAGCCATTTGCTCGACGTTATACAGCGACTTGATCATCGGCGAAATCAATGCTTCGCACTGTGTCACAAGACTTTCGACATCCTTTTTCTGAATGTCATAGTTCAAATCGAGCAGACGTTGACATTCCACACTATCATAGGACTCGGCAGGCGCTACCATAAGCTGAACCGTAGCCGTACTGTCCACGGCCGTAGTCTTGTCTCCATTGCCCGAGCCGCATGCAGCAAGAATCATCATCAGTATGCCCACAATTACCGCCAACCAGTGGCGTAGTCCGGCAAAAATCATCATATTATTCTATCTTATTAAGTTTGATATATAAGCCACGCATATTCCGTTACAGGCATACGCGTGGCTTGATATGTGTTTGCTTACGGATTTATTGGCCTAAAGCGGCAGCGCCTCCGGCCTTGAAAGCGGCTTCAAAGGCATTTTTCAATCTATCGTTGAGAACTTCGTTGGCATTCTTCAACTCTTTGTAGGCATCGACATTGGCGCCTTCGAGTTCGTCCATCATCTCAGCACTTTCAAGTCTGTTGACGAATTTCTGATAATAGTTGCCTTGCTCGGCGCTTTCCTCGCTCAGCGTCTGGAAATCATCACCATCCTTGACGTCGGCCATTTTGTCTGCTATTCCACAGAGGTAAGCATTGAGTGCCTGAGCTTGCGATATCATCTCGGCATAATCGTCCTGTGTGAGATCGTCTCCGCTTTGGATTTTTTCTTGCAGTTGCTCGCATTTCTTAAGATCATAGCCACCGCACGAGGTCAGTCCGAACGCAAGGACAACCACGCTGAAAATTAAAAAAATCTTCTTCATTTGGGTCGGGTTTATTATACGTTATCTAATATTGTTATAAGCCGTTGAATTATTCGGACATGGCTCCGAGAGCTTTCTCAGTCAGTTTTTTGCCGACTTCTACACCGTGTTCTTTGTACTTATCCAACTCGGATTCGTATTCGTTGAAGGCCTTCATATTGTCCTCGTTGAGCTCGTCCATAGCGGCGGCGGCCTTCAATGTATTATCGAAAGTCATAGCATATTTGCCTTCATCCATCTTTGCGGATTCCTGGATGAATTCGGTGATTTCGTCAAGATCCATATTCTCCATTTTGGATACACGGGTATCCAAGAATGCATTAAGTCCGCGAGCCTGCGATATCATCTCGGCATAGTCGTCTTGTGTCAGCTCGTCGCCGTTATCTACCTTTTCCTGCAAAGCCTTGCATTTGTCAAGGTCATAGCCACCGGCACCGCACGAAGTCAGTCCGAATGTCAGGACAACCACGCTGAGAATTAAAAAGAGTTGTTTCATCTTGTTTTGGGTTTTATGGTTCAACATTATGTTTTGTCGCATACGGCAAGACTCATAACGTCAAGCGGATTAGCGTACACGATGAGACAAAGGTACAAATAATTTCCCTTACAGCAAAAACGCATAATCAAAGTGACGTGCTAAAACCGGAAAAATACGTTAAAGCGGCCTTACGGCTTGGCCGAATGACATATAATGCGTAACTTTGGCAAAACAAAAAAAAGTGACCCCGCACGCCACAGGACAATGTCAATATTCCAAGACAAGGCCAAAGACAACACAGACGACGCACAACTGATTATGGAACTGCGCTCGCCTCAGACGTGCCGTGCGGCATTCGGACGCGTCATAGCCATGTACACCGAGCCGTTGTACCGACAAATCAGACGTATGGTGCAAAGCCACGACGATGCCAATGACCTGTTGCAGAACACTTTCATCAAGGCGTGGTCTTCGCTCGAGAATTTTCGCGGCGACGCCCGGCTGTCCACCTGGCTCTACAAGATAGCCATCAACGAGAGCCTTACGTTCCTCGAACGCGAACGTCGCCGCCTCAACATCTCGCTGGACGATCAGCAGGCAATGCTGGTCAACACCATAGAAGGCGACCCGTACTTTGACGGCGACCGCGCACAACGACTGCTGCGCGAAGCCGTTGCAACGCTCCCCGAGAAACAGCGTCTTGTATTCAATATGAAGTACTTCGACGAAATGAAATACGAGGATATGTCCGCTATCCTCGGCACAAGCGTAGGCGCACTCAAGACTTCCTACCATTTCGCCGTAAAAAAAATCGAGAATTTTATCGAAAAAGATCAATAACGTCATTAAACCATCGCCGCTCTCGATAGTCTATAACAACAAAAGGCCTCCATACCGGAAGCCATAAGATTAGATGACTCGAACGGCGATAATAAGCCGAGACGAAAAACCTAACCGCTTCAAAAACAACCAATTTTTCTCATATTATTATATGAAACAACCCGAAGATAAAGACTTGCAAGAAAAATGCTCGCGCCGCGACGGTCTCACCGTCCCCGAGGGTTACTTCGCGGACTTTGCTTCCAAAATGGCGGCAAAACTGCCCGAACGTCCGGAGCTGGAAGACCCCGCCACCATAGCGCGCGCGGCTCAGCCGCGCACACTATGGCATCGCATACGTCCATACGCCTACATGGCAGCAATGTTTGCAGGCGTATGGTGTATGCTCAAGATGTTCACTCTGATGTCGCATACCGACGAAATGACCATAGACAACAACCCCACACTGGCCTCGGCCGTGGACAACCCCCAGTTTATCGACGAATACTTTATAGATGACGTCAATCAATGGGAACTCTATGACTCACTGATGGCAGACAGCATCGACGTACAGATGCTCGAAGCCGACAGCACGGCATTTGCCGCAACCATGACCAGACAATAAAATGAAAAGGAATCATATCCTCATATCCGCACTCATCCTTGCGGCAGCCATGCCCTTGATGACTCCGGCTCAACACATGTCCGATGAAAATCGCATCGCCTGGACAGGTGAAATGCGTAAATATAAGCACCAATGGCTCACCAAGGAGCTTGAAATGTCCACCGAACAGTCGCACAAATTTTTTGACCTGTACGATGAGATGGAGGACGAGCTCGAACGCATTTACCGCGAAACACGCAACCTCGAAAGCCGAACACTGCGCAACGACAAATCCTCCGATACCGAATGTGAAGCCGCTGCACGCGCCGTATTCGAACAAAAAAAGAACGAGGCTGAGATCGAGCTCCAATACTTCGACAAATTCAAGGAAATACTTACACCTCAACAGTTGCTGCGCCTCCGTAGCGCCGAACGCACATTTGTGCAACACGTAGTCAACGCGCACAATCGCCGCCGCGCCTCCAAGTAAGCTATACACCATACGCGCCTCCACAGCGACAAAAGAGACATACGGCGACATCCCCACGCAGGATGTCGCCGCTTCTATTGTGTGACAGCATTATGAGAATTATGAGAATAATGAGAGCTATAGCATTGCTCCCATTATTTCCATTGTTCCCATTGTTCTCATTGCTCCCATTATTTCCATTATTCAAACAAAAAAGGTGGGCGCGCCGAGGCGCGTCCACCCTATATTGAAATAATCGTCTTAATTGCTAAGGCTTAGCGGACCAATACCTTGGTAGCTTTCTTACCTTGAACGCGGATGTAGAGACCGTTAGTGGGGTTCTCTACGCGTACGCCCTGCAGGTTGTAATATACCACGGGGGCATTGTCGTCATCGGCCATGATGTCATTGACACCGGCCTTGTCGGCTGTAACCTTGACATTCTTGATTTCCCAAGTGCCGGCGATTTCGGCGGTAGAGGTGTAGTGGAAACCTATCTGAATCTTCTTGCCTACGTATGCGCCGAGGTCAATGGTCTGGCCGTAATAAGCCCAATCGAATTTCTCGGGAACGGTGATGTCGGCGAGCTTGGTCCATGCGGTGGCACCTTCTTCGCGAACAGAAATTTCGACGTATTTCACAACGTCAGCAACATCAATCATGACATTGTTAAGTTTGAACATGTTTACAGCTTGCTCGAAAGCGATCTCGGCGGGAGCTACACGGCCGGTGAGGTCGAGGACGGGTGACACGGCGTATGCATCGGAAGCATTGGCAGCGCCATCTTTGAATGCGCTGGCTTTCAGACCGTACTTAGCGTCAATGCTCCAAGGCTTAAAGTCTGAAACAACTTCGAAAGTGAAGCCGCAGTCTTCGGCCTGGCAGGTGCTTTCGTATACAACATTGCTTGCGTCAACCACGGTGAGGGTATAGGACGCCGTGCCTGCGTAGTATTTGTCGTTTTCAGCAGCACTGGCGGTGATTGTGGTAGTGCCGACAGCCTTAACAGTTACGGCTCCGGTATTAGCATCTACTGTGGCTACATTGGTGTCAGACGATGTGTATGTAACAGCAGCGTTGGTGGACATGGTAAGGGGGTTGGCGGGAGCAGCTTCACCGAGGTTGGCCTTTATGGCATCTTCAGCGAATTTAAGGTTGGCATCAAGTTTGCCGCCCTCTTTGGTTGCTGTAACCTTTACATTCTTGATTTCCCAAGTGCCGGCGATTTCGGCGGTGGAGGTGTAGTGGAAACCTATCTGGATTTTCTTGCCTACGTATGCGCCGAGGTCAATGGTCTGGCCGTAATAAGTCCAAGCGAATTTCTCGGGAACGGTAATGTCAGCAAGTTTGGTCCATGCGGTGGTACCTTCTTCGCGGACAGAAATTTCGACGTATTTCACAACGTCGGCAACATCAATCATGACATTGTTAAGTTTGAACATGTTTACAGCTTGCTCGAAAGCGATCTCGGCGGGAGCTACACGGCCGGTGAGGTCGAGGACGGGTGACACGGCGTATGCATCGGAAGCATTGGCAGCGCCATCTTTGAATGCGCTGGCTTTCAGACCGTACGTAGCGTCAATGCTCCAAGGATTGAATTCACCTGCTTCGAAAGTGAAGTTGCAGTCCTTGGTTTGGCATGAATGCTCGTAGATGGTGTTACCGGCAGCAGCGGGATCGACAACGGTCAGAGTGTAGGAAGCTTTACCGGCTTCGAAGTCCTCAGTGGCCTCGGTCTCGGCTGTGATGGTGGTGGTACCGGCAGCTACGAGGGTCACAACACCGGTAGCAGCGTTGACGGTAGCAACGTTGGCATCGGAAGATGTGTATACGGCAGCGGCATCGGTGTCCTTGCTGAGGGTGTTTGCGGGAACGGCTTCGCCGAGTTTGGCGGTGATAGCGCTTTCAGCGAACTTCAGACCGGCGGGATCCTTGCCTACAACCACTTTGTCGGTAGTGATGGTCAGAGCCTCAAAGCAGAACTGGCCGGCTTTATCAGCACCATCCGTTCCAAAGGTTGCCTTATCGCCCACGGTGAAGGTGATGGTGTTGGCAGAGCCTGCCCATGAGCAGCTACCGGCTGCTTCTGTAACTTCACCTACTGATGGAGTAAAGTTGGACTGACGGTTAAGGCCTTTTTTTGAGATTGTGTAGTTGATGGCTGTGATATTGACACCGGCAGGAGCGGTAATCGTCATCGAACACTTTGCATAAAGGCGCAGGTCGCCTGCAGCATTGTACACAGGGGCTGTTATACCTTTATTTTTAGCTGTTGTGAATGCAAAGCCCTGGGCTGTAAAGCTCGACACATCGGTGGGAGCTACGTCCTTCATCTTAATTGTGTAGTCAGCGGCAAGTGCGGAAGCACCGGCGAGGACTACAGCAGCGAGGCTGAGTAAAAACTTTTTCATAAAAGATTGTTTTGGTTAATAATAGATATGTTTCTTAGTTGTGTTCTTAGCGTCTTATCAACGAAACCAACTCCCTTTGCAAACACTTGTCGAATCATCAGGTCTCATGGCGTTGGTGTCTTTCGATAGTACGGCACAAAGTTAAGCAATATTCTCTATTGTTGACACATAAAATTAGTTAATCTTTAAGCAAATTAACATTAATGATGGATGATGACGGATGTCCGCAGTCCGAAAAAACACACACCGAATGTGTATTTCCGGGCTGCGGACATCCGTATACTCGGACACGTTGAATCGCGTCCGTCGTCAGGCTTACTCCGTCAGTTTGTCAACCAAGTAATGCAGCGCGAAGCGTTTCCAGTGCTTGCGCAAGATTTTCTTTGTCCTTACCGCCGGCTTGTGCAAATCCGGGCTGGCCGCCGCCGCCACCTTTGATAAGTTTGGCTGCCGCGCGTACAATGTTCGAAGCATTGAGGCCTCCCTTGACAAGGTCTTCGGTTAAAGCCACCGTGAGTTGCGGAACACCCGCGGGGCTGACCGTAGCGGCTATGAATGCCGTATTCTCCGGCGAATCGCGACGCACGGCCATGGCTACAGCCTTGGGCATTTCGGGAAGGCGCAGGCCACTCATGGTCACGATACGTATGCCGTTTTCGACTGCCGACTTTTCGATAAGACGTGCAGCCAGAGCGTTGACGCGTTCTTCGAAGTACTGCTGCACCTGTTTTTTTAGCGATGTATTTTCTTCGATGGCATTACGCAAAGCCTGTAAGGCATTGGGCACGTTGTTGAGCAATGAATTGAACTGGCGCAAGTCATCGCTAATCGAATCTATCATATCTTCGACATGCGATGCAGTGACAGCCTCGATACGGCGTACGCCGGCAGCGACACTGCTTTCGCTCAAAATCTTGATCATGCCGATGTTGCCGGTATTGGCCACGTGTGTGCCGCCACACAGCTCAATGCTGTCTCCGTAGCGTACCACGCGGACACGGTCGCCGTATTTTTCGCCGAATAGAGCCAAAGCGCCCATTTCGCGAGCCTCGGCGATGGGGCAGTCACGATGTTCGTCCAATGGTATGGCTTTGCGTACAAGGGCATTGGCTATACGTTCGGCATGCCGCAATTCTTCGGGCGTAACCTTCTGAAAATGCGAGAAGTCGAAACGGAACGAATCGGCGGAGACATACGAACCTTTTTGCTCGACATGCGACCCAAGCACCTGACGCAGGGCGTAATGCAACAGGTGAGTGGCAGTATGGTTGCACTCTATCTGCTGACGGCGCTCAACATTTATAGCCGCAGTGAAAGTCGCCTCGGGATTGGACGGCATCTTGGCCACAAGGTGAACGGCCACGCCATTTTCACGTTTTGTGTCATATACATCCACGGCCTCGCCGGTGGCATCGTCCGTCAGTTTGCCGCTGTCGCCTACCTGTCCTCCCATTTCGGCATAGAAAGGCGTCTTGTCCAAGATGACTTGGAAGAATGTGCGGTTTTTCTGGGTCACCTGACGATAACGCAGGATGTGTGCCTTTGTCGAAGTCTCGTCATAACCGACAAAACATTCTTCACCTTCAGACAGTATTACCCAGTCTCCGGCGGTAACGGCGGCAGCATTGCGCGCACGGGTCTTCTGGGCCAGCATCTCGCGGTCAAAGCCTTCCTGATCGAGGTCCATGCCCTGCTCCTTGAGTATGAGGCGCGTCAGATCCAAGGGGAATCCGTAGGTGTCATATAATGTGAAGGCCTGCTTGCCATCGATGACGGTGCGACCTTCGGCACGTGCTGCGGCGATGGCACTTTCGAGCATCGCGATGCCCTTGTCGAGGGTGCGCAGGAAGGCGTCTTCCTCTTCCTTGATGACGCGTATGATGAGGTCGCGCTGGGCCTTGATTTCGGGATATGCATCACCCATAACCTCTATGAGGGTGTCCACCAGGCGGTACATAAAGGCGCTCTTTTGTCCCAGGAAAGTGTATGCATAGCGCACGGCACGGCGCAGTATGCGGCGAATGACATATCCGGCCTTGGCATTGGAAGGCAGCTGCGAATCGGCTATGGAGAAAGCGATAGTACGGGTATGGTCGGCGATGACGCGCATGGCGATGTCCACGTGCTTGTCCTTGCCATACTCGTATCCGGACAGCTCGGCAATCTTGTCTATCAGCGGAGTGAATACATCCGTGTCATAATTTGATGTCTTGCCTTGCAAAGCCATGCAAAGACGTTCAAAGCCCATACCGGTGTCGATGACGCGAGCGGGCAGCGGCTCGAGTTTGCCGTCGGCCATGCGTTGGAACTGCATGAACACGAGGTTCCAGATTTCGATGACCTGCGGATGGTCCTTATTTATAAGCTCGACACCGGGCAGGGCTGCACGTTCGGCATCGCTACGCAGGTCGATATGAATTTCGCTACAAGGGCCGCAAGGTCCGGTATCGCCCATTTCCCAGAAATTGTCATGACGATTGCCGTTGATGATATGGTCCTTGGGCAAGTGCTTCTCCCAGATGGCAGCGGCTTCGTCGTCGCGCCCCACCCCGTCGGCCTTATCGCCTTCGAATACGGTGGCATACAAGCGCGCCGGGTCCAGTTTGAGAACGTCCACCAGGTATTCCCACGCCCAGTCGATGGCTTCCTGCTTGAAGTAATCGCCGAAAGACCAGTTGCCAAGCATTTCGAACATTGTATGGTGGTAGGTATCCATTCCGACTTCCTCGAGGTCGTTGTGCTTGCCCGAAACTCGCAGACATTTCTGCGAATCGGCGACGCGGCGATACTTGGGCGTTGCATTGCCCAGGATAATATCCTTGAACTGATTCATACCGGCGTTGGTAAACATCAGCGTGGGGTCATCCTTAATGACCATAGGGGCTGACGGAACAATCTTGTGTCCCTTGGACTCGAAAAACTGCTTGAACGAGTCGCGTATCTGCTTTGATGTAAGCATGTTATTTTGTCTTTATGATTAGTCTGCCTATGTGACGACCTACAAAAAAATGCAGAAAAGTCACTTTTGAATGTGCAAAAGTACGCGAAAGTTCTTAAATTTGCAAATGTAACGGCCTCGGCCCAAGCACACATTATTATATAACGTTTTGTACACTTACGATAAACTATACTACAAAATCAGCGATGTAGCCGACATCATCGGCGAACCGCAATCGACCTTGCGCTTTTGGGAGCGCGAGTTCACGACTTTGCGCCCCAAGCGCAGCGAGCGCGGCACGCGCCTATATACGCCCAAAGACATTGAAAAGCTGCGTCTTATACGCTATCTCATCAAGGACAAAGGGCTGAAAATCGAAGCGGCCAAGCAGGCTATACGCAACGACCAGGCCGCGACCATACGCCGCTTCAACGCCGTATCCAAGCTGCGCAATATCCGCCAAAGCCTCGTCGAGCTGCTCGACGCGCTTGATGCTCGACGCAAGTAGCCCCACGCCCTCCGCATTCAGCACCGAAACATCCGACAATCGCATTGTCCGACCTGCAACCGAGTCGGGCTTATACGTCTTATGCCATCAGCTTTCGACTGCCGACACGCCGTACAGAACATTCGGACAAAAGGTCAAGAGACTCAAGCTACACGCAAAATCGCACATAAAAACTTGCAATAATCGACTTTTTGCAAGCTCAAAATATTTTTTTTCGCATAGTTTGATAAAAAAGATTTGCATATCTCGAATTTTTGACAGAACTTTGCAGGCAACATTCTTACATAAATAAACACCAATAGGTATCTTTATGAAACAAATTTCTACTCTATTACTTGCAATCGCACTTCCCGTATGCGCAAGCGCGACCGTTACTGACGCCCAAATCCGGCATCATCACCAAAAGCCCGGCCAAGAGCCTTATAGCAGTTGAAGCCACCGACTTCGCCTCCAACGCCGTAGCCAAAGAGACCGCAGCCGATGTCACCATCTCCTGCACCGGCGAATGTTCGTTTGAGTACTACGCCGAAAGCGGCGACTGGTACTATGGCGCCATCGACGACACCCAGCAATACGTAGTCAAGTTGGACTACATCACCAATTCGGCAGACAAGAGCACCGGCACATTCGGTCTCTCCGACTTGGACACCAACGACTCAGGCCTGCTCGACTACACCAGCGGCAGCAAAGTCGTTCTGACCTTCAAAGAAGGCACCACCTTCACCGTAAACGTCGAAGGTAGCATCCTGACAGTCACCGGTACACTTGTATGTAGCGATGGCAAGACCTACAAATTGGTAGGCAAGCACGACCTCTCGGCCGGCAACAAATATGATATGTCCGACCAGGATGTCGACGTATCCTTCTCCTCCGACGAAGCTACCGTAACCACCGAAGATGGCTATCTGATTGTTGATGCCGTCAACAGCGCCAAGGAAAACTTCTCGATAGTCATCAAGCCCAACTCCAACCCCAACGGCGTAGGAACATACGAAATCAACTCGACATTCCAGGCCGGAACCGTTCAGGCCGGTGACATCGACGGCTCGACAGTATATCCCACCTTCTACGGCACACTGACCGATGACAACCAGCTCAACGTGCCCCTGTTCCTCTGCACCGCCGGAACAGTCGAGGTTGCCTTTGATGACGCAGGCAACATCAAACTCAACGTCAACGCCACCAATACCTGGGGCCGTACAGCCAAAATCAAAGTCAACTGGTCGGCCGGCGTCGAGGACATCACCGTAGACAAGACTCAAGGCGTCCGCAAAGTCATCGAAAACGGCCGCATCGTCATCCTCAAAGACGGACACAAATACAACACCCTCGGCATCGAAGTGAAGTAACGCACCTCGCGCTGCAGAGTGTCATAGCATTCTACATCAATTATACTGCTCTCCTTATGCAAGCCCGACTTGGCACCCCAAGCCGGGCTTATTGTTTGACCACCGCTACGATGCCGGCTCCGTTCAAGCGCATCTCAGATATAGAGGGTATGAACGAGGATGACTGACGCGGACGCGCCCCGGCTTTGGGTGGAAGTCGGGGCGCGTTCAGCATTAACGAGGGTCATATCCGACCACGAATACCATCGGTAATATCGTAATCAGACTCTATTTGATTATTAGACTCGCATTCGTCTAATTTATTTTCAAGCTGTCGTATTTCCTCATCTTGTTCAATAATAATGGCCTTGAGGGAATCAATATCATTTGGCAATTCGCGGTCCGAAAAGTCCGGTTCAAAAAGCAACGACTTGGTTGTATCAATGTTCTCCACTTGTGTGGTGTCATTCTTTCTATCTCCACAACCATTGCATATAAAAACCACGAATACAATCAGGACAACTACAACTGACTTCATAATCGGCGGATAATCTTACGCAATAGTTACTTGGCTGTGGGGAAGGGCATGGTGTGGGTAGCGGCGTAGGCAGGGTCGAAGATCATGTTGAGGATATGAGCAAGGCGCAGGCCGCCGCGCAGCAACTGTTCTTCGATGATGGGAGCGGCCCATGCGACATCGTTGTAGGAGAGCTTGGTGCCTTCGGGATATTTTTTGTAAATATCAGCGGCATAAGCCATTGTCTGCTTGGCCCAGTCATCGAGAGTGCCGGCAATGACAGCGGCTTGCTCATCGGCGGACAGGCGGTCGAGTTGCTGCTGCCACTCGGTGTAGCTCCATTTGTGAGCGCCGTCTACCAAGGCATTATCCCAAATGGAATGCAACTTGTTGTCGCGGCCGAAGTACTTGACCGTGATGCGGTTGCCGCCGAGGTCGGTGGCATGTCCCAAATGCAAGGGCTGATGCAGATCGCCCACCACATGCACCAATATCTTGAGCGCCAAAGCCGGATCGGGGCATTTGGTAACGCCGGTAAGGCTCTCGATTTGGCCACGTATGGCGGTGACGGCATCGCCCGAGGGATTGGCCGGAGCCTCTTCGTAGCGTACGCCTTCATCAATGTTTTTGTAGTGCCAAGTCTTGGTATATGCATACGGCTGCGTATGGCTGGCGTTGTCCAGCCAGTTAGCCCAATAAACAATGGACCTGCCGTTGAGAATATCGTTGATGGCGGCGGTCGTTGTGGGCGTCAGATGCTGCTCGGCGATATACGCGGTCACATCGTGGCCTTTTTGCCCCCAGCCAAAAGCGGCGGAGATGCTGAAAATGATAGCCGAAGCGCTAAAAAGCAATTTCTTAAGATTCATAGTAATAGTTATAATTTTTTTGTGATTATTGTTCCGGTTTGCCGGTACGCGGCAGGCGTATGGTGAAGGTGGTGCCCACGCCGGGCGTGGAGGCGCTCACGTATATGCGTCCGTGGTGATACTGCTCGATGATGCGCTTGGCCAGCGCAAGTCCCAGTCCCCAGCCGCGACGTTTGGTGGTGTATCCGGGGTTGAACACCGTCTTGAAATTTTTGCGCGGGATGCCGCGACCCGTATCGGCTACGTCCACCACTACATCGCCATGGTCGCCGGGGCGACAAGAGACACTGATTGCCCCGTGTCCGTCCATAGCGTCTACGGCATTCTTAATCAAGTTTTCCATAACCCATTCGAGCAACGGTGCGCACGCGCTGACGGGCATGGACACCGGGGCATATTCGGCCGTAAGGCTGATACGTCCGCTGACACGCGTCGCCATGTAGGACACAGCGCTGCGCACAATGTCGGCGGCATCGGCAGGTTCCATTTTCGGTTCCGAGCCAATCTTACCGAAACGCGATGCAATAGTTTCCAGGCGCTTGACATCCTTGTCCATCTCGCCTACAGTATCGGCATCCACGCCCATCTCGGGCAGCAGCTCCATCCATGCCATCAGCGACGAAATGGGCGTGCCCAGTTGGTGAGCTGTTTCCTTCGAAAGGCCCACCCACACCTTATTTTGCTCGGCTTTTTTGATTGAAAGCACCGCGTAATATACTATCAGCAGGAATATTATCATCACCACCACCTGAATATACGGATAGTAGCTCAGACGCTTGAGCAGAGTAGAGTCTTCGTAATACAGATGCTGATTTTCGCCCGGCGCGATGGCTATATCTATGACGTTCGGGCCGTGCGACAGTGCCTCGAGCCGTCCGTGCAGATACTCGGCATTGCGCGGCGACAGGGCCAACGGATTGAGCGTATCTACCGGTTCGGGCAGGTCGAAGTTGCGGTGGTTGAGTATATTGCCGGCGTCATCGGTCAGCAGCACCGGAATGGTCGTATTGCTTTCGATTATACGCAACAGGAAGTCGATATCTATCATCGGCGGCGCCGGAGTGCCGGAGCCGTCTTCATCCTGAGCCGTCATCTGCTCGACGGCGCTGAACTGGTTAATAATTTCCTTGGTTGCATCGGCCCAAATCTCCATACGCTGCCGCTCTTGCACGGCAAGGTCCTTGACAAGATTATTGGACACATACAAGAACAGCGCCACGACAATGGCGGCCGTCAGCAAGAACGCAATCTTGCCATAGCGGCGTATATCGTATATATTGGACAGATGCTTCATAAGCGACTATTGCAGTAATAGGTACGACAGCGACAGCAGGGCCAGCAGCACGGATAATCCCTTGGCTACACCGCGACGCATACACAAAGCCGCCAGGGACACGACCGTTGGAACGGCGTATGCCACGATGGCCTGCTTGTCCACATAATAAGCCATGGCATACAGCCGCTTGTCGTCGATGGCGCAAAGTGCGACAACGGCCAATATACACAGCAACAGAATATTAGCCAAAACGGCCCATACACTATGCCTGCGCCGAGGTTGCGGAATAATTGCCGTATGCTCGGCATCGCTGAACGATGCGAAGAATTCGGCGACAGAAGGTGTGCGGCGCGTCATATCGTAAGCCATAGCACGCGCTATGGCCGCATTGGCATACGGCGGGATGGTCGGCACGCTGATGCTTTCGGGATGGTCGCGCACCTGCTCGGGTCGCGGCGGAGTATTGCCCGTGAGCATCTTGACCGCCGTGGCTGCCAGCGAATACACATCACTGCGCACGCCCGGCTCGGCTCCGCGTACACTCGCGTATTGCTCGGGAGCGGCGTATCCGTGGCTGACGGCTGCCACCGTTCGGTCGTTGTCCGTGACTATGCCGGACGGGCCGACACTGCGCGACAGGCCGAAGTCTATCAACACTATACGTCCGTCATTGCCCATGATTATATTATCCGGCTTGACGTCCAAGTGCACTATGCCGTGGCTGTGCAGGTAGGCCAAGGCCGAGGATATTTGGCGAAGGACATCCACCGTAGCGGCATATTCCAAGCTGTGGCGACGCACAACTTCCTTGAGATTTAGGCCGCTTACACGTTCCATCACCATATACGCCGTGCCGTTGGCTCGAAAAGTATCATACACGCGTACGATGGAAGGATGATGGCATCGTGCGATATTATTACTCTCGCTGATAAAGCGTTCGCGCAATTTTGCCACCATATCTATATTGGACAGGTCGTCCACAATGAGCATCCCGGTGGCAGAATCGCGGCGACAGAGATCCGAGGGGAACATCTCCTTGACAGCAAAGATATTACCCTCTACATCATCTGCCGCATACGTTATGCCGAATCCACCTGTCCCGAGTACGCCCCTTATGGTGTATACATGGTTGTCGGCGCCGTGCAGCGTCGTACCTTCGGGAAGTGCATCATCGCCATCAAACATTGCGTATCAATACGTTAGTGTAACAGTATGGTATCGGATGCTCGTCGCACGTGCATCGGCTGACGGCTTATAGTAAGGCGATATAGGTGCTTGCCCATCACAAAAGTGTCGCCGTCGGTAAGTCGCACCATCGTCCCTTCGGGCAGGCGTACTCCGTTGACAAAAGTACCGTTGGCGCTACCGGCATCACGCAACAGCACCTCCGTACCGGCAGCCATACTGCGCACGGTAATTACCACTTGGCATCGGCTCATGTAATGCTCCGGATCGTCAAACAGAATTTGGGCACGTGGCGTAGCGGTGCGGCGCCCCACTGTATTGTCGCCGGGCAGGAGATTATGGCTCTCGCCGGTGTCAACATTTTCGAGCGTAACAACGGCCTCGTGCTGCTCGTGCAAACGCATAGTAGCCTGAGCCGAAGGCTTCTGTGACTGCGGCGGCAACGATGGCGACTGCAAAGGCGCTTGCACCGGCTGTCGTGTCGAGTCGGCAAGTACACGCGGACGCAATTCGATGAAGTCGCGCACCATGCCTCGCGTATGGCAGTGCGGACACTCTATGGGTGCGTCCTTGTAATTAGGAAAAACCTTAAAGGACAGCACCTTGGCGCAATCCTTATTGGGACAGCGCACATATGCTTTTGTCGGGTCTGGCGTCACTGTCTTGATTCGTGTATGATGCTGTTATACAAAGTCGGAGACATCGGCGTTGTTATCAAAATCGGACATATCCACGTCGTTGTTGGCGAAGTCCTGATCGTAGCCAGTTGACGGATTGACCTGAGCAATGTCATTTGATGCATATTGGTCGGCAGCGACCGTGCCGTCTTGGCTTTGCATGCTACCTTGTATATCGCCAACGGTGATATTGTATTCGGAGATGTTGTGCATCTCGTCCTCGGATATTTGGCCGTCGCCATTGTCATCGTGCACAAGAACATCCATCACCTGATCATTGTCTATGTCCACAAGCATTGCATGCTCGCCGTTGATGTCAATTGCTGCGATATTGATTTGGCTGCCGTCCTCGCCCTGTACGGATTCAAGACCGAGTATGCGTACCTCGTCATCGTCTACTGTGTCTACCTGCACCATATCGTGCTGCACATTTTCACTTTGACCGTCGTGCGTATACTTATCCGTGGTTTCGTCCACGACGGAGTGGTCGGTATGGGCGGATGCCGTATGAGCGGAGGTTTCGGCATGGCTGCCACGTATGGCTGCGACCTCAAAATCGTGTCTTTCCTGAGCGCTCATTCCGTCCCATTCGTTCTTGTAATAGGTACCGTAAACCCGTCCGTGCCATTCGAAGGCACCGCCGGCACCCACCTCGGCACGCGCTGCGGCAAACGCTTGCGAAAACGACATATTATCGTTAACCCCTGTCGCTATAGGCGGCAATCCGGATTCTGTCTCAGCAGTAGCCGCTGCGGCTTGTTCCTCAATCTCGGAGGCTTCGGCGGCACGCACTGCATCTTCGGTCGTATCCGCCGACAATACAGGATCATTTTCAGAGACCACATAAGCCGGATCAACAGCCTCGGTAATATTGTCTCGGGTGTCAGCTCCGTCCATCATTCCGGGGGCGGCGGACACGCTGTCCGTAGCGGCAACGTTACCCGTCGCCAAATTCTCTTTGAAGGAGGATGTATCGTTATTCATCTTGCTAAACGTTTTATACGGTTATCGGTAAGCTATGTTTTGTCTGTAGTACGTCATTTCGCTGACGCATTGCAAAGGTAGCACTTCCTTTGACCGAAAGTCAAGTTTCGGCACGCATAAAGGACGAAATACCACGTTAAAATGACAAAACGTCGCAGCACTTCACTGCAAAGATACATACTATTGCCGAAACAGACAAACCAGACATTCATGTGTCTTCATGAACAAAAGCAATGTCCGCCGTATGATCAATTATGCGTATATTTGCATCACAATAAACAACACGATCATGAGAATTTCAATCCAAAGCATAGCCACAACATTGATATGCACCTTCGCGTCATTATACACAAGCGCTCGCATGGTCGACCACGAACCGGTAGGTGTAATACCTTTTTCTATTGCGGAGGATAATCGTATATATGTCACCGCCTTTGTCAACGGCTCGGACTCACTTAACTTCCTCGTCGACACAGGCGCTTCGTCAATCGTTTTGAACACAAATTCACCTAAGCTCAAGGGATTTATACACAACGGCGAAACGGCCCAAAACTTAGGATCTACCGGAGAAAACGACATCGAATACAGCAACGACAACTCGGTCGATATAGGCACAATCCACTATGACAAAGCCGGATGTGCGCATATCCCCTATCCACCCGAGTATTGGGACGGCGTTTTCGGCCTGAACGGGTTGGCCGCATTCAACATCGAAATCAATTACGATGACTTCAAAATATATTGCTATGCCAAAGAGCCCTTGGAAATTAACGATCTCAGGCATACTGTATCGATTCCCTTCATCTACAAATACAACGTACCATTCATCAAGCTGCCTGTTAGGATTAACGGAATACTTCATAACCTTACGCTTGAAGTAGACACCGGCTCGGACCGCGTCATCGACCTGAACACGCCGTTCGTAAACAAGCATCAACTTCTTGGCACACAAAAGCCTTTTGCCATTTCGCGCATAGCAAGTTCGGACGGCGGAAGCGGAGAACTGAAGAACGTGTTTTTTGACGAAGTCATCGTCGGCCCGTACATAATGCCGAAAGTCGCAGGAGCATTTTCGACGCTTACCGCCGGGATGCAAAGCAAAGACGACATCGACGGAATGATCGGCAACAATTTCTTAAAGCGGTTCAACATGCTTATCGACTTCAAAAGCGACATACTGTACCTACAGCCTAACAACTTCTACTACACACCTTTTTATAACTTCTTGGTGAAATAGTCCCAACGTCTCATGTCATGCCTACGGCCAAATGAAACGCTCCGTCCCGCCCGTCGTATGGCCGAAAATAGCTATCTTTGTCGTATGAATACCGTCAAGGAAATACGCGAAGGCATTGTCCGCAGCCTGACGCCGCACGTCGGCAAAGACGAGGCGGAAGCCATGGCTCGCATCCTACTCGAAGATGTCGCCGGAGTGTCGCGCACCGACGCCGTCATCAATCCCGGACGCATCCTCGAAGACGCCACGGCGGCACGTATCGATGCCGTAGTCGGGCGAGTGGCCAAAGGCGAGCCGCTGCAATATGTCCTTGGTGAAGCCGTATTTATGGGTATGCGCCTGCGCGTAACGCCGCACACCCTGATACCGCGCCCCGAGACTGCCGGGCTGGTGGACATTATCACCGACTCTTATTCAGACGCCAAAGACCTGCAAATCATAGACATCGGAACCGGCAGCGGGTGCATAGCCATCGCATTGGCCCGCGCCCTGCCCTATTGTGCTGTGACGGCTGCCGACATCAGCGCCGAAGCGCTCGCCGTGGCCTCGTACAATGCCTCGGCTCTCGGCGCATCCAATGTCAAGTGCATCCGATTGGATGCCTTGCACCTTCCGACACCGGCAGCGCCACTCTACGACATCATCGTCAGCAATCCGCCGTACGTCACCGTCGCCGAGAAGGCGGATATGGACCGACGCGTGCTGGACTACGAACCTGGCACGGCTCTATTCGTCCCCGATGATGACCCGTTGCGCTTTTATCGCGCCATCGCCGTTTATGCGCAATCAGCGCTACGCCCCGGCGGTTCGCTGTATTTTGAAATCAATCCTCTGTATGCCACCGATATGGAACAGATGCTGCGCTCTCTCGCCTTTGAAGACGTGGACATCCGTCGTGATTACAGGGGTAAAAAACGTTATGCCGTATGCCGTTGTCCCGAAAAATAGTTACTCCGGAGAAAGCTCTGGCACGCCTCGAGGAGCTGTGTGTCCGCGGCGAGCGTTGCGAAAGCGAATTGCGCACAAAACTGCGGACATGGCAAATCGCCTCCGCCGATGCCGACGCCGTCATCGACAGCCTGCGGCGACGTCGTTTCTTTGACGATGCTCGCTTTGCTCATGCCTTCGTAACTGACAAGGTACGCTTTGCGCGCTGGGGTCGCATCAAGATATCTATGGCACTGCGAGCCAAGCGTATAGACCGCGATATAGCCGCCGAAGCCTTGGCCGAAATCGACGAACGCATCTATACCGAGGCTTTGGAAGCGGTCATCGCCGCCGCCGTGCGCCGCATAGGCGATGAAGCGGCACATACCTACGAGGGACGTACTCGCGTATTCCGCGCCGCCGTCAGTCGCGGCTTCGAAAGCGATATTGCGGCCTCGACCATACGTCGACATTTAGCCGACAGGCGCGACTAATCCCCACCCCCACGAAGAAATCTGCTCGTTACTGCTCGATATTGGATGCCTCGAGCGTCAGAAGCGTTGTTTTGGCAGCAAGACCGCCGGCAAATCCGGTGAGCGACCCGTCGCTGCCTATCACTCTATGGCACGGCACAATGATAGATATCGGATTGGCTCCGACGGCAGCAGCGACGGCCTGAAATCCGCGAGGACATCCGGCCGCATGCGCCACGGCACCGTATGACATCGTCGTCCCATACGGTATCGTTGTCAGAACATCCCATACACGATGTTGGAACGGCGTCCCCACGGCGCCAAGTTTCAAGTCAAAGGCCGTGCGCTTCGATGCAAAATATTGGTCCAACTGAGATACCACCTCAGCCATAGCCGCTGACTCCGGATCGTGGACTATCGGCCCGACGGCAGCGGCAAGTTTGCGCATATTGCAGTCATAATGCCGGTTATCTATCCAGTCGCAAAGGCACAATGCTCCGGTCGTGCTATCGACACCGAGCATCAATCGGCCCGCAGGCGAGGTGTATTGACGAGTATACAGCATCAATAATCGTCGTCATCAAAGAGACCACTTGACGAAGATCCGAAACAGTCGGAGTCTCCCATGCCGCCATAATGATAATGATCGTCAGGATCGTCCATCAAACTGTCGTGGTGCGTGGAATGCCACGGAAAATCATCGTCAATACTGTTGTGATAGCCTCCTATGGGAGGAATCACACTATTGTCATCGTGGTGACAACTACGGCCTCCAAACAGCCAGTCCAAGACGATTAAATCTCTAAGTAAACCCCAAAGTGACATATTTGCTTTGATTATAGTTTTACGTCCGGCGCATTATCTGCGCCTTTTATCACTGCAAATATACACATTTTCGAGCGTTTGCACGGCACAAACCTCAACCTTTTTTCGGCCTTGACTGCCGTCTCATACGCCGTTATACGGTATGGGCACAATTCCCGAGAGCCTAAGCCGACGAGACTCGTCAATGCAAGGCAGAACCGATTGACGGCTACTTTTGCGACATTAACGCCTCGTCTATGGCACGAGACAATTGATCCGGGCAACTGGTGCCCTTGACGCCGCATTGGATGCCGTGAAGGCGACGCGAGACTTCGCGTGCGTCCATGCCTTCTATCAAAGAAGACAAGCCGCTGAGGTTGCCCATGCAGCCACCCGTGAATTGCAAGTCGTGTATGCGTCCATCCTCGATTGAAAACTCGATATTACGCGAACATGTGCCGTGCGGTGTGTATGTATATTTCTGTTTCATTGTATCGTAGTATTTATTCTTCAGCTCTTATAAATTTGACACCCGACATATCCCATGTATTTGGACGTGCCGTATCTGCCGAAGCACGACACGACACATCCGCAGACAAAAAAGGTCGCCGACGTGGGTGGGATGTGGGGTGTCGGCGACCATACCGAAAGTGTCTCGCGACACGTTTCGAGTTGGGGATGATGGATGTGTGCTCGAAGTGGGACTCGAACCCACACAGCCGGTAATGGCCAAGGGATTTTAAGTCCCTCGTGTCTACCATTCCACCATTCGAGCGTATGTCAATGTTCTGCCGTCACTTTCGTTACGGCCTCGCAAAGGTAGGCATTTTATTCCACTCCACCAAACACCCTTTCACAAAAAAAACGCATGTAGAGTCAAGTGGCAAGTGCAAAATTAATGAATCATTTTGTAGAACTCAATT
>OLGM01000622.1_pt1 | contig 20740 bp, 25 predicted proteins | sample 1606001 | NCBI WGS metagenome assembly OLGM01 (sample SAMN03283294) | human gut metagenome | biome: human-associated habitat; material: feces | host: Homo sapiens | place: Peru | collected 2012
TGATGATGATACAGAATATCAAAACTTCTTGGATATGATTAAAAATAGAAGTAGTTATAACTTTAATACAAGTGTTAATTCTAATGATAATATTCTTACTTTATCTACTTGTTATAGTAATAGTGATAAAATGGTAGTTCATGCTAAACTTATAAAAAAAGAAGTAGAACAATAAACAATTTACCTCTTTCAATTATTAAATATAATTATAAAATATGAATTTATTAAATTTAAATAGAATTCAAAAATTATTATAGAAATGACAGTATGACAGCAATTTTTGGGTGGGTACCACCTGATTTTTTCTGTCATTCCTGTCATTATTTTTTATATTTAAATGTTTTTTCAGCGAGTTCTTTACTTTCTCTATTAGCACTATTAACAGCCATAATATTACATAATATTGAAATAGTAAATAAGATATAAACAATCACAAGCACATAAATATTAGTTTTAATACTTTTTTGAAACATTTCTAAAGCCATAACAACTAAATATAATAGTCCACTTAATACCAATGTTCCTGTAGTTAATCCATCAAATGAATATCTAATAGCTTTAGAATCTTTTTTATCAACATTCCATTCATCAATTTTAGTCCATTTATATAAATAAAATGTTTCACAAACTAACATTATCGGAACAATAACCCAATAAATAGCATAATAACTTTCTTTATTAGTGATTAAGCATAATATCATAAATAAAAGTAATATAGCATTTATAACAATTCTTAATACATCAAAAATCTTTTTAGTTTTTCTTTGCATTTTCTATATTCTCCTTTCTTCTTGCACTATTTAATACATTAACTATTTCTTTAGCAGTCCTAATTTGATACTCGGTATCCTCAATAGTTTGTTCTATTTGTTCTCTTTGAGTTTCATTGTAATTCTTTTCTTCTAAATCCTTTTTAAATTGTTCTACCATTTCTTCCCAGTTTTTAATAACTGATGAAGTATTAAGTATAGCATCAACAATCTGATCGCCCTTTAATCCAGAATAGTAATTAATTAAGAATGGATTTAAAGGTGTTACTTGAAATCCTAACCCAGCAGCATACATTAAATCATTATAATTTAAACCAATTACTTTACTAATTTTTCTTAATGTTTTAGGATTAGGTATTTCTCTTTCACCAGATTCAATACGTGCAAGTTCAGTATCACTTATTTTAGCAATTCTAGATAATTCTCTTTTAGATAAATGTTTTTCTTCTCTTGCTTTGGCAATCATTTGTCCAACAGTTTCTTCATTATTAGTCATACGTAAACTCCTTTCGTGATATAAATATAACATATTTTCAACCTTTTTTCAACCTTTTTGGTTAATTTTATACATTTTTTCAACTTTTTGGTTGACTTTAATTCACTTTTAATATATACTCAACTTATAGGTTGCATTTATATTAAAAACTCAACCTAATATGTTCTTTGACAATTTATAAGTGTTGGAAATCCCCGATATGCCGACACTTAAAACAAATGCAAGGGTAAATATCTCTATTGGCACGAGAGTTGTGGATAATCTAAAATCCTCGTTACATATATGGGTAATTCTATATATACATCCTAAAAGGGAGTTGTTGGTAACACTAAAACCATCAGAAAGGAAAAAGTGATATAAATGAATGTAAAAGAAAGTTTTGAATTAATTTCTACTAAAACTTGGTGTAGTATTAATGATTTAATGAAATTAACTGGTTTAAGTAGAAATTCAGCATTGAAGATAAGAAATAAAATTAAAGAAGAATTAAACTGTGAAATTCATACCAGAGATTTACCTATGAGTGTTGTTGTGGAATATTTAAACATTGATATTAATTATTTAAAATCAATAACTACTAGAAAGGAACAATTAAATGAAAACAATAAGTGAAATGAGAAAAAATTCTACAAAAAAAGATTTCATAGTGGATAACCTGATGAAATCTAATGGATTATATTGTCTTGTTGCTAGACCAAAGGTTGGCAAGTCGTTACTCGCACTTCAACTTGCTAACGCAATAGCAACAGGAACAAATTTTTTAGGATTTAGAACAAGTCCATCTCCTGTCTTATATATTAGCACAGAAATGAATTTTTCACAAATAATTGATAGAATTGATAAGATGAATTTACAATTTAATGATGAAAACTTTAGATTAAAAGAACAAGAAATTAATGAAAGAAAGTTAAACCTATTGGATTTACAATTAGAATTTCAAGAATTTTCTTATAATCTAAAAGGTAGATTTGTAATTATAGATATGTTCAGTGGAATTGATATGAATAATGGATATGATTTAAACAATTATCAAGATATGGGACAATATGTTATTCCTAAATTTAGAGAATTATGTAAAAAATATAACTTTACAATTTTATTAATTCATCATTTAAATAAGAATAATAAATCACTTGGTTCAACCGCAATAGATGGATCAGTAGATGGAATAATCACACTAAAATTGGATCAGAATCTAAAAAATAAAATTCTCTTTTCTTATGAAAGTAGAGATTATGAAAGTATAGAATTTGTTCTAAAAAGAAATGAAAATCTAATCTTTGAAAAATCAGAAACTGATAGTAACGATTTAAATACTAACCTATTAGTTTTTTTAAATTACGCCATCAGACAAAAAGAATTTTCATTTACTATATCTGAAATTACGGGTAAATTAAACTTACAAATTGTACCATCGGTATTCGGTAAATTATTAAAAAGTAATTTAGATAATTTAGAAAAAGAAGGTCTTCACATTGAATCAAAAAGAACAGGTGCTGAAAGAATTTATGTAGCAAAATATGAAGAACCGATTGATGATTATGATGAATAATCATTAAAGTTTTTGATAACTTTTTTCTAAAAAGTTAGTAAAAAATGAACGTGGCACGTTTTGTTTGCTCTTGCAAATGAAAGTGGCGATAGTGAATATTTTTAATAATTAATTAAATAATAAGTATCTTGTAGATAGTTATTATTTAATCTTGTTTATAAGCATTACACATTTACGTAAGTTTATGTATTTTGCGATTAAACAAGCATGGGGTTATTAGGGAACACCCTAATCTCACGTGGGCTATGCCCTAGTGAGATAGGTCAATAAATGACCTTTAACTAAAGAAGTAAAATCAAAGGAGGAATTTAATGTATGATGGAAATCAAGTATTAAGATTTGAAAATAAATATAAAGCTAGTGACTTAGGTGGACTTGGTATAGAACTTATTCAAAGAAAAGGCACAGGAAACTATGATAAAGATAGAACAATATTTAACTATAGTTATGTACCTCTAATTAAATCTACTCTACAAGAACAAGTCTATTCTAAAATAAAAGATAATAAAATATATTATAATGATGGCAAGAATACCAATCTATTAAATGGTGCTATCATTACGAGTGGAAAAGATTTTTTTCAAAGTTTGGGAATGAAGTTTAAAGAAAGTAACAGAACTCATCAAGTTGGAAAAGAAAAAAGTAAACCTATTCTAGTACCTGATATAAAATCTAAAGAAGATATACCAGAAAAAGTTAAAGAGTTTTTTGATGAAAGTTATAGTTTTTTAGAAAATCTCGTTGGTAAAGATAATGTTGTTTATGCTGAAATACACTATGATGAAGATACCCCACATCTACACTTCTATTTTATGCCAATTGTAAATGCTGTTAAAAGAAAAGTATTTGAAACAGATTCAAATGGTAATATAGTTTATCGTGAAGGTATAGATAAAAAAGGTAATAAAAAAATGTATCCAGTTCAAAAAAAGGATATAAACGGAAAAAATATTTTTAAAACTGAAACAGGAAAATTTTTAAATTGTGATCAGTTCTGGAAAAATTTAGGTGGGAAAACTTCTTATGCAAAAATACAAGATGATTATAATAAATTCATTACTGAAAAAGGTTATAATCTCTTTCGTGGTGTTATCGGTGATAATAAACATCATAAGACTAAAGCCGAAAAAGAAATTGATGATTTAAATGACAAAATTAAAGAAATGAAAACTGAATTTGAGAGAAACAAAAAATTAAATGATATAGAAATAGAAACTACAAAAGAAATTTCAAAAATAGATTCAAAAGATATTTTAAATCCAGTAAAAAGAAAAGTTGTTGGTTATAAAGAAGATGATGTTAATAAATTGATTGACTATTCTAAACAAATTCAAAAACAGAATTCTAATAATCAGGGTATTATTAAGAAAAAAGATGTATTAATAAATGAACTTACTGATAAAGTGGAAACACTACAAAGTGAGAATACTAAATTAAAAGATGGTCGTGCTATTAAAGAACGAGATACCAAAATATATGAGCAACAACAAACTATATCTAAACAAAAAAATATAATCAAAGAAAAAAATTCAATAATAGAAAAGTTAGAAGAAAAAGTTAATGAAATACAAGAAACATTTAATAACTTTAAAGAAAAAATGTTTAACTTCTGTGATAAAATCTGTAGAGATTTAGGACACAAAATAGGACTTCATTTTTTAAAATAGTGGAATTAATTATAAAGATATGGAATACTATGCTAAAAATATTAATCGTAAATATGAAAAAAGTGAAAAAGATAAATCTGATGATTTTGAAATAGGAATGTAAGTATTTTAACTCTCAATATTAAAAAGACTTTTGTAACCAAAATAAAAAAATATGTGTTGTATAAATGTGATAATAAAATTAATAATAACCTTTTTATAAAAAATGTACCAAAATTAAAATTAATAATTAAGTAGTGATTGGAGGATTGATAGTATGGAAAAAAGTTTACAAAAAAGTTATTACAAATGTCTTTTTATCTCCCAAACTTAAATATGAAAGGGGTAAACAATGACATACAATATTATTGATATTGTGGATAAAAATTTAACTGATACTAAATTAAAAGAAATAATTAATAAAAAGTTGTATAAAATCATTGAACTAATGGAGTTTAATGTTAATTATTCAGAATAGATGTTATAATAGTATTGGTTATAAGTTTAACTTAAAACTTAATTATTGCCTTGAGTTAGGAGGTAATAGTTATGAATGAAATGGAGAGTGTTGAGAGTAAGAAAGTATTAAGAGTCGGTATTTATTTAAGATTATCTAATGAAGATAGAGATAAAGCTAATAAAGAAGATGATAGTGAATCTATTAAGAATCAAAGAAATATGCTTATTGATTATATTAATAGACATCCTGAATTTGCATTAATAGATGAATATTCAGATGAAGACTTATCTGGTGCTGGAACTTATAGACCAGAATTTGAAAGACTGATTAGAGATTGTGAAAGCAGAAAACTTGATATTGTATTATGTAAAAGTCAATCAAGATTTTCAAGAGATATGGAAATCGTTGAAAAATATATTAATAACAAATTTAAAGAATGGAATATTAGATTTATTGGTTTATCTGATAATGCTGATACTGAAATTTTAGGTAATAAGAAGTCAAGACAAATAAATGGTTTAGTTAATGAGTGGTATTTAGAAGATGTTTCAAATAATATAAGAAGTGCTTTTAATTCCAAGATGAAGCAAGGAGAATTCATCTCTCCTTTTGCCTCATTTGGATATGAAATTGATCCAAATAACAATAATAAATTATTGGTAGATCCAGTAGCTTCAGAAATTGTAAAAAACATTTTTGATTTATATCTAACTGGCTTAGGTTTTACAGGTATTGCTAAATACCTAAACGCAAAAGAAATACCCTGTCCTTCCCTTTACAAATATAGAAAAGGAATCAAATTAAATGTAATAAGTAATAGACCCCGTGAAGAAATAAAATGGACTACAAATGCTATTAAAACAATTCTAACAAACGAACTTTATTTAGGACATTTGATACAAGGCAAACGAACTACAGTTAGTTATAAAAATCATAAAATCAAAAATAAAGATAAAAGTGAATGGATAAGAACCCTAAATACTCATGAAGCAATCATTGATGAAGAAACTTTTAATAAAGTACAAGTTGCTATGAAAGAAAGAACTAAACCAATGAGTACAACAGGTGCTGTCCATATCTTCTCTGGTAAGGTATTTTGTCTTGAATGTGAACATTATATGAGAAAGAAAAATTCTTCTAAACACGAATATCTAGTTTGTTCTAATAATCGTGATGGCTATGATGATTGTGAAAATAAAACAGGAATTAGATATGATGAACTATCAAATTTAGTATTAGATGCTATTAATAAAAAGATTAAAAAGTTTTATGATGAGGAAGAATTAGAAAATTTAAACTCCGAGAAAGTTAATAGTAGATTTCAGAAAAAAATTAAAGCTTTAGAGAAAGGTCTAGCTGATATTCAAAATATTATTTCTAAAACAAGAAATTATTTAAAAAATATTTATGAAGATAAGGTTAATGGTGTTATTACATCCGAACAATTTAAAGATTTAATTGCAAACTATAATAAAGATGAGGATGCTTATAAGGTTCAAATAAAGTCTATTACTGAGAAAATAGCTTATTATAAAATGAAAGATGAATCTTCAAAAAATAATAAGAAAATATTTAGTAAATATCAAGAACTAACAGAATTAAACAGAGTTATCGCCCAAGAATTTATAGATAAAATCTATATTGGAAAGTTTAATGTCGAAACAAAAAGCAGGGATATACAAATTAAATGGAATTTTTAATTAGAAAAATACTTTTCTAATTAAAAATACAAAAAAAGGAGGTAAAGATTCATGAAAAACGAAATTATATTATTTGAAAATCAAAACGTAAAATTAGAAGTTAATATGAAAGATGAAACAGTATGGCTAAATCGTGAACAGTTATCTATGCTGTTTGCTAGAGATATTAAAACAATAGGCAAACATATTAATAATGCTTTAAATGAAGAACTAGATAATTCAGTTGTCGCAAAATTTGCGACAACTGCAAAAGATGGTAAAACTTATCAAGTAGAATATTACAATTTAGATATGATAATTAGTGTTGGATATCGTGTTAAAAGTCAAAATGGTGTTATTTTTAGAAAATGGGCAAATAAAGTATTAAAAGATTATATGATTAAAGGTTATGCAGTCAATCAAAAAAGACTAGAATACCTTGAAAAAACAATTAAATTAATAGACATTGCAGGAAGAATAGATACTGAATTAAAAGGAACGGAAGCCCAAGAAATAATTAAAGTAATAAATAACTATTCAAATGCTTTAAATTTGCTTGATGACTATGACCATAAGCGAATAACTAGACCAAATGGCACAAAAAATAACAAAAAGATTATTTATGAAGATTGTATTAGTATAGTTAATAAACTTAAATTTAATAGTGACAGTAACTTATTTGCACTTGAACGAGATAATGGTTTGAAAGCAATTATAGGCACTATATATCAATCTTTTGATGGTAAAGACTTATATCCTAGCGTGCAAGAAAAAGCAGTCAATTTCTTATATTTAATAACTAAAAACCATACTTTCATTGATGGCAATAAAAGAATCGCTGCTACACTATTTATTTATTTTCTTGAATTCTATAATATCCTATATAAAGAAAATGGACAAGTTATTGATAATAATACTCTTGTTGCCATTACACTACTTATAGCAGAGTCTAATCCAAAAGAAAAGGATATACTAATTGATTTAGTAATGAACTTCTTAAATAATGAATAATGAATTAGCAAAACAATTAAAATATATAACACCAAATGATTTTTACAAGATAATCAATAGTGATGGTAATAATGAAATAAAGGATTGGCTTGCTAAATTAGGTAGTGAAAGAATTGATGAAATATTTGATCCATCACTTGGCTTAGAAAGAGCAATAAATTATTGGAGAATGATGGGATATTCACAAGAGTGGATTAAAAATAAATTGGTAGAAATGGTTAATAAAACTAGCAAATAATAACTCTAAAAATTAAAAAATATAGGTTGCATTAGGACACTTTTTAAAACCTATATAGAATAAGACTTTCTTAATATAAACAAAAAAATTAATTAAACTAAAAAGTTAAACTTTAATAAAATATATATTCTTTAAGTTAAAAAAGATGCTTGAATCAGGTATCAAACAAACCCTTATAAATAAAGGAAATTAACAAAAAATGTCTTCACTGCATTCAAAGAGTTGCTTTGATTAGAACTATTGCTACAAAACCTGATTTAGTTTTACTTGATGAACCTTTTTCTGCTCTTGATTATCAAACTAGACTTAAGGTTAGTAATGATATTTATAAAATTCTTAAGGAAGAGGGTATTACCGGAATTATGGTCACTCATGATATTGGAGAAGCAGCAACTATTGCATCTAAAGTAATAGTTATGACTAAGAGACCTTCTAGAATTAAAAATATTTATGAGATGAAGTATGAAAATGATTTGGATGAACCACTCGAAAAGAGAAAAAGTCCTTTATTTAATCATTACTATGATATGTTATGGAGTGATATAGATGAGAGTAAGTGATAAACAAAAGAAATTCTTAAAAAGTGTGAAGAGAAATAAGATATTTATTAAAGTTGTTCAATTTTCTATATTATTTTTGTTGATATTTTTATGGGAAATTCTTGCTAGGTATGAAGTAATTAATTCTTTTATTACAAGTTCTCCCAGTAAGATTATTCTTAATATTAATGATTTATTATGGAATGGAAATTTAATCCATCATATTATAGTGACTCTTGGAGAAACTTTAATCGCCTTTTTGATTACTTTGTTTATTGGGTTATTAATTAGTACTTTGATTTATAGATTTAAAACTTTTGATAAAATAATAGATCCTTATTTAACGGCGTTTAATAGTTTACCTAAGGTTGCCTTGGGACCTGTACTTATTATATGGGCTGGGGCTAATACTAAAAGTATTATTTTAATGGCTATTTTAATTAGTATTATTGTTAGTATTCAGTCAATTAGTGTTGGATTTAAGAATACAAATTATAATAGAATTAAATTACTTAGAAGTTTTGGTGCAAGCGAGTTTGATATTTTAAGATATGTTGTAATCCCAAGCAACTATAAAGTTATAATTAGTAGTGCTAAGATTAACATAGGATTATGCTTAATTGGTGTAATTATGGGTGAGTTTTTAACAAGTAAAGCTGGTATAGGGTATTTAATTCTTTATGGATCACAAGTATTTAATTTGACTTTAGTTATGAGTGGTATTGTTGTACTTCTTGTTATTTCAATCATACTTTATAAAATAATTAATGTAATAGAAAAACATTTAGATTATTAATCTAAATGTTTTATGCTGGTAGGTATTCCCCTCTTACTGTAATGTTTGTTACAAATATTTTGCCTTGGCTAGCATTTGCAGCATCACTTTTTAAGTATGCATATAAGTTATATGTTTTTGTTTCACCTTTTTTGATTAATATGTTCTTTGCTATTTTATGTGTGTTGTCTGCACTATCTAACGTATCTGAATATAATTGTATAGTTGGTGTTGCACTTCCTTCAGCAAAACCTATTTTAACTTCAGTCTCATCAACATCTCCAGTGTATGTGTTACTAATAGTTCCTCCTGGATAAGTACTTGTTTCAGTAAATGATAATCCTGTAGTATCTTTTTCAAGAAGTACTGTTATGTATAAATCTAAATCTCCATTATTTGTTAACTGAAATGTATATGGACTGAGGTTTGCCCATTCGGCTGATGAGGTTGGATCTGCGGTTGGATATATAGGTACATGTTTTGTTGTACCATCACTTGCTGTAACAAGTCCTATTACGTTATCTTGATTATTTATTTCACTATCACATTTAGAATTCACACACATTTTAAGTGATATATCTCCAAATTTAATAGTATCAGTTTCAGCAGTTGCTTCGACTTTAAATATTGCATATGAAAACATGACAAAAATGGTGCTGACTAGAATAACAGTACCAACTGTAATAGCTATTTCTCTTTTTATTAAACTACTTAGTCCCATTGTTTCACCTTTATTATTATATTTTACACTTATTATTATAAAATACTTTTTTTATTTTGACAAGATAAAACCTGTAAAAAAATAGAAAAAAATTATATTTCTTCTATTTTAAAGTTAATATTCATATTTTTTCCTTGTTCACTATTAGGCGTTTCACTACTTAAATATAAGTTTAATGCTACTAAATTTTTACTTTGTTTGTTTATTTTTCCTGTAGTAATTTTGTAATAAGTGTATCCATCTTTATTTTGGTTTTTTAATTCTTTTAAGTAATTTACTTCATTATTTATTTTTATTTTTAAATAGTCTTTATTTAAAGTAGTGTCATCTTTTATAATAAAGTAAAGATTGTATTCTTTATTTGTTTTGTTAGTGTTAATTATTTCTATGTTAATTGTTTCTTCTTCGTTTACTTTATCATCATCTACTGGGATTAACGGAGATAAGTCGTTATCTACATTTATATATAGTTCACTTTCATAGTTACTATAGGCATATGCTACTTTTGATGCTCTTGTATCTAGTTTATTCCATACATTATTAGTTATAAATATTAGTGATATTAGTGAAACGATTTCAAATATTAAATAAAATATTTTTTTATTTATCATAAACAAACCCCCTGTTTATGGCTTTATATTGTACCACTTTAAATACAATATGTCAATATATAAAACTCCCTATGTGGGAGTTTACTTTTTAAAAATTTATTTATAGACGCCTATTAAAGTTTATAGGAGGAAGTTATATTTATAATTTATAGGAAGTTTTTTTGTCTTCCTAGTATATTATATGTTTTACTTTAATTTGGAATAATTAATTTGACTATATAAACATAATCATATATAAAGGATATGAACTAACATTATTATTTATTCCTATATTTTTACTAGATAATTTTATTCCTTTTTCTACTCCCCAGTTTTCCATTATTGATTTTAAACTTTTTGATTTTGTGTTATCAGCACTTTTAACTTCTATTGCTGTGAGTGTATTTTCAATTATTGTGATAAAATCTACTTCAAGTGTAGAATTATACTCAAAATAATATAATTTCTTTTCTTTTTTTGCTAATAAGTCTCCTATAACGTTTTCGTATAATGCTCCTTTATATATTTCTAATTTATCAATTATTCCTTTGAAAAAAGTGTTATAATTGCATATTATTCAAAGGAATAATATGCAAAGTGTGCATATTTTTCAAAGGAATAAAATAAATAGCCTAAAAAATTTAGGCTATTTCCATCTCCAACTATTAACTTCTTTTATTTCATGGCCTTCTTTAGTTACTGTTTTTTTATGTTTTTCTAACATAGTTTCTGCATATTCTTTTAGATCTTTGTTTTTTTGTAATTTTGGTACGTATTTTATTACATCAAGTATTAGATGATATCTATCAATTTTATTTTGCACTCTCATGTCAAATGGAGTAGTTATGCTTCCTTCTTCAATGTAACCTCTTACATGTAAGTTAGTGTTTTCTCTATTATAAGTAAGTTCATGTATTACATTTGGGTATCCATGGAAAGCAAATAGTATTGGTTTATCTTTTGTAAATATTTTGTTATATTCTTCATCTGTTAAACCATGAGGATGTTTGTTGCTACTTTCTAATTTCATTAAGTCTACTACATTTACTACTCTTACTTTTAGATTAGGTACTTTTTCTTTTAGGATAGACGCACATGCAAGTACTTCTAGCGATGGTGTGTCTCCTGCACATGCAAGTACTATGTCTGGATTTTTACCTTCATTTGTGCTTGCCCATTTGAAAATGTCTATACCTTTTTTGCAATGATTTATTGCTTCTTCCATAGTTAACCATTCTAGTCTTTTATGTTTAGAAGCTACTACTAAATTTATATAGTTCTTTGTCCTTATTATGTGATCATATGTACAAATTAGTGTATTTGTATCAAATGGTAAGTAAATTCTTACTATTTCTGATTTTTTAGGTAATAAATGGTTTATGAAGCCTGGATCTTGGTGGGTAAAACCATTATGATCTTGTTGCCAACAATGACTTGTTAAAATTATGTTTAAACTAGATATGTCTTTTCTCCAAGGTATGTTTCTAGTTAGTTTTAGCCATTTTGCATGTTGACTAACCATTGAGTCTACTATTCTCATGAATGCTTCGTAACTATGAATGAAACCGTGTCTACCAGTTAGTATGTAACCTTCTAATAAACCTTCACAAACATGTTCTGAAAGTATACTATCAATTACTTTACCATTTTTATTTAGGTATTCATCACCTTTTAGTTTCTTTGTATTCCATTTTCTATTTGTAACTTCAAAGATATGGTTTAGTCTGTTACTTAAAGCCTCATCGGGGCCAAATATCATGTAGTTATTATTTAGTTTAAGTACATCTCTTATGTATGCTCCAAGTGATCTCATGCCTTCATTTTCAGTTTGACCTTTTTTTGTTATTTTAAATTCATAATCGTATAGGTTTTCTGGTAAGTTTAATTCTTTTAGTAAAATTCCACCATTTGCATTAGGATTCATTGACATTGTCTTTTCTAGTTCTGGACAAATTGATTTTATTTCTTCTTTTATTTTTCCATTTTCTTCAAATAACTCTTCAGGTTTGTAACTTTTTAACCAGTTTTCTAGTATTTTTAAGTTGTCTGAATTATCTTTATTAACTATTATAGGTACTTGATGACTTTTAAAAGAGCCTTCTACTTCTTTAGGACCTGTCCATCCTTTTGGAGTTACTAGTATTATCATAGGGTAAAATGGCCTAAAGTTATATTTTTTACTTTCTTTTTTAATTTTATTAATATAATCAATTATTTCATCCATTGTTTCTGCCATTAATTTATGCATTTTTTTAGGATTATTTCCTTTTACTACGTATGGCTTGTATCCCATTCCTTTAAAGTATGATATTAGTTCATCTTCAGGAATTCTTGCAAGTAAAGTAGGATTTGCTATTTTATAACCATTTAAATGCAATATTGGAAGTACTATTCCATCTTTTTCTGGATCAATTATTTTGTTTATGTTCCAACTTGCACATAAAGGCCCCGTTTCTGCTTCACCATCACCTATTATACATGTGCATATTAGGTCTGGATTATTTAGTACGGCTCCGTATGCATGAGATAGTGAGTAGCCTAACTCTCCTCCTTCATTTATACTCCCTGGTACTTCTGGCGCGACATGTGAAGATACTCCTCCAGGAAAACTAAATTGCTTAAACAATTTTTTTAAACCTTTTTCATCTTCAGTTATGTCTTTGTATACTTCTGAATATGAACCATCTATGTAGCTGTTTGCAATATAAGCTTGTCCACCATGACCTGGACCACTTATGTACATCATGTTTAAATTATATTTTTTTATTACTCTTTGTAGATGTGTATATATAAAGTTCTGCCCTGGAGCAGTACCCCAGTGGCCTACTACGTTTGGTTTTATGTCTTTTATGTCTAACTCTCTTTTTAGAAGAGGATTATCAAGTAAGTAAAGTTGTCCTACTGATAGGTAATTTGCAAGTCTAAAGTATTTATCAAGTAAATTAATTTCTTCTTTGGTTATTTTCTTCTTCATTTTCTGACTCCTTTAAGTATTCGTTTAATTCTTTTACATCAAAGCCTTTTATATTTATTGTTGTTTTTTTGACGTACCCACTTCCAAGTGTTAATATTATTGGTTTAGTACTTTCAGTTATACTATTTAGTAAGTCTTCTCTAGTAATATTTTCTACACTTATGTAATAACTATTATTGAGGTTATTTAATTTTTCTTCTATTAAAGCACATGTGTAATCACATTTATTATTTTTTATGTATATATAACTAGTACTTTGTTCATTAATTAATTCATTTAGTTTTTCTTCAGTAATTTCTTTTTCTTTGTTTAGTTTGTTACTTTTATATTCTGAATATGTACTTCCAAATTGTTTTTTAAATTCATATTCAAAAGAGTTTTCTTTAGTGCTAAAGAAATAATAATTATTTTCATTCATGCTAATTGCTAGTACTTCGTTAGTGTCTGCAATTATTCTAAATGCGCGGCCACATGTGAATTTAACTATACTACTTACGGCTGTATAACTATATGTGTCGCAACCTTTTAGATCAAGTTCTTCTCCATTATATGAAACTATTTTAGAATTGAATTTTATACTTTCATAAAGTCCAGATGAAGTGTTATATTTATAAAAAGTGTTATTTAATATATTTTCACTTGGTGAGTCTACTTTTTCATAAGTAAGTCCTATGAAACCAAGTGATGTAAATATTATTATAAATACTATGTATATGATAATTCTTTTCACTTTTTTACCCTCTTTCTATTATAGGAATATTATATCAATTTATTTTGAAAAGTGAAAGAGGTGGACCCCGATTTTTTTAATTTTTTGTTATAATTTGTACTTTGCTCTTACTAGAAGGAGGTTTTATGAAATTCATTAACAAGATTAATTTGTTTTTTACTAATTTGTTTGATAAGGATGAGAAGTATGTTCTTATTAATTCTATTATTATTTTTCTTCCTGTTATTTTTATTTGGGAAGAATTTTTACTTAAGTTTATTACACTTTTAAGTTTCGTTACTGCAGCAATTGCATATAGTTTATGGGATACTATTATTAATTTTTTTACTGGTATTTATATTAAAGTTAGCAAGCCATTTAGTATAGAAGACTAGAATTATGATAGATGGATATATGGGAGATGTTATTAATATTTCTACTTTTAGTTTTGATATTTTAGAGGTTGATCCATTTTCATTTCAAAGTACAGGTACAATAGTGCATGTCCCAAATAGTAAAGTATTTTCTGAGGTTACTAAGAATTATGTTAAAGCTTTTAAGTATATTTGGGGTGAGATTGAAGTTAAGGTTAATATTGATAGTGATTTAAAAAGGGCTAAAAGTAAACTTTATAGGATAGTAAATAGTAATGAAGTTATTAAGAGAATACCAAATAAAATGAGAGGCGCACTTGAAGTTAATGATAAGTATAGAATTTATTACAATAAGTTAGAGCCTATTATTTATATGAATGTTAGTGGTAGTTATGTTTCTTTATATATTAGATTTTTAATTCATCCTAAAAAGAAGAGAAATATTGAAAATGAAATTTGGAGTGAGATATACAAGTGTTATAATAATAAAGAACTATCTTTGTATGTGGAAAAGTAGGTTTATGCCTACCTTTCTTTTTCTTTATTTATTATATTTTTAAGTATTCCTTTTTCAATTGATAGGTAAAGTGCATCTGCACCTATAAAACTTAGTGCACCTGACCATAAAGTATATGTTAAGTTTAAGTCTGTAAACGATATACTAAACAAGATACCCATTACTACTGATATTATCATACTTTTTAAGCACAAATGATTTTTGTGTTTTTCACATACTTTTAATTTTTGCACTAAAGCATTTGATATTACTGAAGATGTTAGAGATATTAGTAATACTTCTTTTAATAATTTTATATTCATCACAATAATGCCTCCATTATAATTTATGTTTTCTTTTATAACATTGCAAATTACTCGCGCATAGTTTTATGAAAAATTGTAATAATAATTATAGGTGATGATATGCCAAATATACACTATAATATTTCTTTTGGACTAGTAGATGTTCCTGTTACCGTTAATCCTCTTATTAGGAATAATGATACTAGGTTTAATCAACTGCATAAGAAATGTCATAATAGAATTAGTTATATTAAATATTGTTCCCATTGTAAGAAAGAAGTTAGGGAAAGTGATATTATTAAAGGTTATGAGGTTTCTAAAGGAGACTATATTACCTTTGATAAGAGTGAACTGAGTAAACTTAAAACTACTAATTTGAAAGAAATCGAAATTATTTCTTTTGTTCCCTTAAAGGATATTGACCCTTATTATTTTGAAAAAACATACGTGTTAGAACCTACTAGTAGAGGTAAGAGTTATTATTTGCTTCTTGAAGCTATGAAAAAGACTAAGCTGGTTGCTATTGGAAGGACAACTATAGGTAATAAATTTTATTATACAGTTTTGAGACTTACTTATAATAAGATTATTATGAGTACTATGTTTTTTGAGGAAGAGATTAATTTTAAGAAAGAAAATGTTATGTATGAGGTTAATCAAAAGGAACTTGATCTTGCTATTAAATTAATAAATAGTTTCAAAAGTGATTTTAAGCCAGAAGAGTATGTTGATTTAGAGGGAGCGAATATTAAGAAGGCTATAAATGATAAGTTGAATGGAAAGAAAGTTAAGGGTGCGAGTAAAAGAAATAATAACAAGAAAATAAATGATTTACTTAAAGCACTGGAGAAAAGTTTAAATGAAAAGAAATGATATTTGGAGAAATAGAGATTTTAAAGTCATGCTTCTTAAAGAAATAGATGAGCCTTTTGATAGTGATCTATTTATTTATGAAATTAAATATGATGGTGTGCGTGCGGTTATGTTTGTTAGTCCGAGTGAGTTTGTGATTAAGAGTAGGAATGGAAAAGATATTACTAATGTTTTTCCAGAACTTAAAAGCATTCAGAAGTTAGTTAAAGGAAAAGTTATTTTTGATGGGGAGATAATTAGTTTAGAAAATGGACTTCCTAGTTTTAGCAAGGTTTCTAAGAGAACTCATTTAAAGAATAAATCAGTTATAGATGTGGAAAGTAAGAGTAATCCAGTAGTTTTTATGGCTTTTGATATTTTATATATGGACAAGGATATAACTGAGTTAACACTTGTAGAGAGAAAGAAGATTTTGAATAAGTTTAAGGATACAGATGTTTTTGTTAAGTCAGTGGTTTTTAAGAGTGGAAAGAAACTTTTTAGGGAAATAAAGAAACTTAAAATGGAAGGTATTGTTGCTAAAAAGATAAATAGTTCTTACCATATAAATGAGAGAACTGATGATTTTATTAAGATTAAGAATTTTAAAAGTGGTAGTTTTTTTATAGGTGGATATAGTTATAATAAGAATGGGATATCTTTAGCACTTGGAGAATATATTGATGATAAGTTTTGTTTTGTTGGAAAAGTAAGTTTAAATAGTAAGTATGAGTTATATGATAAGGTACTTAAACTTAAGGAGAGTAAGAATTATTTTTGTAATTATAAAGAAAATATTAATTATGTGAAACCTAGTTTAAAGTGTGAGGTTAGTTATATTGAGAGAACTTTGAATAATAATTTAAGGCAGCCTGTTTATAAAGGGAGCAAGATATGAGTTTAGAGAAATATAATAGTAAGAGGGATTTTAGTAGGACAAGCGAACCTAAAGGAATTAAGAAAAAGAATAGCAAGAAATTTATGTTTGTAGTGCAACATCACTATTCTAGAAGGGAACACTATGACATAAGGTTTCTCTATAAGGGAGAACTTGTAAGTTTTGCATGTCCTAAGGGGCCTAGTTTAAGCACCAAGGATAAGAGGCTTGCTGTTAAGGTAGAAAATCATCCAGTTAGTTATGCTGATTTTGAAGGAAGTATACCAAAGGGAGAGTATGGTGCTGGTACTGTTATTTTATGGGATAAGGGGTATTACACTTTTAGAGAGAATAGTAACTTTGATAGTGATGTAGTTAAGTTTACTTTTTATGGAGAAAGGCTTCATGGAGACTATACTCTTGTTAGATTTAAAGAGGATAATTGGTTACTTATTAAGGATAGGGATAAGTATTCAAGTAATGTTAAAAAATTAAAATACGATACCAGTATTAAAAGTGGTAAGACAAAGAAAGAAATTGAAATGGATAGTTTTAATACTGTAGAGCTTACTCATGGAGATAAGGTTATTTTTAAGAAAAATAAGATTACTAAGAGAGATATTTTTAATTATTATAAGGAAGTTTATCCTAGGATGGAAAAGTTTTTTGATAATAGACTTATAACAACGGTTAGGTGTCCTGATGGAGATATATCTAATAAATTTTTTATGAAACATTTAAATAATAGTAAACTCGGAGTTAAAAGGGTTAAAAGTTTGATAGGTACAGATAACAAATATTATTATGTTAAAGATTTAGAGGGTTTGTTAAGTGAAGTACAGATGAATAGTTATGAGTTTCATATGTGGGGTTCTAGGGCAAGAAAGCTTAATAAGCCAGACATTATGGTTTTTGATTTTGACCCAGATGAGAGGCTTAGTATTAAAAAAGTTAGAGATGGTGTTAAAGATTTAAAGAAAATATTAGATAGATTTAATCTTAAGAGTTATGTTAAAACTAGTGGTGGAAAGGGCTACCATGTTTTAGTTCCAATAAATGTTAATTCGTTTAAGGTTTTAGAAAATATATCTCATCAAATTGCTTCTTTGATGGAAGCTAATTATCCTAAAAAATATACACTCAATGTAAGGAAAGAAAAAAGAGAAGGAAAGATTTTTATAGATTACTTTAGAAATAAAAAAGGTGCGACTAGTGTGATGCCTTATTCGGTTAGATTAAATGAAAAAGCATCTATTTCATGTCCAATTAAATGGAGTGAAATAGATACTATTAAGCCTGATGGAATAACAATTTCAAATGTTAAAGATAGGCTCAAAAGGAAAGATCCTTGGGAAGATTTTTTTGATAATTCTATTTAATAAGGAGAATATCTCCTTTTTTTAATGTTTTAAGATATTTGGCATCTTCTTTAGATGTGTATTTAAATTTGTATGTTTTTAGTTCTTTTATTTCATCTTCTAAATTTTTTACTTTATTTTTGTATTCTTCTATTTCTTTTTGTAGCTCTTCTATTTGATTTTTTAAGTCGTTTTCAGAAGCACTATTATTTTCTAATTTAGGTAATATTTCTAGGTATTTACCATTATCTGCTATCCAGCTATTACTTCCTATTTTGTACCATTTATAATTTTCTTTTTCTGTTACTTCTTCATAATTATATATTGCACCTTTTTCTGCATTTTGATAAGTTATTGATGTTGTAGTTGGACTTTTTCTTATTTTTAAAGCATTTACTAAAACTTTAACTTGGTTTACAGATGTATTTCTTTCTTTGGGTTTAATTGGTTCATAGTCACTATTAATATAATTTTTTACTTCTTCTTTAGTGACACCATAATATGAGTATGGATCTTGCCAGTGACTTTTGTAATCTATTGTTTCGTCTCCCCTGTAGGAACCTGACTGTCTAATGTCTAAATGTACTTCTCCTTCGCTACTTGCATTTTCTACATTCGCTTGGCCTTTAAATAAACCTAATTCATATGCTACACATATTACTATTTTAGCAGGTAATTTGTTACCGTTTTTGTCAAAATATTCTATGTCTACAGCTAAACCTTTTGTATGCTGACCTGTGTTTTTGTTTTGTAATTCAACTGGGTGATCTTTACATCTGTATCCACTTATTACTTTTGCTTTACTAAAATTAAGTGCTTCTCCAAGAATTTGTAATTTGTTAATTAATTCTTCACTGATATATAGATTTTTACAATGCTTACATCTGAAATCTTTTGTATTAAATGTACCTATAATTTTGTCTTCGGTAATCAATTTATTCACTCTCCTCGTTGTCTAGATTTTTAATGTTTTGATTTGTTTCGAGGGAGCTTAAACTTTTAAATATTTTGTCTTCAAATGCTTTGTATATTGCATCAGCACCTAGAAAAGTTATAAAACCTACCCATAAGTTGTTTATTATATTTAGTTCACTAAATGATAGACTAAATAGAGTTCCTATAATCATAGATACACCGAAACTAATTAGTGTTAGAAATTTTTTACTTCGTAAGTTTTCTTTTATTTTTTGCACAGTAGCTGTTGTTATGATACTGCTAGCTATGCTACTTATTAATACTAATTTTAATAGGTCAAAATTAAGCATAATTTCACCTTCCTATTTTAGTATATTGTTTTTATTTAGTTTTGAATGAGTTTAAACCTAAAAATATGCCAAAATTGGCCTATTCATAAACTATTTCGTAAGGATTTTCTGGACTGCCATCTCCTTTGGAGTATAAAGCATTCTCCTTAATACTTATAACTGATCGCACGCCGCTTGAAAAAATGACATTACCTGTATTAAGGTTGCCGGGATTATCAGAACCAAGCAAGATGAACGAGTTAGCATATACACCATCCCAGAAATAAGGCGACAATAACCACCAGTAAGTACTTCCTGTTATACTTTCTTCAGCATTATTTAAAGAATACCATGTATATGGTCTAGTTAAAGATTTTCCATATTTACCTCCTGAATATGTTATTTCATTTGCTGTCATTAGTCCTATTGGATAAATTAGTTTTGCATCGGTATTATCTCCTGAAAATGCATCTTCACTACTTTCACAATTATATGTTGGATTTTCTGCATTTAATCTCGTAAGTACATAATAATCAAATTTACTACTTGCACTATAACTTGGTGATTTTCTATCATTACAATATACTACTTCAGTACTTATATATTTTGTATAACTACTTAAGTTAGTACTATACCACGAGTCTATTATTTCTTTTATTGTACTATTATTTTTATTTGTTCTGTTTGATGCTAGTGTTCCACTTGTTCCATACATATATCCTATATGCATGGGATCATTCATTGTAACATTAAATGAACTCATACCTATAAAAGCGCTTGTTGTATCAGGACTTATTCCTGAATATAATAGCCTTATACTTCCATCATGGTTTGTTCTTATTATTCTCCAGTACATTGGACTACCTTCCCGTTGAACATAAGTGCAATCATGGTTATAATCATAATCTTTGGAAACTGGCAAATAAGTTCCAATATTACACTCCTCCATGGTGTTATAATCTTTAGATTCTCCATAAACTTGAGATGAGCCAAAGCCCCTTACAACTGTCGTAGAAAATTTTCCAAACTTTACCCAGTTATTCTTTGCATCTCCTGCAAAGTAATATACATCTT
>OLGM01000624.1_pt1 | contig 20702 bp, 9 predicted proteins | sample 1606001 | NCBI WGS metagenome assembly OLGM01 (sample SAMN03283294) | human gut metagenome | biome: human-associated habitat; material: feces | host: Homo sapiens | place: Peru | collected 2012
CGGCACGGTTTTCAATGCTGTCCCGGATCACATCCATATAGCCGGTCTCCAGCTTTTCAAAATAACGGTACACATCCGCCAGCGGCGAGGGAGATTCCAAAAGCGCCTGGGCCTGTGCGTCGGTCAGCTCCAGCTCCTCCATCGCCATCACAATATCCTCACGGACAGTATATTCATAGGTGTGGTGCAGGATTTCTTCCGGGGGCTGGCTTTTCAACCAGTCCCTATATTTTTCCTGCTCAGTGGCCATCTTTTCATAAAGGGCCGTATTCAGATTATTGGTATTCATGTTATCGCACCTCCTCATGCTGTTTTGATTTCTTGTCTGTACTGCGGGGCGTCACCGGGCGCTTCAGGCTGTCCAGCACCGAAGTCCGTGTGCTTTTGGCAACAACAGCCTCGGCGTGTGCCTGTCCCTTTCCGTCGATGTTGAGCAAAGTATCCAGCTCCACCAGACGGGCATTTTTGCTTCGCAGTTCTTCTTCATAAAGGAATGGCTTTCCGACTTCCTCCTTTGCGGCAGCCTGCTGCTGATAGAGGTTATCCAGCTGGGCCTTTGCCGCCTCCAGACGCTGGGGCATCTGGGCGAGGGCATTGTCGATACGGGTAAGATTTCCGCGAGGGTCTGTACCAAGGGTTGCCCGGTGGGTCATCTGTCCTTTCAGCAGGAGCGTATACTCCTGTTTCCAAGCGGAAAATTCCACGGATATGGCATAGCCCCGGTAGCTGCCGATCTGCACCGGATCGGAGGTTTTGACCTCCTTGCAGGCATCCAAAAGGGCTGCACCGGCGTTCTCCTTATCGGTCAGCAGATCGCCACGGATTTCCATACCAGCAAAACCGTCCTCCGGGTGCGGGTGCGCTGCCAAAACCTCCAGATCGGATTCAAAGCCCTTGATAAAGCCTTTGTGCTTTTCAATCTCCTCCGGGAAGTATTTGAGCAGCTGGTCCTCCAGACGATATTGCTTGCTCTGGTGGTCGGCTTTCATCAGCTTCAGGCGGGATACCTCCACATCCAAATCCATACGCTCCTTGATGCGGGGATCTCCGGCGCACAGGGCTTTGATCTCGGCAAAGGAAAGCGCCGTTTCGTCCACATCATCGCAGGAACGCACCGGCGATTTAGAAGTCATGATCTGACTGATGAATTTTTGCTTATTCTCCACCGTCTGCCAGAGGTATGCGTCAAAGGTTCCTTCGGTCACATAGCGGTACACATGGACAAGAGGATTCTGGTTACCCTGGCGCTCGATACGGCCCTTGCGCTGGGCAAGGTCTCCCGGTCTCCACGGACAGTCCAGGTCATGAAGTGCCACCAGACGGTCCTGCACATTGGTGCCTGCGCCCATCTTGGCGGTGCTGCCCAAAAGGACACGCACCTGACCGGTACGGACTTTAGAGAACAACTCCTTTTTCCGCACTTCGGTGTTGGCTTCATGGATAAAAGCGATCTGGTCGGCAGGCATTCCCTGAGCAATGAGTTTCTGACGAATATCGTCATATACCGTAAAGACCGGTTCCTGCTCCGGCAGAGGCACAGCGCCTTCCAATGCGTGAAGCAGTGGATTATCCAGCGTTTTCGCCGCCTTGCTTGCAGGAGCTTTTGCCTGCGGTGTAGAAATGTCGCAGAACACCAGCTGGGTCAGCTTGTCAGCTTTGCCATCCCGCCAGATCTGCATGATGTTGTCCACGCACTGATTGACCTTTGTGCCAGGTTCATCCGGCAGCATCTGGTTGACGATTCTCTGGTCCAGGCCCAGCTTACGGCCATCCGAGGTAATCTTGAGCATATTGTCCTGGGACGGGTCAACGGTTCCGCTGTGTACCAGCGATGCGCGCTCCGAAAGGGTCTTGACCATTTCCTGCTGATGTTCGGTAGGCTGCGCCACGATGTTGTGGTATTCCACCTCCGGGGTGGGCAGGTTCAGTTGGTCGGCGGTCTTGATGTCCGCCACTTCTTTGAACAGGTTCATCAGCTCCGGCAGATTAAAGAACTTGCTGAATCTCGTTCTTGCCCGGTAGCCGGTGCCTTCCGGTGCCAGCTCCAATGCTGTGACGGTCTCTCCAAATCGGGAAGCCCAGCAGTCGAAGTGGGTCATGTTCAGTTCTTGCAGGCGTTCATACTGAAGGTAACGCTGCATGGTGTAAAGCTCGGTCATGGAGTTGCTGACCGGGGTGCCGGTGGCAAAAATCACGCCACGGTTTCCGGTGATCTCATCCATATAGCGGCACTTGGCAAACATATCGGAGGATTTCTGCGCGTCCGATGTGGAAAGACCAGCCACATTCCGCATTTTTGTGTATAGAAACAGGTTTTTATAGTTGTGGGCCTCGTCCACAAACAAACGGTCCACACCCAGCTGCTCAAAAGTCACCACATCGTCTTTTCGTCCCTCGGCTTGCAGCTTTTCCAGTCTGGCTTCCAGAGACTTTCTGGTACGCTCCAGCTGCTTGACGGTAAAACGCTCGCCGCCGCTGGCCTGTACCTCTGCAATCCCCTCGGTGATCTCGTCGATCTGTTCATAGAGAAGCCGTTCCTGACGCTCCCGGCTGATGGGGATACGCTCAAACTGGCTGTGTCCCATGATGATGGCATCATAATCACCCGTCGCAATACGAGCGCAGAACTTCTTTCGGTTATGGGTCTCAAAGTCCTTTTTTGTGGTGACTAAGATATTGGCGGAAGGATAGAGACGCAGAAACTCCGACGCCCACTGCTCGGTCAGATGGTTTGGAACCACAAAGAGAGATTTCTGGCACAGTCCCAGGCGTTTGGCTTCCATCGAAGCAGCTACCATCTCAAAAGTTTTGCCTGCGCCTACTTCATGTGCCAACAGGGTATTTCCTCCATACAGCACATGGGCGATGGCGCTTTTCTGGTGTTCCCGCAGGGTAATGGCCGGGTTCATGCCCCCAAAAGTGATATGGCTGCCATCATACTCGCGGGGACGGGTAGCGTTCATTTCTTCGTTGTACTGGCGCACCAAAGTCTGGCGGCGCTCCGGGTCTCTCCAGATCCAGTCCCTAAAGGCTTCCCTGATAGCTTGCTGTTTTTGGGCAGCCAGGGTGGTCTCCTTGGCGTTCAGCACGCGGCGCTCTTTTCCGTCTGCGTCCTCTATGGTGTCATAGATACGGACATCTCGCAGGTTCAGGCTGTCCTCCAAAATCTTGTAGGCATTGGCACGGCTGGTTCCGTAGGTGGTGTAGGCTGCCACATCGTTGTAGGATACGGAAGATTTCCCCTTGATCTGCCATTCAGCGGTAAAGGACGAATAGTTGACCTCGATACTGCGCTGGAGATAAAACGGGGTGTTGAAGGTCTCGTACATAAACTGCTGGATGTACTCCTTGTCAATCCAGGTAGCGCCCAGCCGCACCTCGATCTCCGACGCATCCAGGTCTTTGGGCTGGGCGGCGGTAAGAGCTTCCACATTGACTGCATAAACCGGGTCCTGCTGTGCCGCCCGCTGCGCCTGACGCAGTTTTCGGCGTACATTGCCAGAGAGGTATTCATCAGCAGTCACATAATGGGGCGTTCCGTCCTGCTCCAACTGTCCCGGTACACGGAAGATTACGCCTTGCAGCTCTCCGGCCAGTTCTTCTTTTGTTTTTCCGGTAAGCTGGCTCATATAGTCCATATCCACGCAGGCTTTTTCCGAGATAGACACCGCCAGTGCTTCACTTGCCGTATCCACCACAGCCACCGCCTGATGGGGCTTGATGGTCCGTTTGGTGAACATATCCGCCTTGCGCTCCAGCTTTCCGTCCTCGTCGATGACTTCCAGCGCACAGAGCAGGTAATAGGAAGAATCGTCTGCATAGGCCAGACGGTTTGCACGGTCATTGATGAGACCGTATTTGGAAGAAAAGCTGTCATAGAGGCTGTTCAGTTCCGCCTGCTTCTCCCGAATGGTGCTGTCCGGAACCGCTGCATCCATCTGAAGGTCGATCAGTTCCTGCACACAATCACGCAGTCCCACAAGACCTTTTACACGGGCTTCGGCGGTGGCGTTGAGGTCAGGGCGCACCATACGGCTGTTTTCCCGGTAGTACACCTGCCCGTCTACAATGGCATAGGAATAGTTCTTCACATTGGGGTCGGCAGGAATGGAGGTGTCAATGGCTTCGCCTTCGCCCAGCTCCGGCAGCTCTGCCTCCTGATAAGTGCCATGAATGTACTTCACAGCATCATGCAGCTGGTCGGAAAGCTCCAGTCCCTCGATAGGGTTCACGGTGTAGTCCATACCATGAGCAGTGCTTACCGGCTCCTGTCTGCCCAGCACCATTTCCGGGTGGTCGATAAAATACCGGTTGATGGCAAACCCGTCCTCCGTCTGTCCGGTCTGAGTCCATTCCGGCACGATGTCCAGCGGGCGGTCCCGCTTTTGGAGGAAGATGATGTCCGATACCACCTCGGCACCGGCATTCTTTTTGAACGCGTCATTAGGCAGACGGATAGCTCCCAGCAGCTCAGCACGCTGGGCAAGATAGCGGCGCACGGTGGAATCCTTGGCGTCCATAGTATAGCGGGAGGTTACAAAAGCCACCACGCCGCCGGGACGCACCTGGTCCAGTGCTTTGGCGAAAAAGTAGTTGTGAATACTGAAATTCAGCTTGTTGTAGGCTTTGTCATTGACCTGATACTGACCGAAAGGTACATTGCCGATGGCAAGGTCAAAGAAGTCACGCCTATCGGTGGTCTCAAAGCCGCCTACTGTGATGTCCGCCTTGGGATAGAGCTGCTTTGCGATGCGCCCGGAAACAGGGTCCAGCTCCACGCCGTACAGACGGCTGTTTCGCATTTTCTCCGGCAGCATACCAAAGAAATTGCCCACACCCATAGACGGCTCCAGAATATTTCCGGTCTCAAATCCCATACGGTCCACCGCTTCATAGATGGCCTGAATGACCGTAGGGCTGGTGTAATGGGCGTTGAGGGTAGAGCTTCTGGCGGCGGCATATTCCTCCGGGGTCAGCAGTTCTTTTAGCTGGGCATACTCTAAAGCCCATGCCGGTTTCTCCGGGTCAAACGCATCAGAGAGACCGCCCCAGCCCACATATCGAGAAAGAACCTCCTGCTGTTCGGGGCTTGCCTGCTGTCCGGCAGCTTCCAGCTCTTTCAGCAAACGAATCGCATTGACATTTGCCTGGAACTTGGCTTTCGGACCGCCTTCGCCCAAATGCTCATCGGTAATGCGGAAGTTTTTTGCATTGCGGCGCAGGTTAGCCTTGTATTCCTCATAAGATGCTTCCTCGGCAGCTTTGGCATTGGGGAAGGTCTGCCACTGGCCATTGACCTGAATGGAAACCGGGTGTTCATCCAACACTTCCTCAAAGGTTTTCTCCGGCTCAGTCACAGGCGCTGGCGGCTCCGGCTCCTCGATATGCAGTCGTTCCACCACCACATCATAAGGCAGATTGTTCTTATCGCCCGGATAGACGGCCATGGTCTCGGAATGGAAGGCCGGGGATTCGGCAGCCGGTTGGGGCTGTTCCTGTCCAAAACCGTCCTGCTGACGGGCATACATCCCGCGCAGCAAAGGCGCAACCTCATCCCAGCGGAAATACAGCATAGCCAGACGCTTTTCCTCTGCATCCATGACTTCCAGTTCTATGCCCTGTGCCGTGGTACGGTAATCGGCAATATCGCCGGTCTCCAGATTCAGTGTCTCGATCTCACCGGAATAGGCTCTGCTCAGCCAGTAGGCGATCTCGCTGTTGCTCCTGCCGGATTGCAGCAGCGTGGAAATCTGCTTTTTATCCGCTTCATCCATCAGTCCATGAGCCAATACATCCCGCAAGTCCTGATCTGCCTTGTCCGGGTCAATAGGAAGAAACTCGGTATAGTAAGCATTGCGGCGGTCTGCCCGAAGCAGCTGCTCGAACTGTTCTTTGCGCTCTGCCCGGTAGATGGGATATACCATCCCGGTGGGCAGAAGCTGTACGGTGTCCTCCCGCAGCTCGGTGATCTGATAGGCGTCATCCTCGATATACACGGTATCGCCCACGGCATAGACCGGGGCGGCTGGGTCATAGGAGGTTCTTTGCGGAATTGGGCGGCGAACTGCGTCATATTCCTCATCGGAAATGGAAACTTCGGAAGTCTGCTCTGTCTCGGCATCTGCGATCTGCTCGGCATCTGACATCACCTGTTGGATAAACGGGGCATTGTCCAGTTTTTCCGTGTCTGCCACCTGTCCGTTGACGATCCCTCCTTCTTCCAGAGCTTCCCGGATGGCGATTGGGTCGATGTCGTCAAAACGGTCCTGTTCTTCTTCGGTATAGAACCGGTCCTCCTGAATGAGCTGGGCAATCCGGCGCTGTACCTTCGGCCAGGGCAGCTGCGTTTCCTCCGGGCTGCCGGCACGGACAACGAACAGGCTGTTGCTGTTACTGCCGCCGTATTCCTGAGCCAGCCATGCGGCGGTATCTTTTTCTCTTGCATGGTCTTTCATATAGCGGACAACAGCGTGTTTACTCTCGATATTGCCGTTCCATGCACAAAGGGCAGTATCAATATCTTCCTGAGAAAGAGGGCGCAGAAGCTCATGGAGCTTTGGATAGGTCTCGTCGATCACTTCCCGGTGTAAACGCTGACGGAACTCCGGCACATCCGAATAGAGTCGGATCAGCTCCATATCCTTAGAACCAAGAACCGCACGGCGCACAGCGGCATTGCCCTCGATGACAGCATTTTCACGGTCAGAATGACCGCAGGCATTGCGGTATGCGGCATCCTCGGAAATGGCGGCAGTCACCACAGGCTTATACTGCTCAAACTGCTCCCCAAGGATAGGCTTTGGCGTTTCTTCCTTCATCTCCGGCTGCTGGGCTTGAATGGCATCTTCTTCTGCCAGTTCCTTTTCAGCCTGGATTTTGTCATACTGCGCCTGTTCCTGTTCGGTAAGATAGCGGTCTTTCTGGACAAGTGAGGTAATGCGCTTGGCAACCTTTTCCCAGTTCAAGTGAACATCCGGGCAGTCCTGCTTTTTATAGTGCAGTCCTTTCCCATCGTGATCTTCGCCGCTGTGTGTTGCGCCGGACAAGGCATGAGAGCGTCCGCCAATGCCATACTCGTCTTTGAGGAATCTCACTTTCTCCTTATCCGTATGGTTTGCCATGAAGAACGCATAGATACGGCCTTTTCCTCCGGCGAAACTGCTGCCGCCGGTCATGGCGGCGTCGATCTCATCCTCGGTAATAAAGTGCTGGACGGTTGGCACTTGGGAAAGCTCTGAAGAAAAGGTCCTGCGGGGCAGGTCAAGGTCCTTCAGGTTCTCCCAGATCTCCCTTGGTCTGTGATAGTGAAAACGCAACAGGTCACGGTCCTGCTGATAGGCAGTCCAGAAGGCGGCGTATTCTTCCTTGAGTGTCTGGCGGAAAGCCGGGTCACTCAGCTGCTCCGTCAGGCGGCGGGTCTCCTCCGGGAAACCATTGCCTTTGATCTCTGACAGGCAGGACAAATATCCGGCTTTTCTGGCGTCCTCACTGAGATCGTGATACAGATGCCAGAGCTTTTCCGAGAGGAGGGAGCGTTCATAGCCTGCCGCTTCTGCAAGCTCCACATTGGAGGCAAACTGACCACTTTCCAAAAGCTCCCCGATACGCTCTGCGGCGCTCTCCCAGGAAATGACCTGGGCAGACCTGTCATAACGGACAGACTTCCCATGGGAAAGATGGATACCATCCTCGGCATACCATGCGCTCACACTGCCAAGGCCATTGCCGCCGTGGTACAGCGTTTTCAGTATCTCGGCAATCTCAGCGGTGGTTTTCTGCTTTTCAAAGGCTGCAACCACACGCTCCCTTTGACGGTCTGTATTGCCGCCCAAACGCAGCACATGGTCAATATCATTTTGGGCAAAAGAAAAAGCAGAGGATGTATGCGCTACATTCTCTGCTTCATCTATGGATTGGATCTGTTCCGCTTCGGAGAGGAACAGGTTTAGGGTCAGCTGTTGATAAGCTCCGCCATCAGGATTTCCTCGGCCTGGGCTTTGCAGGTGTTCATCAGCCCCACCCACTTCATGGGATCGCTGGCTTTCAGTTCCTCGGTGGCTCCCGCTTCCTTCGCCAGCTGGGGCATCATCTGCTCCAGTCTGCTCTGGGCGGTCTCGTCGATCTCCAGAAGGTGCGGGTACAGCTTCTCGCTCAGCAACATCTGGTTGTAGAGGATGGGACGGTGTTCCTTCAGGTAGGTTTTCCTCATCCTGCCGTACTTGCCCAGGGGTTTCTCCGGCTGCTGGCTCAGCTTCAGGTCGGGAATCAGATAGTCTCCGTTCTGGATATAGGTCATGGGATTGTTCATCTTGTTTGCTCCTTTCTTGGTTGGCTTCGCGCTCTGCATTTCGGACGGTGACGCCGATCTGCCGCAGCACCTGCTGGTTAATCTGGCTGACCGCTGTTCCCAGCGCCCCGATGGTGGACGGGGTGTTGAAATCAAAGATTGCCATGAAATCTTCGTGGTCGAAGTAGCGTTCCGGCTCCAGTCCACAGCGGGACATCAAAGCATAAGTGATACTGACGGTGGCTGCTGCCTTGAACTGTACTCCGATGTTAAACTCATCATATTCCTCCAAAAAGGAACCGTCAACGATATAGAAGAAGTCCTGCTGATGCTCCGTCCAGTATTCCTCAGCCAGTTTTCCGGCTACCTCGGTGAGCTGTCCGGCAAGGTCATCACCGGAAACATCATAGGTGCGCTCCAGCATGGCCTGCACCGAATCCAAATGGCGCTCCTCCAGCTGCCACAGCCAGGGAGTGCGGGAATGTTCACGGGTTCCGGTGTCGGAAATATCAAAAACATAGCGCAGGCGGGGTCTGTCCCCGGAATCGTCCACCAGAGCGATTCCCTTAGAGCCGCGCCTTACATACCGGCCCATCTTTTCATTCCACAAATCGTACTCTGCACAGGCGGTGGCGTCCGGACGCTGGGCGTAGATCATCAGCTGCTCATGGAACGGGTACTTGTAAAGGCGGGAAGCAGTAGTGAGAAACCCTGCCCATTCCTGCCAGCTCCCCGTGAGCTGCGTTGCCACCTTCTCCGCCATCTGTGCATATAGTTCAGCTTTGGTTGGCATAGTGTTCTGTCCTCCTTTCAGTTTTGGGGTAAAAGAAAAGCAGGAAACCTAAAAAAGATTTCCTGCTTGTTGCTTTATGGCTTCTTATGCAATATTCTTCTTTTTCTTGGCCACAATAAATCCAATTATCATAAGCACATTCAAAACAAATACTACAACACTGCCTTCAATTTTATAAATTCCACCAGATAGCAGTTGATTGCCACCGAATGTCATATTAAACAAATGCGGATAGTCCTCTGGAAGTGATACTCCTCCCAAAATAATCGCTCCTACACTATTCCAGAGAAAATGAATGATTATAGGGGCAATCAAAGAATTTGTATATTCCAAAACTGCTGTCATAAACAAACTCATTGTCAAAACATTCAAAACAGGGAGAATTCCCGCTTCAAATGCACCTCCATGTGCAAAAGTAAACAGCATGGTAGACACAACAGTTGCCGCAACTACATTGTAGTTTCTCTTTATCATCTGATATAGATAACCACGAACCAACATTTCCTGCATAATTGTGTTGATAAAGGCTGATAGTATCCAGAGCCAAAGCATAGAAATATGATTAGTATCTTCTATCCGCGCAGACCCGGTAAAAAGCAAAATACCAACAGATATACCTAACCAGCTTAGACCCACTATCCCTCCTAATGTACTATTATAGACGAGGCGTTGTGTGAGATGTAACTTGGTTTTTTTATGATCTACAAACCAAAAAATGACGGTCACAACAACAATCGCTAAAAACGGTATTAGTTCTGCAAAAAACCTCCACAACGCTGCATTGGCAATATCAGGAATCGGTATAACTGATGCGCAAATTGCCCATCCAACAAAGAAAATGATAGATTTTAATGATACTTCTATTAGCTTTTTCATATTTCTAAAACTCCTTGGTACTTTCTAATTTACATAAAGTATATTATACATCACCTTGTCAAGGAGTTGCATCCTTTTTTTGTAAAACTCTACTCCAAAAATAGTAGCATAAATAGCTTTCTGTCCCCTACAAAGAACAGCTTTAGGCTTACTAGTCAAAATCCGGGTACAATTCCAATTCCGCAAATTCATCATCCGTCATGGTTTGAAGCTTGCAAAGGGCGCTGTCGGTCAGCTCCCTCAGTTCCGTTTCCTCTGGCGAAAGCTCGCCGCGCATCTCACGCAGGCTGTCGATCAATCCGGTGCGGCTACCGGTATTGTAAATGCACATCAGGTTCATTTCCTCAAAAGTAAAGTTTCCCATATCAAATCTCCCTTTCCGCACTCTTTTTGGGCGCTGTCTTTTTGTGTTCTGCCTTGGGCTGGCTTTTCAGCTGCTCCATGACGGACTTTTTCTTTTCCCGTTCCTCCCGATGGGCAGCGGCAGCCAGATCCATCAGGGAAATGGGCTGACCGCTGCGGGCCTGCTGTTCCAGCTCTGCCACCGTAGGCTCTTTTGCGCCATTGTTGATGATACCGTCGATCATGCCGTAATCGTCCTCCACGGCCATCTCCGCATTTTTCAGCGGATTTTCCGGCAGGAATCCGGGGATCTGGGTAAAACCAACACTGTCACAGTAATGACAGGATACCTTACCGTCCTGCTTGATCGCAACGATGTCACTAACACTCATAGAAGGACTGTGAAAATCCGCCGGCTTTTGCAGATTAAACTGCTCATATAGTTTTTCCAGCTGCTCCGGTACCGTGCCAGACTCCCTCAGAGGAGCTGTGTAAATGAGGTCATAATTGCTGCGGTCTATGGAAATGTCATGGGACTTTAACCAATCCAGATTCATAAAGCGCACATTCTGCGGATCGTCACGGCTCACCTGATAGATGGCAAAGCAATCTCTGTTCTGGGATAGAAATGCCTGTTCGCGTTCCTGCTGATGTTCCTGACGCTCCATGACCTTTTCGTGGAACTGAGGGCTTTTCTCCCATTCCTCACGGTCCACACCGAAAAGGCCGCCATGATCCATGATTTCCTGCGAGTCAAATACCATACTCTCCGTATTGTCCTCATGCAGCACATAGACGGTCAAACCGGCGGCATCCAGTTCCAGCGCCCGTTCTCTGGTAACAGGGAGCATCCCATCATAGGAGTAGCCGTATTCCTGCATATCTGGTGTGGAGACCTGCTCATCCGGCATGGGGTATTCATCCAGTGCCTGCTCCTGTGCTTCCGGCAGCTGGGAAGAAGCAGCCATCTGACTGGCCTCTGCCTGCATCTGCTGGTAGGCAGCTTCCTGCAAGGTCTCAATCATGGACAACGGTGCGTATTTTACCGAGTCTCTGCCCAAATCGTTGTCATCACAAATCTGGAGAACTGCCTTCATGCGGGAAATCTCCGGCATATCCAGCTGACCACCATCCAGCTCTTTCATGGATGCGGCATCGTAAAGGGTATAGTCCCAGCCGCTGTCACAGGACTGGATATGAAGATAGGTGGCATTGTCGATCAGAAACAAAGCCTCCTGCTGATTGGCGTCCGCCCCCAGCACTTCCATTTCCGGCATTGCCGCAGCCAGTTCCTTTACCGCTTTTTGCACCAGAGGATTATCACGGTAATAGTCGATTGCCTGGATGGTGTCCAGGTCAATGGTCTGGCCGGTCAAAATCGGAAAAGGTCCTTCATAGTCGCTTCCGTCTTTCAGCTCAAAACCAATGCCCTTGATCCCGTTCATTCGTTCTGCCGGAATCTCCTGATAAATGCGGATTGCTTCCTCCAAAGACAGGTTATCGTGGTATTCTCCGAGGTTTGGAAATTCCATGCACTCTGCTACATAGTAGGTCAGATCGCCGGTCTGCTGTCTATCAGATACCTTAGCGGCATCTTCTGGCTGCTCTATCGGGGCGGGTTCCGGCTCTACCTTTGCATGAGGGTCGATTCCGCGCTCTTTGCAGATTTCCTTATAGTGGCGCTCAATGTCGGAGATCAAAGTGCCGGAGGTTTTGTTGATGGTCTCCAAACTGGCTCTCAGTTCTTTCAGCTCCTTGCCTTGACTCCAACTGGCAATATAGCCAAAGCTATTTTCTCCAGTCTCGATGCCAAAATATTTGCAGACTGCATAGGAGATGCTTTCAGCCTCCACTTCTTCCGTGTGACGGTTTTTGATTGCCTGTTTTTCTGCGGTTGCATCTTCCTCAACTGCAAGACGCCATTCAAACTGATTTTCGTCCACATAGCGCCAATCCATATCAGAAGCAAACTGTTCGGCTTCTTTTTCTGTGGCAAAATCCAACTTGAAATCATGCTTGGTTCCACCTTCACTCTCCAGCACAACCTTCCATGACGGTAGCATTTCATATTTTTTAGGGTCATGGAGCTTGCTGTGGGCAATCTCATGAACCGTGGCCGAAACTGTCTGCACCTCACTCATGCCCTGACGAATGGCAATTTTCTGATGATCAGCAGAAAAATAGCCGTCCGTATCAGCAGCCATTGCTTCAAAAGTAATCGGCACCGGTGCGCTGCGGCGCAGGGCCTCCATGAATGCCTCATAATTTGGCACATTGCCGGAAAGGGAGGAAGCAAGCTCCGGCAAAGGTTTCCCGTCGGTCTGGCTCACATCAAAGACCTTGACCGGACGAAACATGGGGATCTCGATTTCTTTTTCCTCTGTAACGATCTTTCCGTCTTTATCCAAAATCGGAGCCTTGGTATCCGGGTCCAGCTTCTGCTCCTCGATTTTCTTCTTATACGGTGTGGGAGCGATGATGGTAATGCCATGCTCGCCCTTTTTTACATGACGCTCAAACTGGTCTTTCCACTTATTGTATCCGGCTACCAAAGTGGCATCCGGCTTCTGCATATAGATGAGCATGGTGTTGTTTACCGAATAGCGGTGGAAGCGGGACATGACGGACAGATAACGCATATACTTTTCGCTTTCAAACAGTTCTTTGATGCCCTGCTCGATGCCATCTGTGATTTCCCTTAGCCGTTCTCGATTGGTGGGTTTGTTCTCAGCCATGATTTTCAATCTCCTTTCCAAGTGTGTGATTTCTGCTGTGTGTTCTGCAATCCATGCCTTTTGTTCTTCTTCACTTTCATAAAGAAAAAGGTCCAGCAGGTACTCTACATAGGCTTTCTTCTGGATTGCTTCCACAAAACGGGGGTGCGGTTCTTCCTCCGGTGTCCTGGGAGAACGGTCGGCTTCCCATTTTTTCAGCAGATAGTAGTAATCGGACAGTACGCGGTAACAGCGCTGTCGATCCTCCCGAAACTTCTGTGCCTCGGTTTTTTGCCGGACATATCTCCTGCGGGGCGGGGCCTGACTGTCATAGATCAGGCCAAAGTCCTGTGCCAGTTTCTCCGCCGCTTCTTTTGGGGAGAGGTCAAAGAGCTTTGCGGTAAAGTCGATCACATCCCCATCTGCACCACAGCCAAAGCAGTGGAACCGCTGGTCTACCTTCATGCTGGGGTTCTTATCATCGTGAAAGGGACAGCAGGCCATGCCAGTTCGCCTGACTTTTATCCCGTAAAACTCTGCCGCTTCTCTGGTGCTGACCGACTGCTTGACCGCTTCAAATACATTCTCTGCCATGTGCCTTTAACTGCCGGACTTTTTCACAGGGGGCTGGTATCCGGCGGCTTTCGCACGCTCACTGGCAGCTTTGCGGCGTTCTGCGCTGTATGGCTCCCGGACTGATACACACCGCTTGGGGACGGTAAAGTTATGGGCGTCCTTTCGGGTGATCTGGTCGGGGTGCTTTTTTGCCAGCAGTTCCAGCTTCTCCATCAGACGGGGATCGTGGGTGTAGACCTCAGCCATTGGTTCTGCCTGGTTATAGAGGAGAATGGTTTCCCGTTCCACTAAAGAGAGCTTCATCGGCTGCCTCCTTTCCGCTGGTCAAATTCCAGCTTGAAGTTGGCATACTGTCCATCGTCCTCCAAAACCACAGTGGCATCGTAGGTCTTGCCGGTTTTCTCCGAATATAGCCCCGTCACACGGACACAGCCATCGTTCAGCAGCGCAGACACCACAGCCTTGGTCGGCTGTTTTTTCTTGGCAGCCCACCATTTGTTGTTTTTCCAGATTGCAAATTTGCAAGAATCATTCTGACAGAAGAAGCCTTTTTGCAGTTCTGCAACTTCACCGCCGCAGCGAGGGCATTTGCCCACCACCTCACGGGGCGGAGTGAACAGGTACTCAGTTCCCTTGATGACCTGATAAGTCCCCACCAGATCTTTCAGCATGGTGCTGATCCCGTCCAGAAACTCCTCTGGGGCAAGCTGCCCGCGCTCGATCTCGCCCAGGCGGTACTCCCACTCGGCAGTCAGAAGCGGCGATTGCAGTTGTTCCGGCAGCACTGTGATCAGGGAAACTGCATCGTGGGAAGGGAGAAGCTGCACCGTTTTCCTGCTCTTTTTTCGTTCCAGAAAACCGGCAGATACCAGCTTTTCCAAAATACCGGCACGGGTGGCCGGTGTCCCCAGACCTTTTCTCTCAGCATCCTCCGGCATATCATCTTTCCCGGAAGTCTCCATTGCGGACAATAGGGTGTCCTCCGTAAAGTGCTGAGGCGGACTGCTTTTGCCTTCTTTGACGATTGCCGCAGAAACCGAAAGTGTCTGTCCTTCGGTCAGCTCCGGCAGGGCTTTCTCTACGCCCTCTTTTTTCGGCTCTGTATCCTTCATTTTGGCACGATAAGCGTCCTCCAGTGCTTTCCATCCGGGGTGCTTCACCGTTTTTCCTTTTGTGGTAAACTCCCCACCGGCACACGCTGCAATCACAACGGTTTCCGAATAGATATGGGGCTGGGCTACGGCGCACATCAGACGCAGGGCCACCAGCTCCAGCACCGCTTTTTCTCCCGCAGGAAGGGCAGAAAGGTCTGCATCCTTGAGATTTCTGGTAGGGATTACTGCGTGGTGGTCGGTTACTTTCTTATCGTTGATTACCGTCTGCGGATCACAGGTAATGGCGATTCCTTTGCGAAACGGCATAGCATTGGCAACCAGATTCACCAACATCGGCAGGCTGTCTGCTATATCGCCAGTCAGATAGCGGCTGTCAGTACGGGGATAGGTGCAGAGCTTCTTTTCATACAGGCTTTGCAGATAGTCTAGGGTCTGCTGGGCCGTAAATCCAAGCAGGCGGTTGGCATCTCTTTGCAGAGTAGTCAGGTCATAGAGGGCAGGCGGCTTTTCGGACTTTTCCTTGCACTCCACCTTTTTGATTGTGACATTTGCACCCTGACAGGCTTCTTTCAGCTGCTCAGCAGCAACCTTATCCGCCATGCGCTCCCCGGATACGGTAAGACCGGGCAGCTCCAGCGCCACGGTATAAAAGGGAATCGGCTGAAAGGTGTCGATCTCAGCTTCTCGCTGAACAATAAGCGCCAGCGTCGGGGACATCACGCGCCCGATGTTGAGGGTTCGGTGATACAGCACGGAAAAAAGCCTTGTCGCATTGATCCCCACCAGCCAGTCGGCCTTGGCACGGCAGAGGGCAGCATCCCGAAGTCCGTCATAATCCGCACCGGGGCGCAGGTTTGCAAAGCCTTCCCTTATGGCGGAGTCCTCCATCGAAGAAATCCAGAGCCTTTTCATCGGCTTCTTGCAACCTGCCAGCTCATAGACGCTACGGAAGATCATCTCGCCCTCGCGTCCGGCATCACAGGCATTTACCACTTCCGTCACATCCGGGGCATTCATCAGCTTTTTGAGAATATCAAACTGCTTTTTCTTATCCTTTCCCACTACCATCTGCCAATGTTCCGGCAGGATAGGCAGGTCATCATATCGCCACTTGGCATACTTGGGGTCATAGCTGTCTGCATCCGCAAGACCGGCCAGGTGGCCCACGCACCAGCTGACACGCCAGCCGTCGCCCTCCAGATACCCGTCCTTACGGACGGTTGCGCCGATCACCGCCGCCAAACTCTGGGCAACTGATGGTTTTTCGGCAATTACCAATTTATGTTGAGCCATGATGGTTCCTCCTCTCTTTGAGCCATCGGGACATTTCCCGGTGACAGATACCTACGCAGGGTCTTCCATAATTCCCGCAACCATAGCAGGGGTGGCTGTGGGGTAAAGAAGGAGGACGGGAAGTTTCCTTCCCGCCCTCCGGCCTGCGTGTCATCATGCGTTCATAGGGACTGTCTGTGAAACGGGTCATTTCACACTGTCCTCATCATCTTCTTCTGTGCTGCCCCCGTCAGCGTCCGGTTCGTCCGACTCCTCATCCTCGGTTTCCCATTCCTCGGAATCTTCCTCGCCATAATCATAATCGTCCAGACTGTCATTGCCCTTGGTCTTAGGCTTATTCTTAACGAGCTTCAAGTAGGCAAATACGCCACCGCCACCAAGCAGAGCCAGCAAAAGGACCAGCGCAGCCGGGTTCAATCCGGCAGGCTTCTCTTTTTCCGGCTCCGATGTTTCTGCCGGAGGTTCCGGTGCTTTGCCCGTACATTTACTCTTATCAGTTGCGCAGACCGGGCAGGCCGTATTGACTGCCCCTGCTTCACATTTTGTTGAACAGCTGCATACCGCAGGCATCTCCTCTTTGGGTTTTCCATCTTCCATCAGCACCGCAAGGTCTGCATCGTCCACCTGATTCAGAAAGTGAACAGCAGTCTTTTTATCCTCATTAGCCCTGTCGATCAAAATGTAAAAATAGTTGCCAGCCTTGGTGGTAACGGTAATGAGCTGCTTATTGCCACCAAAATCATCCACCAGAGCGGCATTGCCATCTGGTGTAAGTGCCGGTGCCGGTTCTGCTTCTTCCACAATCACATTGCTGTCATTGGTAGAATCCTCTGCCGGTGCCGCCGGAGCCTGTTCTGACCCCTGTGCGAAAGCAGGGATCGTAAAGCCAAATGCCACAACCATTGTCAGGCAAAGGGCGGAAAGTGTTTTGCAAATTCTTTTATTCTTCATAAGCGGTAGCCTCCTGATTATTTGATTCCGACAGTGCTGTATCTCTGCCGTGGTTCATTCCACCGGAAAGCATAGCGTTCAGCTGTGCTGGAGTCATGCGTAACGCACGAACCATCTGAACGATTTCCAGATTCTCTGCCTCCGTTTTCTGTGCTTCCAGGGTCTTGAGCTTTTCCTGATATTCCGCAATCTTCTCACGGGTTTTCTCAATTTCCTGGTCGATACGTTCAATTTTGTTTTTTGCCATAACCGTTCACTCCTTTCCACAAAGTCTGTTACCAGTTCATCAGGCCGTAGCCCTTAATACTTTGATAATTCAGGTCATAACTTTTGATCTTGCAGGCATCGCCGGAATTTCCCTCCACGGTATAAACACGGCTGCCATCCGTACCGATCACGATACCCACATGGTCTGCTGTCCCATCCAAATCCCAATCAAAGAAAATTGCATCTCCGGGAGCCAGATTGTTATAGCCTCTTGCACCCCATTGTCCATGAGACTGGAACCACGGAACGCCCTGCCACTCACAGCCTGCAAAGCGCGGTTCACTTTTTCCAGCCTGGTTATAACACCAGGATACAAAGCAGGCGCACCACTCCACGCGGCTGTCAAAGCCATACCAGCTCCAATAAGGATAGCCGCCCACATTGCCGACCTGACGCTTGGCCAACTCCACCAACTGCGGATTTCCGGGACGGGTTCCATTTACAAACTGTACACCGGTCAAGTCCTCGGAATTGCTCATGTCAGGGGAACCACCGCCAAACAACAGCGGCTTATTGCCCATGGTCTGCCGGTAAACCTGATACATTTTCATCTGCTCCGGGGTCAGAAGCTCCGACGCCACAGCGGAAATGGGCTTGCTGGTGAGTTTCACATTCAAAATGTAATACTCATAGGGGACTTCTTCTGAGGTGGTCTCGCCGGTCTCCGGGTCGGTGGAGGTCTCCGTGCGGTAGCGAATCTCCACTTCCTCAGTAAGCGTCAGCTGATACTGTGCTGCAAACACACGCGCCAGCTCTGCCTGAGCGCTCTGCCGGGTGTAACCTTGCAAGACGGCAGACAGAAATGCTGCCAGCTCATGAGGGTCATGACCGATCATACCAAGGTCATAGCGATACTCGTCATACCCTGGGTGGCTGCTTTCAATGTTGTCGATTTCCTCCTGCAACTGGACTTCTCTGGCTGCATAATCTGCCTCCACTGCCAGCATTTCCGGGTCATCCGACGGATAGGTGGTGCCGGAGAGAACGGAACCGATGCTCTGCGCCATCATGGAGCAGGAGGACATGGTATTCATCAGCATACAGGTAATGAGGAACAAAACCCCTGCCATCAGGAAACCCTTCTTGTGGCGCATGACGAATGCCCCTGCCTGCTGTGCCTTTTCTTTTACCGTCCTTGCGGCTTTTCCGGTTTTGGATGCAGCCTGAGCGGTATTTCCGGCAGTCTGACCGGCGTGTTTGGCGGCGGCATACTGCCTTTTGATGGCCTGCTTTTGCTGCCAGCGGGAAAGCGGATTGCTGGCAAACTGGGGATTTTCCTGCAAAGATTTCTGGTACAGAACATTTACATTTGCCTTTTCCAGTTGGCGCTCTGCCTGTGCTGCTTTGCGGTACGGCTTCAGCTTGTGGCTGCGATAGCCCTCCCGCACCAGATAAGCGCCGGTCTCCACCGCTTCCTCGGACTTGTGGGCGCTTTCCACGCCCACATTGTCCTGCTCTGTTTCCCGGATCTCTTTGTGGAGCTTGCCCGCAACCAGATGGACGGGAGCTTCCCTGACTCCTTGAGAAACTTTGGAAGGTGGCTTTTTCTTGTCCTCAAAGGTCAGCTTCGAGGTCTTTTTTCCGGTATCCGGGTCAATGACCGTCTGCCTGACCTTTTTCTTTGGGATATTGGCCTGCGCCTTATCTGCTCTGGCCGCAGCTTTCTCCGCTTTACGGATCGGCTTTTCCAGTGCAGGATCAGACCGTTCCTCATCAGTAAAGCGCAGGCGCGGTTCCTTATTCAAACCATTCTCCCAGCATGAGGGAGGACATCATGTAGTGCAGCTCTGCATAAATGGCCATTCCCACCGGATCGTTGAACATACAGCCGGACAGGTAGGCATAAAACTGTGCCACCACATCGGACAGGATCTTCGCTTCGGTTCCTTCCAGAACCAGACCACCCATACCTTCCTTGGCACGGATGGTGCTCCAGACCTCTGCCAGACGGAGCAGCCCCACCTGACCGGTCTCATTCAGTTCGGCTGCCTGATCTGCCGCCGTGCGGCACTCACTTACCGCATCGGCCATGACCGTAAGCAGCTGGCTGCGCTGGGCATTTACCGCCCTGTCAAAAAACATCAGCGGGTTTTTATTCAAAATGTTGGGGTTCATCATCATTCATCCTCCTTTTTCAATTCTTGAGGTTTGGTGGTCATAATGCGGTAAAGCTCGGTATTCTTCGGGAAGTGGTCCACGAAAGGCAGAATTGTGGAGCCATAGAACAGCAGGCCCTCGCCCTCACCGGAGTGGGTCACATAGCTAAGCTGGTGCGTGGAAATGCCCAGCTGCTTGGCGAGAATCTGGCGGTCTCCGCCTGCCTGGTTGAGCATATACACGAAGTCGGAGTTTTCAAAGATGTTCTCTACCTCGCGGCTGCTCAAAAGGTCTTTGACATTCTGGGTGATACCTGTCGGAATACCGCCCCATTTTCTGAATCGCTTCCAGATTTCCACGGAATAAATAGCTGTCTGCTTCTCCTTCAGAAGAAGGTGGAACTCATCACAGTAATAACGGGTAGCAATCTTTCGCTCCCTGTTCTGCGATACCCTGTTCCAAACCGCATCCTGCACGATTAACATTCCAAGCTCTTTCAACTGATTTCCCAAGTCTCTGATGTCAAAGCACATGATACGATTGCCGCTGTCTACGTTGGTATGGTGGTTGAAGTAATTCTGGGAACCATGCACATACAGCACAAGGCTGTTTGCAATACGCTCCGCCTTTGGATTTTTGTGTGCTAACAGGGCATCATATAAATCTTCCAGCAGCGGCATATTTTCCGGCACCGGATTTTCAAAATACTTATCATAAATATGACGGATACACTCGTCGATGATACCTTTTTCATCATTCTGCAATCCGTCCTTGCCTCCTGCAATCAGGTCACACAAAGTAATGATAAAATCGGATTTCAGCTTTAATGCTTCCTTATCCCCCTTATGGCTCAACTGAATATCCATAGGGTTCAGATAGTCTTTGGAATTGGTGGCAAGTTTTACCACCTGCCCATGAAGTGCAGCTACAAGTGCAAAATACTCTCCCTCCGGATCGCAGATGATAATATCGTCCTTTGTGATAAGAAAACAGCTTAAAATCTCACGCTTTGCACTAAAACTCTTACCACTTCCGGGAGTACCTAAGATAACTCCGTTTGGAGTACGGAGCCTTTTTCTGTCTGCCATGATCATGTTGTTGCTGAGTGCATTTAATCCGTAATAGATTGCCGGTGCAGGCATAAACAATTCCTGTGTGCAGAATGGTACTAAGATTGCGGTACTCTTTGTGGAAAGGGTACGCTCAATTCCGGTTTCATTGCACCCAATCGGTGCAGATGCCATAAGGCCCTGCTCCTGCAAATACTGTAAACAGCGCAGGTCACAGTTTGCCTGCTGAATGATGCCGGACACCCTCTGCATCAGGCTCTCCAGTTCCCGCTTGGTTCTTCCATAACAGGTAATGAGAAATGTCATGTTGATCATCTTCTG
>OLGM01000625.1_pt1 | contig 20701 bp, 20 predicted proteins | sample 1606001 | NCBI WGS metagenome assembly OLGM01 (sample SAMN03283294) | human gut metagenome | biome: human-associated habitat; material: feces | host: Homo sapiens | place: Peru | collected 2012
TTATGGTGGGCGACGGCATCGCCCGGGCCAGCGGTCTGGAAAAGTGCATGGCAGGCGAGCTGCTCCAGTTTGACAACGGCGAATACGGTATGGCCCAGAACCTTGAGGAAAATACCGTTTCCATCGTGCTGCTGGGCTCGGATGCCGGCATCAAAGAAGGCAGCATCGTCAAGCGCACCGGCAAGGTAGTCTCCGTGCCGGTGGGCGATGCCATGATCGGCCGCGTGGTCAACGCACTGGGTCAGCCCATCGATGGCGCAGGCCCCATCGAGACCACCGAGTACCGCGCCATCGAGAGCCGCGCTCCCGGCATCATCGAGCGCCAGCCCGTCAAGGAGCCGCTGCAGACCGGTATCAAGGCCATCGACTCCATGATCCCCATCGGACGCGGTCAGCGCGAGCTGATCATCGGTGACCGCCAGACCGGCAAGACCACCATCGCCTCCGATACCATTATCAACCAGAAGGGCAAGGACGTCATCTGCATTTACGTTGCCATCGGTCAGAAGCGCTCTACCGTGGCAAACCTTGTGCAGAGCCTGACCGAAGCCGGTGCCATGGGCTACACCATCGTGGTGTCCGCCACCGCATCTGAGCTGTCCCCCCTGCAGTATATCGCCCCCTACTCCGGCTGCGCCATGGGCGAATATTTCATGCAGCAGGGCAAGCACGTCCTCATCATCTACGATGACCTTTCCAAGCACGCTGTGGCTTACCGCGCCCTGTCCCTGCTGATCCGCCGTCCCCCGGGACGCGAGGCTTACCCCGGCGATGTTTTCTATCTGCACTCCCGTCTGCTGGAGCGCGCTGCCAAGCTTTCCAACGAGCTGGGCGGCGGCAGCCTGACGGCTCTGCCCATCATCGAGACGCAGGCGGGTGACGTTTCCGCCTACATTCCCACCAACGTCATCTCCATCACCGATGGTCAGATCTTCCTTGAGACCGAGCTGTTCCACTCCGGCGTCATGCCGGCAGTCAACCCCGGTATCTCTGTGTCCCGTGTCGGCGGCAACGCCCAGATCAAGGCCATGAAGAAGGTGGCCGGTACCCTGAAGCTGATCTACTCCCAGTACCGCGAGCTGCAATCCTTTGCGCAGTTCGGCTCTGATCTGGACGCCGACACCAAGGCGCGTCTGGCACAGGGCGAGCGCATCGTGGAGGTGCTCAAGCAGAACCGCTCCGCGCCCGTGCCTGTGGAAAAGCAGGTGGCTATTCTGTACGCTACCATTCACGACTACCTTGTCAATGTCAAGGTGCCGGACGTGGCAGAGTACGAGAAGAGCTTGTACGAATATCTGGACAACGATGCCGCCGGGGCTGCCGTGATGGACACCATCCGCACCACCGGCAATCTGGATAAGGACACCGAGGAGCAGCTCAAGACCGTGCTGACCCGGTATACCGAAAGCTTTGTCAAGGCGCATTAAAGGGAAGGAGGCGTAACGCATGGCTGGTTCCATGAAGGACATCAAGCTGCGCATCAAAAGCGTAGAGAGCACCATGCAGATCACCAAGGCCATGGAGCTGGTGGCTTCCTCCAAAATGCGCCGTGCCAAGGAGCGGGTCGAGCACAGCCGACCCTATTTTGAAACGCTGTACAAGACCCTGACCGAGATCGCGGCAGCGGACCCCCGGGCCCGCAACCCCTACCTGCGCCGCAGCGAGATCAAGCGCACGCTGCTGGTGGTCATTGCCGGTGACCGCGGCCTTGCCGGCGGTTACAACGCCAACGTGCTCAAGCTGGCCGCACAGGAAAGCGGCAACGTGGAGGTGCTGCCCATCGGCAAGCGCTCGGCAGAATACTTTGCCCACCACGAAGCCGAACTGTTCACGCAGGAGGTGCTGCTGGCCGCCGATATTTCGGTGGGACAGTGCTTCCAGCTGGCGCGCCAGATCACCGAAGGCTACCGCAAGGGCGAGTTTGACGCCGTAAAGCTCTGCTACACCCGGTTCGATTCCATGATGACCCAGACGGCTGTCTCCATCGAGGTGCTGCCGCTGGCCATGGAGCCCACCGAGCAGCAGAAGGCCGAAGCACGCCGCAGTCAGATCTTGTACAAGCCCAGCAGCGAGGAAGTATTCAGCGCGATCATCCCGGAGTATGTGGCGGGTGTCGTCTACGGTGCCGTGTGCGAGAGCGTAGCCAGTGAGCTGGCTGCCCGCCGCACCGCCATGGACGCTGCCACCAAGAACGCCGGCGAAATGATCGACCATCTCAACCTGTATTATAACCGTGCCCGTCAGGCTGCCATCACGCAGGAGATCACCGAGATCGTGGCCGGCGCGGAGAACTAAGACTATCAAGAAGGAGTTGTAGCCTATGTCCGAAAAACATATCGGCAAGGTGATCCAGGTCATTGGCCCGGTGCTGGACATCCAGTTCAAGGATGGCGAGCTGCCGGAGCTGCTCAACGCCATTGAGATCGACAACCACGGCCAGAAGCTGGTGGTGGAGGTCGCTCAGCTGACCGGCGACAATGTGGCGCGCTGCATTGCCATGAGCAGCACCGATGGTCTGGTGCGCGGCACAGATGCCGTGGACACCGGCGAGTCCATCAAGGTGCCCGTAGGCGACCAGTGTCTGGGGCGCGTGTTCAACCTGCTGGGCGAGCCGGTGGATAACAAGCCCGCCCCTGCCCCGGATGCCTACTGGCCCATCCACCGTCCCGCTCCCAGCTACGAGGAGCAGCAGTCCACCACCGAGATCCTTGAGACCGGCATCAAGGTGGTGGACCTGATCTGCCCCTACGCCAAGGGCGGCAAGATCGGCCTGTTCGGCGGCGCCGGTGTCGGCAAGACCGTCCTGATCCAGGAGCTGATCTATAACATCGCCACCGAGCACAACGGTTACTCGGTGTTTACCGGCGTCGGCGAGCGCACCCGTGAGGGCAACGACCTGTACGGCGAAATGACCGAGAGCGGCGTCATCAACAAGACCGCGCTGGTCTACGGCCAGATGAACGAGCCTCCCGGAGCGCGTATGCGCGTGGCACTGTCCGGCCTGACCATGGCGGAGTATTTCCGCGACGTCAAGAATCAGGACGTGCTGCTCTTCATCGACAACATCTTCCGTTTCACACAGGCTGGCTCGGAAGTCTCGGCTCTGCTGGGCCGTATGCCTTCCGCCGTCGGCTACCAGCCCACGCTGGCCACCGAGATGGGCGCTCTGCAGGAGCGCATCACCTCGACCCGCAAAGGCTCCATCACGTCGGTTCAGGCTGTCTACGTTCCCGCCGACGACCTGACCGACCCGGCCCCTGCCACCACCTTCACCCATCTGGATGCGACCACCGTTCTGAGCCGTGACATCGCCTCGCAGGGCATCTATCCGGCCGTGGACCCGCTGGATTCCACCAGCCGCATCCTCAGCCCTGAAGTCGTGGGTCAGGAGCACTACGAGATCGCCCGCGCCGTCCAGAAGGTGCTGCAGCGCTACAAGGAACTGCAGGACATCATCGCCATCATGGGCATGGACGAACTGAGCGAAGAGGACAAGCGGACCGTCAGCCGCGCCCGCAAGGTGCAGCGCTTCCTGTCCCAGAGCTTCCACGTTGCAGAGCAGTTCACCGGTATGCCCGGTCAGTATGTGCCGCTGAAGGAGACGCTGCGCGGCTTCAAGATGATCCTTGACGGCGAGTGCGACGACCTGCCCGAGAGCGCATTCCTGTTCGCGGGCACGATCGATGACGTGTTCGCCAAGGCGAAGAAGGGGTAAACCATGACGACCTTTCATCTGACGGTGGTCACGCCGGACGGCTGTGCCTTTGACGGACAGGCCGAGCGGGTGGTCTGCCGCGCCATCGACGGCGACCTTGCCATTCTGGCCAAGCACGGCGACTACTGCACCGCGCTGGGCATGGGCGAAGCGCACCTCGTGGACGCCGAAGGCCAGCGCCGCCGTGCTGCCTGTATGGGCGGGATGCTCACCGTGCTGGACGGCGATGTCCGGCTGGTCGCGACCACATGGGAGTGGGCCGAGGAGATCGATCAGGCCCGTGCGGAAGCTTCGAAGAAGCGCGCCGAGGAAATCCTCGCACAGAAGAACCTCGACAAGCGCGACTACGAGCTGGCACAGGCCCGCCTGAAGCGCGCCCTTGTCCGCACCTCCATCCACCAGTAACAACAAAACGCACCTCATCCACGGCGCTGGCCGCAGGTGAGGTGCGTTTTTGCTGTTTTCGCTTTACTTTCTGGCGAACACGATGCCGATCGTTCCCGGGCCGGAATAGCCGCCGATGGTTGTGCCGATGTCCGTCTCTACGACATGCTCAAATCTGCCGTATTGCTTCAGGCCGGCCTTGACGGCCTCCATGCAGCCGGGCCTCGGCTGGCAGGAAGAGATAAACACCATGCTGGTGTCGATGTCGTCCCGGTCCTTGAGCTGGTCGGTGATGTATTTGCCCACGCAGATGGGAAGCTGGCCGCGGTACTTCTTGACCACCTTCAGCTCGCCGTCCAGCACCGCGAGACTGGGCTTGATGCCCAGCAGGTTGGCCCCAAAGGCCAGCACGCCAGAGCAGCGGCCGCTCTTGGCCATGTAGTCCAGCTGGTTGAGCACGAAGCTCAGCTCCACCTTCTTGGCCAGCGTCTGAAGCCGCATACAGATGTTCCGGGGCGTCAGGCCGTCAGCGGCCCATTTGGCGGCCCGCAGGACCAGATAGCCCTGTCCGGTGCAGATGTTCTCGCTGTCCACGACCGAGACGTTCTCAAATTCCTGCGAAGCCAGCCGCGCGTTCTGATAGCAGGACGAGAACTTGGAGCCGACCGTGATGTGGATGACGGCATCATACTCTTTCGCGAACGGCGCAAAGAAATCCGTGTACTCCACGAGATTCGGCGCGGCGGATTTCGGCATCTTGCCGCCGTTCTGGACATGCGCGAACACGTCCGCCGGATGGACGGTGATGCTGTCCAGAAGGCTCTCTTCCCCCATCAGGATGTGCATGGGGATGAGCGAGATATTCCATTGCCGAAGCAGCTCTTCGGACAGATCGCAGGTGCTGTCTGCGGTGATCTTGATCTTCATCGTTGGGACTCCTCTTTTCCTTGCGTGGCGGACATGGCCGCATGATACTTCAAATTATAGAACTATCATACCACAAAAGCTTCAAACTTGTTAGATATTCGCAAAAATGAAATGTAAATCTTTTATGAATCGCTGAATTGGCCGGAAAAAGGCTGTGCTTTCTGTACAGATGTCACAAAGTGAGGGTAGTTTTTATGGTTCTTTTCGAAAATTCGCTCGGAACTGTTTATTTTGTCCGCCAAAAATTATATAATAAGTAGTACCACATCTGGGTTAAAATGAGATCGGTCTGCGCTGCGGCCGTTTATGTTTATTTGGAGGTTGCCTTTTATGATGTTTACTACCGACTATACCAAGCATTTGCTTGATAACGTGAAGAAGATCCACTTCATCGGCTGCGGCGGCAGCGGAATGTACCCGCTGATCCAGATCCTCAACGCCAAGGGCTACGAGATCTCCGGCAGCGATGTGCTGGACGGAAGCATCATCCGCTACGAGCGCGAGATGGGCGTCAAGGTCACGCTGGGCCACAATGCGGATAATGTCGTCGGCGCGGACCTCGTGGTCTACTCTGCTGCCATCGCCAAGGATAACGTCGAGCTGAACGCCGCCGCATCCTATGGCATCCCCACCGTGGAGCGCAGCGTCCTGCTGGGCTATGTCAGCCGCCTGTACAAGAACAGCATCTGCGTTTCCGGCACGCACGGCAAGACTACCACGACTTCGATGATCACCACCGCCCTCGAGCTGGCGGGCCGTGACCCCTCGGCGGTCATCGGCGGCAAGCTGCCCCTCATCGGCGGCTACGGCAAGTCCGGCAAGGGCGACGATATCGTCATCGAAGCCTGTGAGTATTCCGAGACCTTCCTCAAGCTGACCCCGTATCTGTCCGTCGTGCTGAACATCGACAACGATCATCTGGACTATTACGGCAGCATGGGCGAGCTGAAGTTCGCCTTCAAGCGCTTTGCCCTGATGACCCAGTTCATGATCTTCGCCAACGCGGACGACAAGAACACCATGGACGTCATGTACACGCTGGACCGCCGCGTCCGCACCTTCGGCATCGACAACGACGGCGACTACCGCGCCATCAATGTGCAGGAGTACAAGCCGGGCTTCTTTGAGTTCGACCTCAAGGAGTGGAGCAAGGTCACCGGCCATATCCGCCTGTCCGTTCCGGGCCGTCACAATGTCTACAACGCGCTGGCCATGTGCGCTGTCTGCCGCTTTGCGGGCCTGACCGTGGAACAGTGTGCCGAGGCTGCCCTGAACTTCAAGGGCGCTGGCCGCCGCTTTGAGCTGTACGGCGAGTGCAACGGCGCAGTCGTCGTGGACGACTACGCACATCACCCCACCGAAATTCGTGCGACCCTGACCACCGCCCGTGAGATGGGCTACAAGCGCCTGATCGCTGTCCACCAGCCGTTTACATACAGCCGCACCAAGATGCTGTTCAACGACTTTGTGGATGTGTTCCAGATCCCCGATATCACGGTGCTGACCCCCATCATGGGCAGCCGTGAGCCGAACGACCCCACCATCACCAGCGCAAAGCTGGCCGCGAAGATCCCCAACTCGGTCCTCGTGGACAGCCTTGAGGCTGCTGCCCAGTGGGTCAAGGAGAACGCCCGCGAAGGCGATCTCGTCATCACCCTCGGCTGCGGCGATATCTATAAGGCCAGCAAGATGATGGTGGCGAAGGACTGAAGCCGCCGCCCGCGGTAACGCATAAAACGAAAGCCCTCTGTCAAACACGATGGAAAACCATTCGTGTGGACAGAGGGCTTTTTGATGGGTCTATCCTTCCGCTCAGCGGTTCCGCCGCTTCAAGATCTCATCCAGAATAGCATCCGCAACATCGGATTTGCTCATAAGGGGCAGTTCGCGGGAGCCGTCCGGCGTGATGAAGGTGACAACGTTGGTGTCCACACCGAAGCCCGCACCGGCGACCTTCAGATTGTTGGCGACCACCATGTCGAGGTTCTTCTTGGTCAGCTTGACCGAGGAGTTTTCCAGCATATCCCGCGTCTCCATCGAGAAGCCGCAGAGGAACTGCTTGGTCTTTTTGGGGCCGATGGTCCCGAGGATGTCTGCGGTGCGCTCCACCGGAATGGACAGGTCGCCGTCCTTCTTCTTGATCTTGTCGTCGGCGACGGTGGCGGGGCGGTAGTCCGCCACAGCGGCGGCCATGACCAGAACATCCATGTCGTCGAAGCGGCTGGTCACGGCGTCGTACATGTCCTGCGCGGTCGTGATGGGCACATCCTCCACGAACTTGACCGGCGGCAGGGCCGTGGGTCCGTGGATGAGGGTGACCTCAGCGCCCCGCATGGCGGCGGCGCGGGCCACGGCGTAGCCCATCTTGCCGGTGGAGTGGTTGGTCAGATAGCGCACCGGGTCCAGCGGCTCCTGCGTGGGGCCGGCGGTCACAGCGATGTGCAGGCCGGCCAGGTCCTTCGGGCGTGCGATGGTATGCAGGATGTGCTCGATGAGGACATCTTCTTTGGGCAGACGTCCGCTGCCAACGTCTTTACAGGCCAGCACGCCGCTTTCGGACGGGATGACCGTGAAGCCGTAGTGCTCCAGCGTGCGCAGATTGTCCTGCGTGATGGGATTTTCCAGCATCCCGGTGTTCATGGCAGGGGAGACGAGCTTGGGGCACTTGGCCGCGAGGACCACCGTGGTCAGCATGTCGTCGGCGATGCCGTGGGCCATTTTAGCGATGACGTTTGCCGTGGCCGGGGCCACCAGAATGACGTCGGCCTTTTTGGCCAGCGAGATGTGGGTGACCTCGAACTTGAAGTCGCGGTCGAAGGTGTCCACCATGCACTTGTGGCCGGTGAGCGTCTCAAACGTGATCGGGGTGATGAACTGGGTGGCGTTCCGGGTCATGATGACCTCCACATCGGCTCCCAGCTTGCGCAGCGCGCTGGCGACGTTCGCCATTTTATAGGCGGCGATACCGCCGCTGACGCCCAACAGGACGCATTTTCCGTTCAGATCCATCCAAAAACCTCCCAAATGTGTGGTTTGCTCTCCCTAGTATAATGCAAAATTGCCGCCAGCACAATAAAATCTTTTCGCAAGTCTTGTATCGGGCGGCAAAATGAGGTAAAATAACCCTTGACATTTAAGGATTGAACCTCTCAGTCTCGCCTACGGCTCGCCAGCTCCCCTTTGCAGGGGAGCCTCTGGCGTATCCAGCAAGCTGCATCCGACTGCCAAGGCCTCTCCTATCAGGAGAGGTGGCATTGCGAAGCAATGACGGAGAGGTTTACAGGAAAGGTTTCCCAAATATGATCTTAGCCATTGATATAGGCAACACCACCGTCGCCCTCGGCGGCATCAAGGACGGACGTGTATGCTTTGTGGCCCACATGGATACGGTGCGCACCCGGACGGCGGCGGAATACCGCGCCGAGATGGAAAAGGTGTTCTCGCACCGCCGCCACCCCGAAAAACCGATGCGGTTCGAAGGCGCTGTGCTGACCAGCGTTGTGCCCCAGATCACCGGAGCGCTGGCCGAGTGCGCCCGTCATTACACCGGAAAAAAGCCGGTCATCGTGTCGCCCGAGATCCGGACCGGGCTGACGATGGGAGTCCCGGACCCGCACGCGGTCGGTAAGGACCGTCTTGTGGATGCGGCCTATGCGGCAGCGAACTTCCCGCTGCCGGTCATCACGGTGGACCTCGGGACCGCCACCACCTTCAATGTGGTGGACGAGAATCGGGTGTTCCGGGGCGGCGTCATCTGCCCGGGCCTGTCCACCGGACTGCGCGCGCTGGGCGAGCGTTGTGCACAGCTGCCGCAGGTGCGGCTGTCCTCGCCCAAAAGCACCATCGGCGTGAATACCGAGAGCTGTATGCTGTCCGGCTCGGTGCTGGGCACGGCGGTCCTGCTGGACGGCATCACCCAGCGCATCGAAGAGGAACTGGGCCGTCCCGCAACGCTGGTCGTCACCGGCGGTCTGGCAAAGTATGTCACGCCGCTGTGCCGTCATCCGCTGACCTATGACCCCGAACTGCTGATGAAGGGCCTTGCGCTGCTGTATCAGCTCAATGCGCCCCAGCAGCATCACAATGCCGGGGGCAAAAAGCGGAACCCGAACTTCCGCCGCGGCCGCCATCCGCATCCCCAGCGCCGGGAACGCCGGGAGGATGAGGCGAAGGCCGGCTAACGACAGACAGGATGGAGAAGAGAATGAAACTAGGGATTCTGGGCACGGGGATGATCGTGCGGGAATTTTTGCCGTGGCTGGCGGGAGAGGACTCGCCTTTCACGGTCCAGTGCATCTGCAGCACCCAGCGGAGTGCGCCGCTGGCCGCAGAGCTTTGTGCGCAGTACAACGTACCGCAGCACACCACCAACTATTTTGAGCTATTGCAGGACGTCGATGTGGTGTATCTGGCTGTGCCGAACACCCAGCACGCCCGTTATGTCAAAGTGGCCATCGAGGCGGGCAAGCACGTCATCGTGGAAAAGCCCATGAGCATCAATGCGGGCCTGACCGAAGAGCTGGCCAATCTGGCCCGCCGCAAAAAGGTCTTTCTGTTCGAGGCCATGACCACGCAGTATCTGGAAAACTACGGAAAGATCCGGGAGCTTCTGCCCCGCATCGGCGCGGTCAAGCTGGTCCAGTGCAACTTCAGCCAGTATTCCAGCCGCTACGATGCATTCTGCGCGGGCGAAACGCCGGTCTCGTTCGACCCGGCCTGTGCGGGCGGCGCGCTGATGGATCTGAATGTGTATAATATCAGCTACATCGTGGGCCTGTTCGGCGAACCGAATCAGGTGCACTACACCGCCAACATCGAGCGCGGCATCGACACCAGCGGCATCCTGACCATGGACTACAACAGCTTCCGGGCCGTCAGCATCGCCGCCAAGGACTGCAGCTCGCCCGCCCGCTATATCATTCAGGGCACGAAGGGCTACATTTTGCAGAAATCCACCGCCAACTGGTGCGGCGGCGTGAACTTCCACCCCAATCAGGGCAAGGAAGAGCACTACAACCTCAACGGCGGGCGTCCCCGTCAGGCGGCGGAGTTCCATGCGTTCGCCCGCGCCATCGAGAGCGGCGATCAGGAGCTTTGCAGCCGGATGCTGGATACCTCTGTCGCCGTCAGCCGGGTCCTGACCGTGGCAAGACGGTCGGCCGGACTGAAATTTTAAGCATTGCCATTTCCTTTGGACGACGCCCTGACAACTTGCGCTTCCAAAGTTCGAAACAAGAAAAACATCCCGCACAGAGCGGGCAGGTTTGCGCCGTATCCGACAACTAAGGGCGGAACGGCAGCAGGAGGAAAACTGAATTATGAAAAACAACGATCTTCGTACTCTCACCCGGCTGGCATTGCTGGTCGCCATTGAGCTGGTCATGAAGGCCATCGGCCTGGGCAGTGTGCCCGTAGGCCCGCTTTACATGAGCTTTTTGACCCTTCCCATCGCCGTGGGCGCCATCACCATGGGTCCCGCCGCCGGTGCGATCTTGGGCGGCGTGTTCGGCGCGGTGAGCTTCTATGACGCGGTGACCGGCGCTTCCGCCATGACAGGCGCACTGTTTCAGGTCAGCCCGGTCAACACCTTCATCCTCTGCGTGGGAATGCGCGTGCTGATGGGCCTGTGCGTCGGGCTGATCTTCAACGGCATCAAGCACTTCGACAAGCCGGGCACTTGGAGCTACATCGTCAGCGCGATGTGCGCCCCGGCCCTGAACACCTTGTTCTTCATGGGCTATATCGTGCTGGCCTTCTACAACTGCGACTATGTCCAGAACCTCGTGTCTGTCAAGGGTGCGGCCAACCCGTTCATGTTCGTCGTCCTGCTGGTCGGCGTGCAGGGCGTGGCCGAGTTCCTCGTCTCCGGCATTTTGGGCGGCATCGTGGCCCGCGCTGTGCATAAGTTCCTGAAATAACCACGCGCTGCAGGTCAGGGCAGAGCGTCTGAGTTTTGATCGATAGACCTCCTCCGAACATTTCGGGGGAGGTTTTTGTTTTGGGCGAATCTTCCAGATGCAGTCCTCTGAAACTATACAAAAGCACGAAAATAAAATCAGCTGTTGATAAATTTGTGATAAAATGCTAATATTGTGATAACAAGTCGGGCGGGCAGAAGATCTGCCGCCCGCAGGGTGCAGTGTGAAACGATTTTTGGAGGATACGATTATGAAAATGTTCAAAAAGCTCATGGCTGTTGCGCTGGCGGGCGTGATGGCGCTGACCTTGCTGGCCGGCTGTGCAAACAAGATCGTACCGGTAAGCGAGAAGGAGATTCTGGCGTGCATTACGGACAGCAATCCGGCTTCCTATCCGGGGAAAGATGGCGTCGACGTAAAGATTACCCTGAAGGGCGCAGAGGAAACGGATGCTGTCAAGGCTCTGAAGGTCCTGCAGGATTACAAGGAAGCCAACAAGGATACTGAAATTCTGAATCAGCACGGATATATTGATTCGGATGTTTTTATGGCGAATAGCAGTGCATTTGCAGAAGCTTTGGGCGTGACTGCTGAGACGAAAGAAAAGGTCACGATCGGCTGTGTCAAGATCGAGGATTACCAGAGCCAGTACATGCAGGAAGTGCATAACAGCCAGCTGGCAAACAGTCTGTTGTCACGTGCCCGCGCTGTAAATTACGGCTATGCAAAGGCTGGCGAGGGTACGATCAGCCTGAAGATCGATAAGATCGGCGACGAGAACTATGTTGTGGCTGTGGTCCGCCTTCCGATGGAAGAGTAATTTGAAATGGGTTTTGCAATGTAACAAAAACTGCACCGTATCGCGAATTTGAAACACAAAAACGCAGTCTTTTATGCGGAGGATACGATTATGAAATTGTTTAAGAAACTGATGGCAGCTGTCCTCGTGGGCGCAATGGCTCTGACGATGCTGGTCGGCTGCGGTTCGTCGGTCGATAAGAAAGAAATGATCAAGATGATCAATGACAGCTACGGCGGAAGAGTCGAGTTCAAGGATGCCGGCAGCGGTCAGGCAGATAAGGTCATCTCTTTGCTCCAGAAAGCCTATGATGAGACCGAAAACAAGGCGGAGTTCGAGCCGTTCGTAGCACTGTTTGGCAAGGACTACAAAGAGTATGAGTACGATGAGGAGCTTGGAGAAAGCGTCAGCAAGGCAGATACCAAGGCGGTCAAGGAAGCTTTGGGAATCACCAATACGGAAGATGAATATACACTGGCAATCGGCGAAGTGAAAACCTACGACAGCCAGTACAATCAGAATCATGTCACGGTAAATGAGCTGAGCAGCGCGATGAGAAACTCGTTTGAGCTGAACAATGCTAAGAACGCTGGCAACAAGGGTACGGTCAGCATTGATACCGTCAAGCTGGGCGACAAGGAATATCTGGTCATGGTGATCATGCGCGTTGCTTGATCGAGGTTTTGGTGATCGCAGAATCAAAACGATTTGGAGGACACAATTATGAAATTGTATAAAAAGCTGATGGCTGCGGCTCTGGCTGGTGTGATGGCTCTGTCTCTGTTGACAGGCTGTGGCAGCGCGGTCAATAAAAAGGAATTCTTGGATTACCTGAACGACAGCAAGGCATTGAGCCGGAATTCGAACTATGACGAAACTGGTGTCAAGACCATCGAAGAGGGCGACAGCACGCTGGCGAAGGAAGTCCTGAAGAAGGTCAAGACCTACGCAGAAAACCATACCTATGAAAACATGACGACTCCCGCAGCTGCAGCACAGACCGCATTGGCAAGTGTCAGAGATTACGACGAGACGAACGATGATTACGCAAACATCAAGAGCATCGTCCCGAAGGACACGAAGGATGCATACTACATCTCTTACACCCGTGTTGTGAACTATCAGAGCAAGGATGGCAAGAATGCAAGTGACGCCATGACGGCACAGCGGATGTCCACACCGGTCCAGCTGAACAAGATCGAGGACCGCACCACGCTGGGTGACAAGGCAGTTGCAAGCATCGCAAACGAGACGATCGGCGGAGAAGTTTTCCTCGTTGTCGTGTACGTTCAGGCCGCAAAGTAACCCCTGCCGGGTCCGGCATCATCAAAAACTGAATCACGCTCCTGCCCCGGAACGAGCCAAAGGCCCGTTCCGGGGCTTTTTCATTGCACACCTTCCCTTCAACCCGCATAGGCTGGCACAAACCATGGGGAGGAGGAGCCGGGAATGGAAACACAAAAACGCATTGCGGTGATTGGCGAAGATGCGCGGCAGCGAGCGGCGGGCCGTGTGCTGGCGCGGGCAGGGTATGAGGTCGGCGGGCCGGAGCAGACGGCGCTGGCGGACTACATCCTGCTCCCGCTTCCACTGGACGAAGCCCGCACCCCGCTGGCCGAGCTTCTGCGGGCAGCGCAGCCCGGGGCGCTGGCGCTGGGCGGGATGTTGTCGGAACAGGCGAAGCAGATCGCGCAGGAAGCCGGGGTGGAGCTGGTCGATTATTTTGCGCGGGAGGAGCTGACCATCCGGAACGCTATTCCGACGGCCGAAGGCTGCATCGGCATCCTGCTGGCCCAGCGGAAGCGGACGCTTTGGAACAGCGCGGTGCTGCTGGCCGGATTTGGCCCGGTCGGTCAGGCGCTGGGGGTCCGGCTGGCTGCACTGGGGGCGCAGGTGACGGTGGCGGCGCGGCGTCCGGCACAGCGGGCTTTGGCCGAAAGTCTTGGCCTGAACAGCGTTCCGGTGGCGGCGCTCGCCGGGGTGGCCCCGGCGTTTGACACGGTGGTGAACACCATCCCGGCGCGGGTGCTGACGGAACCGGTGCTGGCGGCCCTGCGGCCGGAAAGCCTGATCGTGGACTTGGCATCCCGCCCCGGCGGAACGGATTTTGCGGCGGCGGAGCGTCTGGGGCATCGTGCCCTTCATGCGCTCAGTCTGCCCGCCGCCTGTGCTCCGGAAACGGCGGGCGAGTTCGTGGCGCAGACGGTGTGTGAGATCTTGGCAGAACGGGAGGGAAAAGCATGAACACACGAGCACGCGGGACCATTGCGTTTGCGGTCTGCGGGAGCTTTTGCACCCTGAGCGCGGCGGAAAAACAGGCCGAAGTTCTGGTGCGGCAGGGCTGGGACCTGCTGCCGGTGATGAGCTTTGCGGCGTCCCGGCTGGACACCCGCTTCGGAACGGCATCCGGCTGGCGGGAAAAGCTGGAACAGCTGACCGGACACGAAGTCTTGGACAGCTTACAGGCGGTAGAGCCGCTGGGGCCGCGAAAGCTGGCACAGGCGCTGGTCATTGCGCCCTGTACCGGTACGACGCTGGCGCGGCTGGCGGCGGGCCTGTCCGACACGCCGGTGACGCTGGCGGCAAAAAGTCTGCTGCGGGTGGGATGCCCGGTGGTGGTGGCCGTTTCGACCAACGACGGGCTGGGTGCATCGGGGGAAAATATCGCCCGTCTGCGCCAGCGCAAGCACTACTATTTTGTGCCCTATGGGCAGGATGACCCATCCGAAAAGCCCCAGAGCCTGAAGGCGGACTTTGCCCGGCTCCCGGCGGCGCTGGAAGCAGCCCTGCGGGGCGAGCAGCTCCAGCCCCTTCTGCGGGAGGGGTTCTGACTGCATTTCTCTTTTCAGCGGGGCGAAAGTGTGGTATACTATCAACGATTAAACTTACAATGGAGTAGATGGGATGAAAAAACACTTTGCCGTGCTCTGCGCCGCGCTGCTGTGTCTGCTGGCGGCATTCGCGCCGGCGGCTTCGGCGGCAGCGCCGGCGCTGACAACGACGGAAGCGTACTGCATCATCGATGCCGACACGGGTTTGGTGCTGGCACAGCAGAATATGGACGAAGAACTGCACCCGGCGTCCATCACCAAGGTGATGACGCTGGGTCTTGCCTGTGAAAAGGCGCAGGGCAAGTGGGACGGCGTCAAGCTGACCGTCAGCCACGAGGACGTCTACTCGCTGGCGGGAACGGATTCCAGCCACATCGCCCTGCAAGAAGGGGAGCAGGTCCCCCTGACCGATGCCCTCTATGCCACGATGATGGCCAGCGCCAACGACGGCGCGAATCTGCTGGCGGAATACTTCGGCGGCGGGACCATCGCGGACGGTGTGGCAGAGATGAACGCGCAGGTCAAGGAGCTTGGCCTGAAGCACACCCATTTCGCCAACCCGCACGGCATCAGCGATGACGACCACTATACCAGCTGCTACGACATGGCGCAGATCCTCCGCTGGGCGCTGACCCAGCCGGGGTTCGAGACGCTGTTTACCCGCAACGAGATGTACACGATGGCTTCGACCAATGTTCAGCCCGTGACCCGGTATTTCCATCAGCAGGATAAGATGCGGGTGGGGTCCAGCCGGTACTATATCCCGTCCATCCTCGGCTCCAAGATCGGCTATACCAACATCGCCCGCTACAGCTATGTCTGTCTGGCGGAGCAGAACGGTGTCCGGCTGATCTGCGTGACCATGCAGAGTCAGCTGAAGACCGATAAATACAACGACGTCCGCACCCTGCTGGACTACGCTTTCAGCACCTACACCGGCTACATGGACATCCCTGCGCAGGGGGTCACGCAGGAATTGGAAGTCGTGGGCGGCGGTGCAGCCATGGGAACGGTCACGGTCAGCGACCCGGGCATCCGGCTGCTGCTGGCCGACGGCCTGACCGCTGAGGACGTGTCCGTGACGCTGGAACTGCCCGAACGCTACATTTTGGGGGTTGACCCGGAGGTGTATGCGGTGTATACCATTCAAGGCCGCGGTCTGCAGGAATCCGCCAGCGTCCGGGTCAAGGCCGCGGTGGAAGGGCTGGAAGAGGTCGTGGCGGCCAATGCCAACGTCGAACTTTCCGTCTCCCGCGACCCCAAAAAGACAGCGGGCGGACTGCTGGCCATCTCGCTGGGCGCAACAGTATTGGCGGCGGTCGTGGTGTTCGCTGTCATCCGGGTCCGCACGAACCGCAAAAAGCGGCGCAGGTCCAGAAGCAAGCACTAAATAAAAATCATCGCGCAAAAGCCCGCAAGGACTTTTCCAAATACAACAAAACAACAAAAACGATAAGGAAAAAACAGAGAGGAAACAGAAATATGGGTAAGTTTATTTTTACGCAGACCGAGATCCCCGGTGTTGTTGTGATCGAGCCGCAGGTGTTCGGCGATGACCGTGGTTATTTCATGGAGACCTATCAGAAGGACCAGTTCGCAGAAGCCGGCATCGACAAGGAATTCGTGCAGGACAACCAGAGCCGCTCCACCCGCGGCGTTCTGCGCGGTCTGCACTTCCAGAAGAACCACACGCAGGGCAAGCTGGTGCGCGTGACCAAGGGCGAAGTCTATGACGTCGCTGTGGACTGCCGTCCCCACAGCGCTACCTTCGGCAAGTGGGTGGGCGTCACCCTATCCGAGGAGAACAAGAAGATGTTCTATATCCCCGAGGGCTTTGCACACGGCTTCCTCGTCCTGAGCGACGTGGCCGAGTTCTGCTATAAGTGCACCGATGTCTACGACCCCACCAGCGAGGGCGGCATCCCCTACGACGATCCTACCGTCAATGTCCAGTGGCCGGACTGCGGCTGCGAGCACAAGACCAGCGCAAAGGACAAGCTGCATGAGCCGTTTGCGGCCCAGAAGTTCGAGTTCTTTGAAAAGTGGTGATCGCCCGTGGCAAAACTGAAAGGAATGTTCAACGGCTTCTGGCGCTACCGCTATCTGCTGTGGAATCTCGTCAGCCGTGACTTCAAGCTGAAATACCGCCGCAGCGTGCTGGGCGTGGTGTGGAGCGTGCTGAACCCGCTGCTCATGTGCCTTGTGTACTGGGCCGTGTTCAGCAGCCTGATGGATATGCGCGGCAGCGGCATCGATAACTTCCCGGTGTTCCTGATGTGCGGCCAGCTGCTGTTCAACTTCTTCAATGAAGCGACCTCTTCCAGCATGTCCAGCGTGCTCAGCGCCGCGCCGTTGCTGAAAAAGGTCTATATCCCGAAATATATCTTCCCGCTGGAAAAGTGCTGCTTCGCCATGGTGAACTGCGTGTTCAGCTTTGTGGCGCTGCTGCTGGTCATGATCTTTACCGGCGCACCGTTCCACCTGACCCTGATCGAAGCGCTCTATCCGCTGGTGACGCTCTTCTTCTTCAGCTTGGGCATGGGCCTGTTCCTCGCGGCGGCCACCGTGTTCTTCCGGGACATCATGCACATCTGGAGCGTGTTCATCACGGCGCTGCTCTACTTCTCGGCCATCTTCTACGATCCGACCCAGATGACCTTCTCCATCGGCGGCTTCAACATGCAGCAGATCATCAAGCTGAACCCGATGTACTGGTATATCACCGGCTTCCGCCGCACCCTGATGTGGGGCATCCCGCTGGACTTCAACATGTTCGCGGTCTGCGGCATCTGCGCGGTGCTGTCGATGGCGGTGGGCGTCTGGATGTTCCGCAAAACGCAGGACCGCTTCGTGCTGCATATTTAAGGAGGGGAGAAAATGGAACCGATCATCAAAGTGGACAATGTTTCCATGTGCTTCAACCTCTCCACCGAAAAGCACGAGAGTCTGAAGGAATATCTTCTGGCCATGGTGCAGGGCCGGCTGCAGTACGATGAGTTTTATGCCCTGAAGGACGTCAGTCTGGACATCATGCCGGGGGATTTTTACGGCCTTGTGGGCCTGAACGGCTCGGGCAAATCCACCCTGCTCAAGACCATTGCGGGCGTGTACAAGCCCACCAAGGGCAAAGTGACCGTCAACGGGACCATCGCGCCCCTGATCGAGCTGGGCGCGGGCTTCGATATGGACCTGACCGCCCGCGAGAACATCTACCTGAACGGCACGGTGCTGGGCTTTTCGCCCAAGTACCTCGATGAAAAATTCGACGAGATCGTGGAGTTCAGCGAACTGCAGAACTTCCTCGATGTCCCGCTGAAAAATTACTCTTCCGGCATGGTGGCCCGCATCGGCTTTGCCATCGCGACCATCACCAAGCCCGATATCCTCATCGCGGACGAGGTGCTGTCGGTGGGCGACTTCCTCTTCCAGCAGAAGTGCGAAAAGCGGATGCAGGAGCTGATGGCGGGCGGCACGACGGTCATTCTGGTGTCCCACTCCATCGAGCAGATCGAGCGGATGTGCAGCAAGGTGGCATGGCTGAGCCACGGCCATCTGAAGATGAACGGCGACACCGAGACGGTCTGCAACGCCTACAAGGCGACCCAGCGCGGCGAGGCTTGACATGAATGTACGACTGAAACGCGCCAAAGAGCTGATGGGCTATGCGGTGCAGCTGACCAAAGACGAGGGCCTTGGCACGATGGTGGCGCGGGGCGCGGGCTTCGTCAAGCGCCGCTTCTTCGGCAAAAAGGCCCGCTATCTGCCCGCCAAAAAGGTGCTGGAAGCCCAGCGCGCCGAGATGCAGGGCAAGACCGCCGAGACCTGCGGCCTTCCGACCATTTCCATCCTGACCCCGCTGTATAATACCCCGGAACGCTACCTGCGGGACTTTCTGGATTCCTTTGTCGATCAGACGGCCCCGAACGGCCAGCTCTGCCTTGCCGACGCTTCCGACAGCGAACACGGCAATGTGGAGCAGATCGTAAAGGAATATCAGGCGAAAGATCAACGCATCGTATACAAAAAAGTTGAAAACAAGGGCATCGCCGCGAACACCAATGCGGCGGAAGCCCTTGCGACCGGCGAATACCTCGCGCTGGCGGACCACGACGACATTCTGGCTCCGCACGCGCTGTACACGATGGGAAAAGCTATCTTGCAGCTGCGGGAGCGGGGAGAGCCGGACGGCTTTTTGTACAGCGACGAAGCGCTGTTTGCCAAGAGCATCCAGCGCCCGCTCGTGGGTCATTTCAAGCCCGATTACGCACCGGATTATCTGCTCTGCTGCAACTACATCTGCCATTTGGCGGTGTTCCGCCGCAGCTTGTATGAGCAGCTGGGCGGGGAGCGCCCGGAGTGCGATGGCAGTCAGGACCACGACCTGTTCCTCCGGCTCATCGAGCAGGTGGGCGGTGCGGCCCATGTGCCTCAGGTGCTCTATTACTGGCGGGTGCACGCGGGTTCCACTTCGGGCGGAACGGACGCGAAGCCCTATGTGGCCGAAGCGGCCAAAAAGGCGCTGGCAGACCACCTGACCCGCACCGGCCGGACCGGTACGGTGGAAGAGGGGCTGTTCCCCAGCACCTACCGGGTCAAATGGGACATCGAGGGTGACCCGAAAGTGAGCATCCTCATCCCGAATAAGGACCACACCGACGACCTTGAAAAGTGTCTGCACAGCATCTGGACCAAGACGACATGGGACAACTATGAGGTGGTGGTCATCGAGAACAACTCCACCGACCCGGCGACCTTTGCCTACTATGAACAGGCAAAAAAGCGCTACGAGGGCCTGAAGGTGGTCACCTATCCGAAGCAGGGCTTCAACTTTTCGGGCATCAATAACTTTGGCCGGAAAGCGGCTTCGGGCGAGTATCTGCTGCTGCTCAACAACGATGTGGAAGTCATCAATGGTGATTGGCTGACCGAGCTGCTGCGCCAGTGCGCCCACAAGGGCGGTGCGGCCATCTGCGGTGCGATGCTCTACTATCCGGACGACACGCTCCAGCACGCGGGCGTCGTGACGGGACTGGGCGGCTATGCGGGCCACAGCCATAAATATAAGGAGCGCGGCGGCAGCGGCTACATGTTCCGCGTGGCAACGGTGCAGGACTTCTCCGCCGTGACCGGCGCTTGTCTGCTGGTTCGGGCGGAGGTCTACGATGCCGTCGGCGGGCTGGACGAAAATTTTGCAGTCGCGTTCAACGACGTGGACTTCTGTCTGCGGGTGCGGGATGCGGGCTATCGCATTGCGTGGACCCCCTACGCCCAGCTGACCCACTACGAGAGCAAGAGCCGCGGCGGCGACGAAAAAGACCCGGCCAAGGCGGCGCGGTTCGCGGCGGAACAGCAGCGGCTGTATGACATCCACGGCAAAGAAAACATTCTGGACGACCCCTATTACAATCCCAATCTGACCCGCGACCGGGAAGATTTTTCCGAGAGCGACGATCTGCGGAAGCTGAAAGAGGGCCGTGTGACAGTGCGGTTTCGCGGAGGCAAGGAATGAACATCAAAGGCCATTTCGAGACGATCACCCGGCATAAGCTGCTGGTGATGAAATACTGCTTTGCCTGCGGCCTGTACGAACAGGGCTTGGCCCACGACCTGAGCAAATACAGCCCCACGGAGTTCATCCCCGGCTGTATCTACTATCAGGGCGACCACAGCCCCAACGAAGCGGAGCGCGAAGCCAAGGGCTACACCTCGGCGTGGCTCCACCACAAGGGCCGGAACAAGCACCATCTGGAATACTGGATCGACTACAGCACCACCAAGGCGGGCCTGACCGGCATGAAGATCCCTCTGCGCTATGTCTGCGAGATGGTCTGTGACCGCGTGGCGGCCAGCCAGATCTATCTGGGCGACAAGTACACCGACGCTTCGGCGTGGGAATACTACGAGCGCAGCAAGGACCACTATCTGCTCCACCCGGAGACGCGCGCGCTGCTGGAAAAGCTGCTCAAAATGGTGCGCGACCTCGGGCAGGACCGCACCTTTGCGTACATGAAATTCCTGCTCGGCTGCGAGAAGGACTATTAAAAAGAAAAAATAAGGGGCTGCTGCACCATTGCTCAACCTCTCCGTCACGGCTGCGCCGTGCCACCTCTCCTGATAGGAGAGGCCT
>OLGM01000627.1_pt1 | contig 20662 bp, 17 predicted proteins | sample 1606001 | NCBI WGS metagenome assembly OLGM01 (sample SAMN03283294) | human gut metagenome | biome: human-associated habitat; material: feces | host: Homo sapiens | place: Peru | collected 2012
CGTCGTACAGGGTGTACGGAGAGGTGACGCCGGCGTTGATCATGTTGCCCTTGTAGAGCTTCAGCTTGACATCGCCGGTAACGGTCTTTTCGAGGCTGTCTGCAAAGGCATCCAGAGCCTCACGCAGCGGGGTGAACCACTGGCCGTTGTACACGATGTCGGCATACTTCTGAGCCAGCTGCTCCTTGAAGTGTGCGCTCTCCTTGTCGAGGGTGATGGTCTCCAGAACGTTGATGGCCTTGTACAGGATCGCACCGCCCGGAGTCTCATACACGCCGCGGCTCTTCATGCCGACCAGACGGTTCTCCACGATGTCCAGCAGACCGATGCCGTTCTCGCCGCCGACCTTGTTCAGGTACTCGACCAGCTCGACAGCGCCCATCTCCTTGCCGTCAACGGCGGTAGGAACACCCTTCTCGAAGTGGATGGTGATGTAGGTCGGGGTGTCGGGAGCCTGCTCAGGAGACACGCCCAGCTCGAGGAAGCCGGGTTTGTTGTACTGCGGCTCGTTGGCGGGGCTTTCGAGGTCCAGACCCTCGTGGCTCAGATGCCACAGGTTCTTATCCTTGGAGTAGTTGGTCTCACGGTTGATCTTCAGGGGGATGTGGTGAGCCTCGGCGTAGTCGATCTCTTCGTCACGGCTCTTGATGTCCCACTCACGCCACGGAGCGATGATGGCCATATCGGGGCAGAAAGCCTTCAGGGTCAGCTCAAAGCGGACCTGATCGTTGCCCTTGCCGGTGCAGCCATGGCAGATGGCGTCTGCGCCTTCCTTGATGGCGATGTCGGCCAGAGCCTTTGCGATGCAGGGACGTGCAAAGCTCGTGCCCAGCAGGTAATCTTCATATTTTGCACCGAACTTCAGGGTGGGGAAGATGTAGTTCTCCACAAAGTCCTTCTTCAGGTCCAGAACGTACAGCTTGGAAGCGCCGGTCGCCTTGGCCTTCTCTTCCAGACCGTCCAGCTCCGTGCCCTGGCCCACGTCGCCAGAGACTGCGATGACTTCGCAGTTGTTGTAGTTTTCCTTCAGCCAGGGAATGATGATGGAGGTATCCAAACCACCGGAATAGGCCAGAACGACTTTTTTGATGTTTTCCTTTTTCATGATGAAACGCTCCTTTGTTTTCATGCTTACACTTTTGTTTTTTCGCGCCGGGCGTCCCTCCCGGCACACTCGATCGTTCGGTTTCGTATCACGCCTTTTATTATACGCGGCGCGGCTTTTCCGTCAATGCGGAAAACCGCCAAACCTTCCGCCGTTTTCCGGGGCGATTTGGTTCACTTTGTATGTTTATGCAATTATTTTTGTTTATATTCAAATTTTATGCATTTTCAGCGTATAAATCCGAACCGAAAGATAAACGCTTCTCAACCATGCTCTGCTCTGGATGCCGAAGTTTCAGCCCTATAGTCATACTCTCAAGCCGCTCACCCGCATTTCATGACAGTTTCCTGCAATTTGTGACATTTTATTTAATTTTTGTCCACATTTACAAACATTTATGGTATAATCAAAATGCTTTCAGCAAGCATCCGATTCGATAAGGAGTGAGAGATTTCATGAAAAAACGCATGGTCAGCCTGATCGTCGCACTGTGTATGATGATCTCGCTGTTCCCGGTCAGTGTTTTTGCAGACGAGGGCGTGGCACTGTGTGCTGGACAGCCCGAGCTGACACTTGACAGCAGCGGCCGTCCCAACGGCTCTTCCGGGTACGGCTGGACCTACTCCGGCGGTGTTTTGACCCTGACCGATGGACGTTATAATTTCTACAGCTCGTCCACCAATCCTTCCAGTCGGCCAATCCCTGCCGATGTGCAGATTCATGTCACCGGCTCTGCCATTCTGGAAGATGGCCGCTTTTTGGGTCCGGTCACCAATCACGGCACTGTGGCTGGCGGCTGGTTTGAAAACACCTTTACCAATCACGGCACTGTGACCGGCGGTTATTTTGAAAACACCTTTACCAATTATTCGAACGTCTCCAACGCATCCTTTTCTGGTGCTGTCTCAAATCAGAGCGGCTCGATCAAGAACTGCGTTTTTTCTTCGACGGGAACCATCGCTTCCAACCGCGGCACGGTCCAAAACTGCCTGTTCTCCTCGAATCCGCAGAACAGCGGTCTGTCTGTTCTCACGCTGCAGTCGGAAAACGGAAACAGCATGGACGCCACGCTGAATGGCTGTTCTCTGTTAATTTCTGACCGTGAGCTGTATTTTGTCGGTTCGCCGGAGATCATTTTCGTGTATACGACTCCTGCGTCGGTCAAGATCACCGAAGCCGATGGCACATTCTGGACGCAGACGGTCGAGAATGGCAAGCTCACTCCCAAAGCCCCCAGCCTTGATCTGGTCATCAACAACGACCCTGCTTCGAAAGATGAGGGCCGTCCCATCACCACCGGCGCAAAACAGCGCGTGGAAAACGGCGTTACAACTTATATTGGAAACGGCTGGAAATACGACGGCAAGACCCTTTCTCTGACGCCGGATGCCCTGACCGATTATGACTTCAGCAAAGCTCCGCTCAACCCGGCCAACAGTACGATCATGTGCTACGTTCAGGTCGGTTCCAATGCAGTCCTTACAGGCGGCACGTTCGCGGTCACGGTCCAGAATGACGGCACGATCCGCGGCGGCATCTTCAATGGAAACCCGGGCCTTTCTGCGGATATCTACCATATTGATTTGAACGGCAGCGGCAGCATCACTTCGGTCAATGACAGCGATCAAGTCAGCTGGACCCCCTATGTCGTCGTGACCTCGGATTCCGCAGAACAGACCGTCACCCTTACCGCCGATGTGGATATCACCACCCTGAATTATGAGGATATCGGCAGCGTTTACAACAGCTCTTATCCCAACGGCGACCACAAGACGGTCACCTTCACGATGCCTGCTGAGGACGTGACGCTGAACCTCATCAAGCCCACTGTCACGGTCCGGAACAACATCGACTCCACCGAACAGGCTCCTGTTGCCGCAAAGCCGGGGGAGGAAGTTCAGATCACGGCAGAGTCCAAGCGCGGCTACACCTTCCTCTATTGGGAGAGCGACGACATCACTCTCTCTGACAAGACCCAGAACCCCCTGACCATCGCTTCCATGCCGGACCACGACATCACCCTGACCGCAAACTACGAGTACTCCAAGCTGGTCATCAGCGACAAGGGCGTTCCCACGCTGCCTTCCGGCAAAGACTGGCGGTATGACGAGAACAACAACACCCTGTATCTCGAGCCGACCACCCGCACCGAGTACGATTTCAGCCGCGAGCCGCTGAATCCGGACGGCTACGACATCAAGTGCAAGATCGTCGGCAACGAAAACACCATTCTCGTCGGCGGCACATTCGATAACACCGTTGAGAACAACGGCGAGATCACCGGCGGAACCTATAACGATTCCGTGAAGAACAATGGCACGATCTCTGGCGGAACCTATAACGATTCTGTCGAGAATAACGGGACCATCAAGGATGGCACGTTCAAAGACACCGTGAAGAACGATGGGACCATCAATGACGGAACCTTTAATGGTAAAGTTGAAAATACCGAGAACGGGACCATCAACGGCGGTACATTCAAGGACACCGTAGACAACGACGGCAAGATCACCGACGGCACATTTGACGGCGGTGTCAACAACGGCGAAAACGGCGATATCTCCGGCGGAGCCTTCAATGGAAATGTCGATAACAAGGGCGATGTCACGGGCGGCGACTTCAACGGCAGCGTGAACAACCACCCGGGCAGCACGTTCGAGCCGGACTCTGACGTGAACAAGACCTACACCGTCACCATCGAGGGCGGAACCATCAACGGCAAGACCACGGTGAAGGCCAAGAAGGGCACAGAGCTGACCGCCGTGCTGGACACCAATGCCATTCCGGACGGCATGGCCTTTGACATGTGGTCCCTCTCCTCGAATGCCCTGACCGGCGACCCCTCTGTGGACCTCAAGGCCGGAAACATGACCTTCCTCATGCCCGCAGAAGATGTCACCATCCGGGCACAGTATATCTCTTCTGCGATCGCAGAAGATTCTCCGGGCCTTTCGCCGCTGGGCACGGCGGCCCTGATCACGGCCGGTGCAGCCGTCACGGGCGTTGCGGTGTGGCAGGGCTACAAGATCGGCGTGGAGCTGTACTTGGAGCGCGAGCTGCCGCAGGGCACGCCCATCCCCACCAACCGCCGTGAGCTGGTGCTGTTGCTGTGGAACACGGCGGGCAAACCCGAACCGGCTTCTGCGGAACTGTTCAGCGACATCGATGCACAGGACCTCGAACTGCAGAAGGCTTCTCACTGGGCGCAGGAGCATCAACTTCTGGGCGTTGCCAACGAGTACAACCTCACGCTCTTTGAGCCGGAAAGTGCTGTGAACGAAACGGACGTTCTGCTGGGCTGGCTCCGCACGAAGAAGCTTCTCCGCAATGTTGAAACGTCTTAATTTTCTAAAATGAGCGGCCGCAAAAACGCAATAGCCGCTCGCACCAAGAAATCGTATAAAAACAGAAACCCGGAACCTCTTTTGAGCCATCTGGCCCTGAAAAGGTTCCGGGTTTTATGCATTCTTGTTTCGGAGAACTGTTTTGCCGCAGTCTTTTGAAATCAGGCTTTTCCGTATTTTTTCAGCACAGCGGCAGTCTCTTCCGGGGTGACCATCCGGACGGGGTCCGGCTTCTGGTTTCCGGTGCGCAGGGCCAGCCACCAAGTGGAAAGTCCCAGCCAGCCGAATTTATAGGCCGTGTGCGGCGTGCGGCCCACGCAGGTGAAGCCCAGCTTTTCGTGGATGTGCTCGCTGGTCGGGTTCGGGTCCGCCACGAGGGCGTACACGTTCCAATAGCCGCACTGTTCCAACAGCTCGAGCAGAGCGCGGTACAGCAGGTCCCCCACACCGAAGCCGCGGGCATCCGGCGCACAGTAGATGTTGCTTTCCACCGACCAGTCATAGGCTTCGCGCGGATGCCACCGGTGCGCACAGGCATAGCCCAGCAGCTTTCCGTTGGCGTCCCGCGCCAGCAGAAGCGGGGCAACTTTCAGGGTGTTGTCCACCCAGTCCTCGTACTCCTCCACCGTGCTTGGCGTCACCTGAAAGGTCGCCGTGTGGTTCAGGACGTACCAGTTGTAGATCTCCACGATGTCGGCGGCATCGGCGCGGGTCGCCACCGAAAGGCGGGGCAGATGCTGTTCTTCCCACTCGGCGCAGAGGGCTTCCTTTTTGGCCTTGGTCAGCTTTTTCAGGGCCGCTTCCCGCTTGAGCGCGTCGGACTTGTCCGCACAGTGTTCCAGATATGCAAACCGGACCGCGCCCATCGCGCGGGTGCTTTTGGCTCCCTTGCCCGATTTATGGGCGTGCAGCCGTGCGCCCGGGTCGTTGGTCCAGCCGGTATACAGCTGACCGCCCGCGCACCGCACCATGTAGACATACGCCCGCTCTTCCGCTTCTTTTTCCATGTTAGAGTCTCCCGTTGTTCTTCAGGACCTGACGGCACGCCGCGAGAGCAGTCTCTTTGTCTTTGGCCGTGATGAGGAAGCGGCTGGCGTGGCAGAAGCTGATGCCCTCGATGCCGCTCTTCTGCTCAATGACTTCCTGCGGCTGGCCGGCCCACGACTGCGGGAAGGGCAGCTTCGGCTTTTTGGTCTTGTGGTCGGTCACGCACTGGGCGCTCCAGCCGCCGCGCTGGCTGGGATAGACCACGAACAGCGCATCGGTGCGGTACAGGCCGTTTTTCCACGGCAGATAGCAGGGGAGCACCACAATGCCGTCGCGGGAGTTTTTGTAGGCCTGTTGGACCTTTTCATCTGCGCGGTTGACCGCATTCGCGCTATCGAGCTGGTGTTCCAGAATCTGCTTCGCCACGGCCACGGCCTTGAAGAAGCAGGTATCCTGATCTTCCTTGGAATCCCAGACCGGGTTGAAGAAGCCGATGGCATCGCACAGGCTGTTCTGCTCGCCGGTGTTGTCGTTCAGGTCGAGCGGTTGGATGAAGTTTTCATCGATGAGCCTCGCCTGACGCTCGCCCACAAGGCCGGGGCCGAGCACCCGCCACAGCAGACCGAACGCCGCATACGGGATGCCGTTGGGCCGCGTCTCGCGCGGCTCCTGATGGTGGTCGAACATGCCAAAGCCGATATCATACACGATGCCGTCAAAATCATCCGGGACCACAAAGCCGCGGGTGATCTTGATATCGGGTCGAACGATCTGCAGCAGCGCGGTGGCAAACACATCGTCTGCGTGGAACTTGCCGGCGTGCGTGAATCCATTTGCGGGAATTTTCATTGCTTGTACCTCATTCTGTCAGTGTCTTTGAGGACAGTATAGCACATTCTGTGGGCTGGGACAAATTTTTCATGGCGCAGCATTCAAAAATGGCTTTCTGCCGGGTTGACAGCCCGAAATCAGATTGCTATAATACAAATAGAAAAGGCGCTGCGACAAGCGGTTCAGCCCGATCCGTTAAGAGTTCTTAGAAATTCCAAGAACCGTCACCGGCCAGGGTGGCGGTTCTCGCTTTTCACTTTGATGGTGAATACCAGTCCAAAAATATGGAACGTCAAAGTAATCGGCATAGTCTCACCTCCTTTGTGGAGATGTGGCTGAACCGCCTGCCGTATGTGCAGCGCCTTTACCGCTTTGAAAAAAGCGGTATTTTTATTGTATCACACACTCGTTTTGTGTGCAACAAATTTCGACAAACCCGGCCCCGGGGATTTTACCATCTCCGGGGCCGGTTTCTGTTTTTTTAGTTATACTGCGGGAAGCCTTCCGGCAGTTTCATGGGCAATTCCTCCTGTTTTACACAAAGGGCTTTTTCTTATTTTACCCCCCCCCGAACGGTTTTGTCAATGTTTTCCAGCTTTTTTGTTTCATCGAATTTTTGTCGATTTTTTGGTAAATTGACAACACAAAAGGCCCTGCCGCATGGAACGCGGCAGAGCCTTTTGCTCTAGGTGATTAGTTTGATTTTACAGCTGGGGGAAATATTCAGGGTCGCACTTCGTCAAAGTCTTCGGCCAAAGGGTATAAACCTTCTTTTCGCCATTGATTTCGGCCGCAGAGGACATCGTGATCAAATCTCCATCGCTGTCGTAGCCATAGATGTGGCTTCCGTTCGGGGTGATCACGACCTCATACAGGATGCTCTGTCCCTGAATCGTCATCGTGTAGGCAGAGAAGCTCACGACTGTCTCAGGAACTTCAAACACCTTGTCTACCAGAGCAAGATACGACTTCACGCGGTCCGCCGAAACTTCATTCCAGCCCGTCTCGGTCAGTTCATAGAACTTTCCATCATCGTTCTGGTAGAACGTTACGCCGTCTTGCGTCTTGGCATCTTTAAAAGAGCCTTCTCTCTGATTGCCAAGATATGCGAGTTTCAGGGTTCCTGCATTTGCAGCCTGATTATCCTTGATCTCTGCAACGATGGCATCCAGATAGTAGTTGGTCGAGGTAATGCCCTTGTTTGCAAAATACACCTTCGTCGTGGAATCCGCCCAAGTTGCGCCTTTCACCGGATAGGGTTTGCCCTCTTCCGGCTGGTCGGTGTTCTCGTCGTCTTTTCCCTCTTCCTTCGGAGGATCGTCCTTCTTTTCCTCTTCCTGCGAAGCGGACGGGGTGCTGTCCGCAGGTGCACTCGATCCATCGTCGCCGCAGGCGGTCAGCATGCTCATTGCCATGGCCGCTGCCAGAATGCAGATGGCCAGTCGTTTCATCAATCGCATTTCAAATTCCTCCATTCATTTCTCATGCAGAGCTTCCCAAAATCAACTCTGTGGGTCCATCTTACTCCTTCTCCCGTATAGCTGTCAATTTCTTTTTGAAATTTCAGCGATATTCCAAAATCCTGCCGCTCCTTTTTCGCAGTTTGACAACAAAAAACCGCCATGCAGTTTCACAGCTGCACAGCGGTTTTGAGGGTCCGATTTACTTCCGGTTCTTGGTCTTGGTCACGGCCTTGGTCGTGGTCTTTGCAACGGCCGTTGTCGGCTTAACGGCAGGGGAGAGGTTCGGCTTTTTGGTGATGGCCGTGGTCGGCTCACCAAGCGCCAGAACCTCGCTCAGTTCCTTCTGCACGGCGTCGTTGTTGGCGTCGGTGACGGCCAGAACGTCGGCGTAGAACTGCTCCATCTCCTCGCGGGTGGAGAAGGTCGCCACATACATCTGATTGCCCATCGCGCCGGACAGGGCATCGGGGATGCGGTCCACCATCCGCATATTGTCCTGATACTTCTGCATCAGCTGCTCGTGGCTGTAGACGAAGTGCTTGCCGTCGCGGCGGCCCGCAAACGGGCAGTAGTAATGCTCGCCGACCGGCATATCCGTGCCGCCGAATGCGATCATATCGGCCCAAATCTTGTACACGTTGGTCGAGCGCGCAAAGTTGATCATATCGGGCGTGAAGCCGCCGCAGGGACGCATGTTGACTTCCAGCGCCACGATCTGGCCCTTTTCGCCCATGCTGGCCTGATCTTCGGTCATGCGGAAGAACTCGAAGTGGACGAAACGGCTCTTGACGCCAAAGCTCTTGACGGCGGCGCGGCCCGCAGCGCGGGTATCATCGGGCAGGTCCTTGATGATGTAGTAGATGGAGTTATCATCGTTGTTCACGATGTCCATGATGGACACCGGGCTGACATTGCCCGCCTCAAAAATGGGGTTGCCGCTGCCGTCGATGATGGCATCGTAGCTGTTGACCTCGGCGTGAACGAACTCCTCCATGATGTAGGAGACATCCGGGTGATTCAGCGCCTTATAGTTGAGGAAGGCTTTCAGCTCTTCTTCGTTGGCCAGCTTGTGGGTATCGGACGCACCCACGCCGTTGTCCGGCTTGACGACGACCGGATAGCCCACCTCTTTGATGAAGGTCTTGCAGCCTTCGAGGTCGTCCACCATGTGATAGCGGGCGGTGGCGATACCGGCCTTCTGGTAGTACTCCTTCATCTTGCTCTTATATTTGATGCGGGGCATATCCTCGGTCTGGAAGCCGCTGGTGATGTGGAAGTCGGTGCGCAGGGCGGCGTCCCGCTCCAGCCAGTATTCGTTGTTGGACTCCAGCCAGTCGATGCGGCCATACTTGAAGGTGAAGAAAGCCACCGCGCGGTATACTTCGTCATAGTTTTCCAGACTGCCGACCTTGTAATACTCGTTCAGGCTGCCCTTCAGTTCGGGCTTCAGCTCATCATAGGGCTGATCGCCGATGCCCAGAACGTTCATGCCGTTGTTCTTCAGCTCGCGGCAGAACTGCCAGTAGTTGGTCGGGAAATTCGGGGAGATAAAGATAAAGTTGCTCATGATTTTTTGATTCCTCTTTGATACTTTCTGTCCCTGCCCAAAGGAGCAAGGCCCTCTATTTTACGAGAGACGCCCGCAAGACGGAGCGGTTCACCCCATCAGGTACGGCATATAATATACGACCTGCTGATACCACCAATCCCAATCGTGCTTGACGTCATAGCCCCACAGGTCCACCCAGACCGGGATGCCCTTCTGGTCGAAAATTTCCTTCAGGCGGCGGGTGGTGTCCGGCTGTTCCCAGTCGCCCTGACCGCAGCAGATGACCGCTTTTTTCTGCCGGAACAGGTCCATATAGGGGTGGTCGGTGGGGAAGTTGGCCATATAATCCACCGGCGAGTTCCGGTAGACGACCTCATCCATATAATCGCCGAAGCCGTATTTCGTGGTGTAGATGCCGCTGAGGGCAAGGCAGCCATCGAAAATTTCCGGGAAGCGCAGATACAGGTTGACCGCATGGGTCGCACCAAGGCTGCATCCGAAGGGGATGACGCCCGGGTCGCTGTCCCAGCCGTTGCGCTCCCGCGCGATATAGCGGATCTTCGGCACGGCCTCTTCAACGATGTAGCGGATCCACTGTTCATAGCGGCGGATGCGCCAATAGGGGTCGCCGTTGCTGTCAGACCACGTTTCCTTGTCCAGCGTGTCGATGGAAAGGACCATCAGCTGGCCGGACTCGATCCACGGAGCCAGCGTTCCCGCCATATGGAAGTCCTCGAAATCGAAGAAGCGGCCATCCTGACAGGGGATGAACAGCATCGGGCGTCCGGCATGGCCGTAGACCTTGCATTCCATCTCGCGGCCGAGCGCGGGGCTGTAATCCTTGAAATATTGCGTTTCCATGCTTCATTCCTCCTTGGAGAAGTTTCAGTCCAGTTCGTACATCAGGGTATGGAACACGAACGGCAGCTGCTTTTCCCAGCTGGCTTCGCTGTGGGTCCCGCCGGGGACCAGACGGGCCGTCAGGTGGATGCCGCGGATCATGATCTTACTGCACATATCGGCAAAGCCTTTCCGCATCCCCTCGTGGTTGCCCATCTCGCGGGAGCCGTAATCCATGTAGAGCACCGTGCCGGGTTCCAGCTTGGCGCGGCCCACAAGGCCGCCGAGCTTTTCCGGCGCGACCCAGATGGAGGGCGACAGCGCCGCCGCACGGCTGAACACATCGTTGTGATTGAGCAGGGCATACAGGCTCATCAGGCCGCCCATCGAGCTGCCGCCGATAAAAGTGTGCTCCCGGTCGGGCAGGGTGCGGAAGTTGCGGTCGATGAAGGGCTTGAACCGGTGGATGAACCAGCTCATGGTCGCCGCGCCCTTGCCATCGAAGTGGCCGTAGGTGGGGTCATCGAACCGATAGGGCGAATACTCCACCAGACGCTCGTTGTTGGGGCCGGCGTTGCATTCCACGGCCGCCACGATGAGGGGCGTGTCGGTATAGTCCAGATAGTCTGCCACGCCCCAGCTCTTGCCGTAGGTGGCATCCTCGTCGAAGAACACGTTCTGCCCGTCGAACATATACAGCACCGGATAGCGGCGGTCCGGCTGGGACTCGTACATGGTGGGCAGATAGACATAGACTCTGCGCTGCTCGGTCCCGTTGACGGCCGGGTAGCTGACGCTCCATTTTTTGATCATGATCCTGTTCCCTCTCATTTTCGTTTACTGTATGCTTAGTCTAGCACCACTGGGAGGGAAATTCAATTCCCGGATGCATCCTTGCCGCGCCGATACAGCAAACGCCGTCCGGTAAGCTGCCGGACGGCGTTTGCAGAAGTTCCCGACAGGGGAGATCAATACTTCTTTTCGACCGGAACGATCCAGCCCTTGGTGTCGGGCAGCTTGCCCCACTGCATGCCGGTCATGGTGTCATACAGCTTCTGGGTGACAGGGCCGATCTTGCCGTCGCCGATGTAAGCGTGCTCGCCCTTCCAGACCAGCTCCTTGACCGGAGAAACAACGGCTGCCGTACCCGTGCCAAAGACCTCTTCCAGCTTGCCTTCGCGGGCAGCCTGCATGATGTCAGCGATGGCCAGCTTGCCCTCGATGACCTCATAGCCCCAATCCTTCAGCAGCTCGATGCAGCTGCGGCGGGTGACACCCGGCAGGACCGTGCCGACGGTGGCAGCGGTGTACACCTTGCCGTCGATCTTGAACATGATGTTCATGCTGCCGACTTCCTCGACGTACTTCTTCTCGACGCCGTCCAGCCACAGGACCTGTGCATAGCCCTGCTCCTCGGCCAGCTCGCCGGCCTTGATGGAAGCCGCATAGTTGCCGCCGCACTTGGTGAAGCCGGTCAGGCCGGGAGCGGCACGGATATACTCATCTTCAACATAGATGCGGACGGGGTCGATGCCCTCGGCATAGTAAGCACCCGAGGGAGCGCAGATGATGCAGAAGATATAGTGCTTGGAAGCGTGGACGCCCAGACCCACATCGTTTGCGAACACGAAGGGACGGATGTACAGAGAAGCGCCGTCCGTATGGGGGACCCAGTCGCGGTCCACATCCACCAGAGCCTCGACGGCCTGAATGTAGTCCTCAACGGGGATCTTGGGGATGCACAGACGGTCTGCAGAATCCTGCATCCGCTTTGCGTTGCAGTCGGGGCGGAACAGCTGGATGGTGTCGTCAGCCGTGCGGTAAGCCTTCATGCCCTCAAAGATCTCCTGTGCGTAATGGAACACGACCGTTGCCGGGTCCAGCGGGAACGGAGCATAGGGAACGATGCGGGCATCGTGCCAGCCTTCGCCCTCGGTGTAGTCCATGACGAACATATGGTCCGTGAACTTCTTGCCGAAGCCGAGCTTCGTTTCGTCCTGCGGTTTTTCTTTCGGACTGGTGGTCCGGGTGATCTTGATATCCAACATGATAAATATTCCCTCTTTTCTGATCTCACACAGCTGCCATGCGCGGCTCAGCACCCGCGCCTGAAGATGCCGAATGTTGCTTTCTATTATAATATCATGAAATGATTTTGCAAGGAATCAAAAAATCTTTCATGTTTGGGGGCTGTAAGTTGTCGCAAATTGTGATATTATTTTTGTGAGTTACCCTCTCAGGCGCTTCGCGCCAGCTCTCCCAAAGGGCGAGCCATTGGCAGACCGGGTAAGTTTTATGGTTTCGCCCTGCTGGCTCCGACGGCAAAGTGCCCTGCGCACAAGGGCAGATGCATGGAAAGGAAAATCTTATGATAAACGGTGTAATTTTTGATATGGACGGCCTGATGTTCGACACCGAGCGGATGTGGGCCACCTTCTGGGAGCCAGCCCTTGCGGCGCTGGGGCTTCCTTATAAAGAGGGCCTTGCGGAAGCCGAGCGCGGCACAGCCGGGGAGACTTCGCGGAAGATCGTCCGCAGCTTTTACGGCGAGGACTGCGACGCAAATGCCGTCATCGACAGCCTTCACCGGGTCGCCGACGAGGAATTCAAGAAGCCGGTCCCCAAAAAGCCGGGTCTCGACGAGCTGCTGGCATGGCTGGACGCGAACCGCATCCCCATGGCCGTGGCATCTTCCAGCCGGGTGCACGTCATTCAGGGCAACCTCGACAACTGGGGCCTGACCCATTATTTCAAAGCTCTGGTCAGCGGCCAGCAGGTCCAGCGTTCCAAGCCGGACCCGGAGATCTTCCTGCTGGCGGCGGAACAGATCGGCGTGGACCCGAAACATTGTCTGGTCCTTGAGGACAGCTACAACGGCGTCCGGGCCGGTGCGGCGGGCGGCTTCGTCACCGTCATGGTCCCGGACCTTCTGCCCGCAGACGACGAGATGCGCCGTCTGTACACCGCCGAGTGCAGGGACCTGCATGAGGTGCTGGACGGGCTGAAGAACAAACGCTGGTGAGCTTTTTTGATTTTTATCGCAAGAGGGCGGAGTCCGTTTGGACTCCGCCCTCTTGCGGTGAGAAATATATTTTTTCTGCTCTGGCCAAGCATTTCAGCAATGTGAATCAAAGTCCCCTTGAAAAGTTTTGATTTCCCTCTTGACAGGAAAAAGGCCCTCTTTTATAATATGCATGTCGGTTAGTGATTACTAAGTAAAGCCGATTTTCTTTTGCATCAAGAGTTAGTTTATCCTAACAAATCGGCTTCTATCAGAAGAAAGGAGTGTTTTCATGAAACCGAAGAAACTGCTTTCGCTGTTGCTGTCTCTGGCAATGGCCTTCAGCCTGATCTCAACGACTGCTTTCGCGGCAGGACCCGATGCTTCCGAGAACGGATTCTTCCAGCAGATCATCGACAGCCTGACTGGAAATAAGTACACCTATGTGTACGCTGCTCTGACCTGGGACCAGTACTGGGCAGGGGAGAATGTGTATGCCGCTGGCAGCACCGCTTCTTCCGACCAGCTGGACAGCCACGATGAGTACGACAAGGGCGCATTCGACGCTGTTTCCCGCGCTACTGCCAACCACGGTCTGCACCGCGGCAGCTTCCAGCAGACGGCTGTGATCTATGCCGCCGATGGCAGCACCTGCACCGTCTCTCACTGGTCTACCGATGGCAAGACCATCTACCTGACCGATGGCACGACCGTCGGCTGGAACCGTGGCACGATCACCAAGGCAGACGGCTCTACCGTGAAGATGGATCACTATGAGATCACCGGCACGAAGTACGTCCCCGTCCGCGTTGCGACCAAGGATCTGGACGACTTCTGCTCCAAGTTCACCGTCGTCAAGAACGGTGAGCAGCTGGTCGGCGGCTACTCTGAAAACAAGCTCTCTTCTTACGTTCTGACCGCTGCGGTCGATAAGGACACCAACGGCCTGAAGTACGCCACCAAGAGCGGCGACACCTACACCTTCTCCGCTGCACACAACGGCACTGGTTCCGGCGTTGCTGAGGAAGCTCAGAAGACCGCCAGCGACATCACCGTCAATGTGAGAAGCGGCAGCGATGTGGGCAGCTTCGGCGAGACCATCCGTGTGGACCTGAACGGCAACTACGGCGAGCTGGGTTCCCGGATGCAGTCTGTTGTCTGGACCTACTACGGCGATGACAGCACCTACACCAACGCAAAGGCTTCCTACGGCACGAAGTTCGCCGGCGACAACTGGATGCACAAGTCCATGGGCATCCAGCTGGGCCTGACCGACTCTCTGCGTGCTCAGTTCCCCGAGGGGACCGATGGCACGGGCTACTGGACCATCACCCTGCGTGCTCTGGGCTATGCTGACACCGTCATCCAGTTCCAGGTCACCGCGGACAACATCGCAAAGCACGAGCTGGCCAGCGACGCTGACCGTGCTGCTCTGCAGGCTGTTGTCAACGAGGCTTCTGCAAAGGTCAAGTCTCAGTACACCGCTGCAAGCTATGCAAACCTCGAGACCGAGCTGGACGAGAGCGTTGAGCTGCTGAGCAAGGCGACCCTCTACAAGGCTGCTGCTCTGGAGCAGGTCACCCACCTGACCGAGGCTCTGCAGAACCTGCAGGCTGCCTGACGCATCATCCCAAACGGAACAAACCTACAACAAGGTCGCCCCAGCCGGGGTGACCTTGTTTTCCATGTCTGAGGAGGGAAACTCATGGGGGAAAGAACTCTCGGGACCAAGCTGCGGCCTTTGGTGCAGCTGGTCCCGGCTGCGGTGGTCGCCGCAGTCATCCTGATCACGCTGCCCAGCACCCGCCCCGTTCTGGCCGAAGTGCCCGAGCGTCTGAGCGCCGTGATCGAAGCTTCGAGCGAAGAACCGGAATCTGCGCCCGCAGAAGAGGAAGAAGAGGACCTTCTTCCCACACTGCCGTATGAGGACGGCGTCTACACCGGCTCTTCGCGCGGCTACGGCGGACCGGTCAAAGTACAGGTCACCATGGAGGGCGGTCACATCACCGACGTGCAGATCTTGGATGCTTCGCACGAGACGTCCAACTTCCTCCGCCGTGCCAAGCGGCTGCTGAACACCGTGGTGACCGAGCAGACATGGGAAGTGGACGCGGTTTCCGAGGCGACGTATACCTCGCGCGGCATTCTGGGCGCGGTCCAGAACGCGCTGACCGGTGAAGAGGTCATCAACCCGGCCCCGCCCAAGCAGAAAGAGCCGGAACCGCTGGTCGTTGAGGAATTTACGCCGCCGGATTCGCCCTATCGCGACGGCATCTATACCGCTTCTGCCGAGGGCTTCGGCGGCCCCATCACGGTCCAAGTGACCATTTCCGACGGCGCGATCGCCGATATCACCATCGTGGACCATGCCAAGGAGACGACCTCCTACTTTTCCCGCGCCCGTGCCGTCATCCCGGCCATCCTCGAGAGCGGCAGTCCCGACGTGGATTCCGTTTCCGGTGCGACCTACTCTTCGACCGGCATCCTGAATGCCGTCAAGCTCGCCCTCACGACCGCTTCCAGCGACCCGGCACAGCCCACAGAAGAACAACCCGCCGAATCGGAACCGGCGGAAGAAGTCCCCGAGAGCCAGCCGGAAGAACCGGCCCCGTCCGAGGAACCGGCCGCTTCGGAAGAAGCTCCCGCTGAACCTGAAGCAGAGCCGCAGGACAAGCTTTCCGACTTCTTCGCACAGGTCAAGGACACCCTGACGTCCCTCTTTGCAGAGGACGAGGAAGAAGCTTCCACTTCGTCTGCGCCCGCTGTCGTGTTCCGCGCCCCGGACCCGGCTGCTTCGTCTGTGACAGAGGAAGCGCCGACCACGGAAGCGGCATCGGAAGGATCTATTCCTACGGAAACGGAGGCAGTGAGCGAATGAAACAACATCTGAATTTTGCCCTGCGGCTGGTCAATCTGCTGCTGATCCTGGCCCTGTTGTGGCAGTATCAGCAGGTCGCCACGGCCCGCGCCGCCACCGTCGCCGAGCGGCAGAGCGAGATCGCCGAAGTGGAAGCCTACAACACCTCGGTCCTGCAAGCCATGCAGCAGCAGGAAGAAGAGGAAGAAGTCGGCGGTCTGCACGATGGCACTTACGAGGGCAGCGGCCTTGGCTTTGGTGACACCATCACCGTCTCGGTCACCATCAAGGACGGCAAGATGACCGACATCTCCGTTCTGTATGCAGACGGCGAGGACCGCCCCTATTACAATCAGGCGCTGACCATGCTGGACGAGATGCTGTCCACCCAGTCCGCCGAAGTCGATACCGTTTCGGGCGCCACGCTGACCGCCGAAGGTCTGCGCGACGCCGTGGCAGACGCTCTTGGAAAGGCGGTGAAGTGAGATGGTCCAGACCGAAAAGAAATCCCTGAACCCGGCGCAGAAGCGCCAGCAGGAGCAAAAGCACCGCGTCTGGCTGCGGGCCGGGGTCCAGCTCCTCTTCTTCCTCACCATGCCGGGAGCCTTTGTGGCCGGTTTCAACGGCGTCAAGCAGCTGTTCCTCCGCATCGGCACGGGCAGCGTGCTGCAGCTGGACAGCTTCGTTCTCTCGATGCTGGGCCTGTGCGGCTTTACCATTTTGTTTGGCCGGTTCTTCTGCGGCTATGTCTGCGCCTTTGGCAGCTTGGGCGACTTCGTCTATGCGCTGTCCGGCTTGGTGCAGAAAAAGCTCCTGCACCGCAAAAAGCAGTTCCAGCTTCCGGAGAAGTTCATCCCGCTGGGCCAGAAGCTCAAGTATCTGATCCTCGCGGTCATCGTCCTGCTCTGCGCCGCCAACCAGTACGGCAAGCTGTCCGGAACGAATCCATGGGAGGTATTCTCCCGCCTGACGGCCCTGAAGCTTCCGCCGGTGGGATTCGGCATCGGCATCGCGCTGTTCCTGCTGATCGTGGTCGGCATGGCGCTGCATCCCCGCTTCTTCTGCCAGTTCCTCTGCCCCATGGGCGCGGTGTTCTCGCTGCTGCCCATCCTGCCGTTCGCCCAGCTCCACCGTGACGGCAGCCAGTGCATCGCCGGATGCAGCGCTTGCGAAAAGCGCTGCCCGGTCCACCTGAAGCTGGACGAGCAGAGTCTGCGCAGCGGCGAGTGCATCGCCTGTGAAGCCTGTGTCAGCACCTGTCCGCGCGGGAACATCAGCCGCTGGGATCTGAAGCTGTTCCCCAAGTTCTGGATGTCCGTCCTCGCAAAGACTCTGCTGTTCTTCCTCATGGGCGTCTGCCTTGGATTCTGCAGGTTCTTCTAAATATGCTACGCCGGAAACACCACCATGCGGGCCGAGGACATCGCCTATTTACTGGGCTATCAGAATGCCAGCTCGTTTCTGCGGGCGTTTTCGGTGTGGACGGGGACGACGATCCATGGGTTTCGGAAAGAGAAGGTTTCCTCCATCGAATAATTTTTGAAGATTGCTTTTTCAGCAAAGCCCCGTATATCAGCGCGCTGCACGCCGATGTACGGGGCCTGTTTTGTGCGGAACCGGAGCTTGCAGTCTAAACGTAACCGCCCAGAGCAGAATACTCTTGGCAGCAAAAATCTTATTTTATTTCATTGTCCTCTTGACGGGGTGCGGTTCAAATCGCGCGGCGCGCGTTTTTATTGCTGGCTTTTATTCAGGCAACATTGCACGCGTGCATTCCAGCGTGCGATTTCACTTTTCCAAAATTCAATCGTATTACAGTTTATTTTTACAAGTTCCAACTTTCACGTCGCACCTTCCCACGCATGAAGAATGCACGCCGTGCGATTTTTGTTCGCGGTTTATTCGCGGTTAGCTGGATTTATTCGCGCTTTGTTCGCGGTTGGTCAAATTTGTTCGCGCTCCTCGTATTATATAAGAGTAGTATTTATAGACCGCTCTCCAGCGGAATGCTAACTCCCCCGCAGCGAACATATTAAGGGCTTCCCGCGAAAGCCCTCTGAAATATCTTTCCTAACAGGACCTTGAGAACAGAATGACCGTCCGAACTGCCCAGACCGCCAAGACCTCCCATCGGGGGAGCGAGCGCCCTGCATAGGGCCGACACAGAGTCCAAAAAGATTTCCTGTCGGGAGGCAGCAAGGGAGACCGGCTTCACCGAAGTTCCCATTTGGGAAACCCCGGTGACTTTGAACGTGGCAGGGATCAAAACGATCCGTGCCAGAATTCTTGACCAAAGGAGGGATTTTGAGTTTTCCAGGTATCGAGGCCTTGAATGAACTCCATTTCTTTTCCTAAGCGAATCCATTTTTTCCATTTTTCCTGTATATATTGAAAAGGGTTATTAGTGTCTGGAAAATTCATCAGCAACCTTTCTAAGAAGGTCGCATAGTTTCTTCTCTGCGGCTTTAATGAACTGTGCATGATTCTGTGATCCATTCCGGAATATGGATAAAAACAATAACGAATATCGATAAAGCCTAGTGCTGACAAATGCACAAGGTATTCTTCGATCGCACAGCGGAGAAGATCTTCTTTTTGTGGAAATTTGACCCTATCTTGCTTTTTCCAAATGTAGACAAACTTTTGATTCAACAGATCCTTTCGATGGCCTGCAAAATAACAATAGATTCTCGCACTGTTTACGTCGTCATGTCGCCGTTGATAGAACACTTTTTCAAATAAAATCGTTTGCCAGATTCTCCGGTCACAATTAAAGACGACCTCTCCAAAGACTGGGATGTTCAAAAAGAAGGGAATCTCATCCGTCGTCTTAAACTTCAGATCGCAGATTCCCAGACGATTGATGCAATTCAGAACGGCAGTATCCGCCCCTTTGGTTTTAGCCTTGCAGCTCAAATAATACGATTCATCCGTGTGAAGCCGTTCTACTTCAACATCGATCTGTTCTCGACGCCTTTGCTGTTCCTGGATCCAAATTTCTCGCTGTTCCTCTCGCTTTTTCTGTTCTTCCTGCTCCTTCAGGTTCTTTATGCGATTTTGTTGAAATGCTTTTTTAAGTTCTCGGTTTCGCTCGCAGAGTTTTTTGATTCCCTCATTTTCGCTCGGATGATAGATCCACGTTTTGTTTTCAATGTTGTCTATTATCGCATTTTTCAGTTTTTTCTCAAAATCATTTATCGATTCTGTTTCTTCCTCTTTATAGTCTTTTATAAAATCAGCAATATTGATTTCTACTGTTGGCATCTGCGCCATTTTTATCTTGCTATATTTTTCCGCATCAGCATAGTGCGTTACGGCAATCTCAATAAGGATATTTTTTCGCTCTCGAAAAATGCAAACATCGGGCTTGAATCCTTTAAATGGCACTTCTGTTTTGGCGTTTTGATAGTGAAGTTCAATCTTTTTTCCATACTGTAATGGCTCCTGCTGTTTACAGTCCTCCATATTGCGATCAGGATCATTTTGCGCCGATATCGTTACTTGGGGCAAGCAAATATATTCGCTCTTGCAAACGATTTCTTTTGCCATCTTATGAAGTCCGCTTTCATTTGCTTTATCTGCTGAACACGTTGTTCTTCCTTCTTCTGCCAAATGTGCAAAATGTTTAGTCTTTTTTCCGCGCCCCAATTTAGCAACCAACGGGCGACCGCAACAGAGACAAATGCACTCACACGCCTTTCCTCTATATTCTTCTTTTCCCACCATCTCAGAGATGTGTACCACTTGGCCAGATTCTTCCTTTAATGCGAAACAAATCATTCCGCTATGATTCAATTCCATATTCTATACCTCTACAACATTCCGAAGAAACCGTTTTTATCATTCTAACATACTTTTTCCTGTTGTCTATCATTTGATATTACTTTTTTGTGGGCATCGAACCGCTTGTCCACCCCTGCCCGTAAAAAGTGCATTTTTTACGGAAGAAGTTCGTACAACTTGTACGGCAAATTGAAGTATCCCCAACGTGGCACGGATGAAGGACCAGCTGCGAAAGTACAACGTAGCCTTCAATAAGACCGCCGCCGAAAATGAAAAGTTAAAAGAGAAGAACAAGACGCTCTCTGCCTCGCTGGACAAAGCGAAGGAAGGGAGCGTCTTGAAGCGTCTGGAGGATGCCAAGCTGCGGCAGGACTATGAAGCTGCCCTGAAAACGCTGGACAGCATTCCGCCGGAGGTCATTCGTTTTTATGAGAACCGCACGCAGGAGCCTGCGATGCGCCACGATAAGTAAGGAGCAATGCTTATGTGTAATAAAATGTACGAGAATGTGAAATCTTTAGATTATACGAAAAAGTTCTTGCAGTCGGACTCTGATCCGGCTACAATGGAGGTGGTCACTCAAACCAATGCCGTCAAGTCTCCGACTGACAGCCCGGCAACCACGAAGCTGGTGTACACGGTGGAAGAGATCGCACGAATGCTGGCCATCAGCCTGCGCTCTGCCTATAACCTGTGCAACAGCACCACCGAGTTCCGTGTCCTGCGGATAGGCGGAAGCATCCGTGTGCCGAAGGACAATTTCGATGCGTGGCTCAACCGGGCAGCATGATAAGGAGGCAACAGTATGGCATATATTACGAAGCGAGGCAACTCTTACAGCGTCCGATACACCTACGAAGATGAGCACGGCAAGAGCTGCGACAAATGGGAGAGCTTTCCCA
>OLGM01000630.1_pt1 | contig 20621 bp, 19 predicted proteins | sample 1606001 | NCBI WGS metagenome assembly OLGM01 (sample SAMN03283294) | human gut metagenome | biome: human-associated habitat; material: feces | host: Homo sapiens | place: Peru | collected 2012
CCCTCGAGGGGAAGGTGCCCCGAAGGGGCGGATAGGGCACTGGCGGTATGAAAGACAGATGAGGAAAACGGAGAAGTGCGCGGCACATGTGTGGAAAGCGTGAGTTTCTGACCGCGAATGACAAAGATTTCTCACTTTGCTCGAAATGATGATACAGGAGTCTGATGTCTCCTGGTCTCCTAGCCACTAGTCACTCATCCCTGGTTACATTCCCGCAGCGTTTCTTATTTAATGTGTCGTACCATCTCTCCTTCCCTGCGGAATTTGTCATGACCGATTGCCTGTACCGTAACGATTTCATATAATAAAGAAAAACGCAGAGAAATGAGGAAAAGACGATGAAACTGCAATATGGCAATACCTGGTGGGGAAGCGAGTGGCTGAAAGCGCTCGAGGAGGCGGACCATGCGAACCGTCTGCCGCGCGGGCGGGTGTATGCACGAGGCGGTGCGGTTATTTCCATGCACCGTGAGGGGGAGACGCTGACTGCGAAGGTGCAGGGGACGCGGCGCACGCCCTACAAAGTCACACTCACGCTCCCTCCTTTTCCGGAAAACAAAGTCCAGGCCTTTCTGGATGATGTATCGCGCCATCCTTCGATTGTGACGAAGCTCCTGCATCGGGAGCTGTCACCTGCTGTCATGGAGCTTGCGGAAAAGGCAGGGCTTTCCCTATTTCCTTCCTCGATGAATGACATCGAGATGCATTGCAGCTGTCCCGACTGGGCGCACCTCTGCAAGCACATCGCGGCCGTCATCTATGAGGTGAGCCGTGCCATCGACAATGATCCTTTCCAAGTCTTTTCCCTGCATGGCGTGTCGCTTGTGAGCGAGTTAAAGAAGCGGCATGTGACGATCACAAATGAGATGTCTGCAAAGATCCCGCGCTGGGATGACCTTGTGAAAGGGGAACTGGTCAAGGATATGGCACTTCCCATGGCAGAGGAAACGGCGGAAATTCCAGATTTCACGAAGATCAAAAGCCTCTTTTCCCTATGGATGCGTGTGCTTCCCGCTTCGCCCGCCTTCTATGGGCGCGGCAGCTTTAGCCGTGTCTATGAAAAGACCATGACGGGCGTCAGAAAGATCGCAGAGAAAGCGCTCTTTGATTCGTCAGCCGTTTACGTCGTGGGCGGAGGGAAAGACAGTCTGGAGCTTGCCTCCGTTTCTTCCGTGCATCTCGTGATCGAAGGGCTTTCCGAGGGGAAGCTCTATACAGATCGCGGCGACTGGTGGCCGATGAGCCGTTTCCTTGCGGCTCTTCTCGATATGACGGAAGAGGAAGCGGCGGACAGCTCTTACACCGTGCGCGCCTTCCGCGAGGTGGTGCTGCTCGCTATACACCTTCTCCGGACGGGGAATGCCATCCCCGAGCTGGTGCGTGTGGATGAGAATGCCCTCGCCATCCGCTGGATGCCGACCGAGCAGGACACGGGCACTGCGGAAGCCATGGGGATCCTCTCGAAATGGGTGACCCCTTCCATGGTAGAGATTGCGCGATACAGAGAGAAGAGATGCTTTGCCAGAGAGCCTGCCGAGGCGGCACTTTCACTTTTCCTCACGCACTTGATGCAAAACATGGCGAAGAAAAATTTCGCAGACGACCCCATCTATGATCTTTTCTTCATGGGAGAGCCCCTGATGGCGCGGGAAGGAAGGCCGCACCCCGAGGCTGACGGCATCGCATCCTGGCTGTCCTATTTCCACCTGAGCGCCGCCCGCTGGCAGCCTGTGCTTCTCGTGTCAGATGATCCGAAAACAAAAGCCTTCCGCCTGGACCTCTCCGTCGTAGACAGTGAGGACGGCGAAGGGGACGCAGTGCCGCTCGCAGATGTCTTCACAAAGGCTGATTATGATGCCTGCCGCTACCAGATCTTAAAGGATATGGACCTGCTTTCTTCCCTTGTGACCGGCATGGAAGACTACATGGACAGCGAAGGAAGGACACCGATCTCCTTCACGGAGGAAACCTTTGCCCCCTTCCTTTTGGAAGCCATCCCGGCCATGCGTCTTTTGGGCGCGCGCGTCATCCTGCCGAAGTCCTTGCAGCACCTCATCCGTCCGAAGAAGACACTCCGCCTCAAAAAGAAAGAGGAGGGAGCGGCGCATGCAGCGTCTCTCCTCTCTTTGGAAGACATGCTCGATTTCGACTGGCAGATCGCCCTAGGGGACGAGCGGATCTCCCCGGAAGATTTCGAAAAACTATCCGTCAAAGCAGGCTCCCTCATCGCCTTCAAGGGGCAATACCTCTACGTGACCGAAGCAGATCTAAAAAAGCTCGAAAAAATGTGGCAGCATCCTCTCTCCCTCAAGAGGGAAGAGCTCCTCCGCATCGCCCTCGAGGGCAGCTATGAAGGCACGGAGATCACCATGACGAGCGAGGTGAAGCGACTGCTCTCTTCCATGAAAGAGGGCGAGCCCGTCGCGCTGCCGAAAAATGTATGTGCGACACTTCGCCCCTACCAGAAGCGCGGCTATGCGTGGCTTTACAACAACAGCCGCCTCGGCTTCGGCAGCATCCTCGCCGATGATATGGGCCTTGGGAAGACCCTTCAGGTCATCACCTTCCTCGAAAAGCTCCGCGAAGAGGGACGCCTTGCCAAGAAGAAAGCACTCATCGTCGTGCCGACGAGCCTTCTCTCCAACTGGCAGGAAGAGATCGCCCGCTTCGCACCTCTCCTCACCGTTTTCCTCTACTACGGCACCAAGCGCGACCTCGCTGATTTCCATGAGGACATCCTTCTTACCACCTATGGACTCCTTCGAAGCGACCAGGAGCTTCTCAAAAAGAAGAAATGGGAAGTCTTCATCATCGACGAAGCGCAGAATATCAAGAACCCCGACACCGCCCAGAGCCGGGCCGTCCGCAGCATGAAAGCCCCCATCCGCATCGCCATCTCCGGTACCCCCGTCGAGAACAGCCTCAAAGAATTCTGGTCCATCATGGAATTTACCAACAAAGGCTACCTCGGCAGTGCGAAGACCTTCCAGATGCGCTATGCGAATCCCATCCAGTACGAGCAGGATAGAAAAGCAGCGGAACGCTTCAAAAGCATCACTGCGCCCATGCTCCTGCGCCGCCTCAAGACAGACAAGACCATCATCAGCGACCTTCCGGATAAGCTTGAGCAGGACGAGTACATCCTCCTCACCCCCGCGCAGGCCGCCTTGTATCACCAGACCGTAGAAGAAAGCCTCCGCGTCATCAGCGAGCAGAAGGACGGAGACAAAGCCTCCCTCTTCAAGCGCCAGGGTCTCGTTCTGCAGATGATCCTTGCCCTGAAGGAGATCTGCAACCATCCCGCCCTCTTCACCAAAGAGGACAACTGGGACCCCGCCCTCTCCGGTAAAGCCGATCGACTCCTCGACCTCGCAGAAAGCATCCAGGCCAGCCGTGAAAAGGCCCTGATCTTCACCCAGTTCAAGAGCATGGGCGACAAGCTGGCAGATCTCCTCGAGAGTAGGCTGGGAGAACGTCCGATGTTCCTCCACGGCGGCTGCTCCCTCCGGGAGAGAAAAGACATGGTGGACCGCTTCCAGACCGACCCGAAGGCGAGATTCTTCATCCTCTCCCTGAAAGCCGCCGGCACCGGCCTCAACCTCACCGCCGCCTCCCATGTCATCCATTACGACCTTTGGTGGAATCCCGCTGTAGAGTCTCAGGCGACAGACCGTGCCTATCGCATCGGCCAGAAGAACAACGTCCTCGTCCACCGCTTCATCACCAAGAACACCTTCGAAGAAAAAATCAATGAGATCATCCAAAAGAAAAGATCCCTCGCCGACATGACCGTCTCCGTCGGCGAAAGCTGGATAGGAAATATGACGGATGATGAGCTTTCCAAGATATTCCGGTGAGAGGCAGAGACTAAGAGACTGAGAGACATTAGACATTAGACGTCAGAGGTCAGAAGTCAGAAGTCAGAGGGCGGAGATCAGAAATCTGAAGTCTGAAATCTGAAGTCTGAAATCTGAAGTCTGAAATCTGGAGTCCGAAGTCTGGAGCCTGAAATCTGAACGCTGACGTCTCCAAGTCTAACATCTCCAAGTCTTCAAGTCCCACATACATAAAAAGAGCATGCCGACTAAATGCAGCATGCTCTTTTTATGTATCATCATAATGATACCGGCAGGCAATGATGATGATCTGATCCATTTCCAAAGCATAGAGTAACCGGTCCTTTTGATTGATCCGGCGGCTCCAGAAACCAGATAAATCCCCTGTCAGCGGTTCGGGCTTTCCGATGCCCTCATTACCATTTCTCTCGATATCTTTCCAAAGCGTATTGATTTTACGCAGCGTCTTCCGGTCCTCCGTCTGCCAGTACAGGTAGTCTTCCCAGCCAATATCCGTGAATGCTTTATTCATCTTCCATCTTCGATCAAGTCTCTCTTTTTACACTGCCCCGCCTTGGCTTGTGCGATACTGGTGAGAAGCCTGTCGTAGTTTTTCTTCGAAGCCCGTACATACAGGTTTTCCATCAGATTGTTATACGACTCCTCTGACAGTACGACCACATTCCGGTTGTCCTTGCGTGTGACGATAAGCGTTTCCATATCATCACAGCAAGCATCGAAAGCATATTTCATATGGCTGCGGAGCGTGGAGTAATTCATGGCAATCATGTCAATCCCATCCTTTCTTGTACCATTTTCTGTACTTATTATAGAAAGAAATCAGATTTTTAGCAAGCAGAGGTACTAAGAGACTAGGAGGCTGAGATACGTTAGACGTGAGATATTAGACATCAGACATCAGAGGTCAGAAGTCTGACTTTTCTACGCCTTTCATTGACAAATATATGCAGACTGGCGATTTTTCTTTCTCGTTTTATAACGAAATATGATATAATGTGAACGTAAGAATGGCAAAGAAAAAAGTAGAAACCGAGTGATTTCTACGGAAGTATCGTAAGCGAAAAAATTTTCGGGGGGGGTAACAATGAACCTCGCCCCTTTTTTAGACTAGGAGACATCAGACATCTGATGGTGATTGTTATTTTTCCAGTCTCGCAGTCTTCGGATCTAAAGTCTCTAAGTCTAACGTCTCACAGTCTCATAGTCTCATATACAAGAAAGAATACCACCACATGAACAACCCTAAACACCACCATTCCATTTCCTGCGCATCCGGCGCCGCATTTTTCTACCTCATCGGCGACTACATCGCCCTCGTCCTGGCAGGGATACTTTCCCTTGCCATTCGAAACCTCCTGATCACCCACACCACCTATCACATCGCTCCCATCTACCAATATTTCTGGGCACCGCTGGTCTACATGGCCTTTATCCTCTATGAGGGACTCTATGGGAAGCGCATGCTCATCTACCAGATGATGAAAAAATTGTTTCGGGCTTCCCTGGGCGGCACCGTTTTCTCTATCATCCTCATGTTCCTTGCGCAGGTGGCAGGGGACGTATCCCGTTTCTACGTCATCCTCTACACCGCGATTTCCTTTGCCCTGCTCTGCCTCTTCCGTGTCATTCTGGCAAAAGGGATGAAGAAATCGAAAGCCTTCCAGATCCCCATCCTCATCGTCGGAGCAGGAAAGACCGGTGAAGTCATGGCACGCCAGATACAGAATGATACCGGCATGCGCTACCGCATCGTCGGCTTCCTCGAAGATCATGAGCCCTACGACAAGTCCTGCACCATCCTTGGCGGATTTGGTGACATGGAGCGCGTCATTCGTGATACCGGCGTCCAGCATGTCATCATCGCCGCCCCCGGCATCCCGCAGACACAGCTCTCTTCCCTCATCTATCAGGCACAGACCCTCGTGAGGAATGTAGGTGTCGTGCCGAACCTCGTCGCTGTCCCCATGTCGAATGTGACCGCCGAGTCCTTCTTCGATGCGAAGATCATGGTGCTCCAGATCCGGAACAACCTCGCCCGGACATCGAACCAGATCGCCAAGCGCCTCTTCGACCTCGCCGCCACCATCTGTGGCGGTCTTCTGATCTCTCCGATCCTTCTCCTCATCGCAGCATGGGTCTATCACGACTCTCCGGGACCGGTCATCTTCAAGCATCGCCGTGTCGGCAAAGACGGGAAAGAATTCAACTGCTACAAATTCCGCTCCATGTGTACGAATTCACAGGAAGTCTTAGACCACCTCCTTGCGACCGATCCGGCGGCGAAAGAAGAATGGGATAGAGAATTCAAACTGAAGAACGATCCCCGCATCACCAAGAGCGGTGCCTTCCTTAGAAAGACCAGCCTCGATGAACTGCCTCAGCTCCTGAATGTTCTCAAAGGTGAGATGAGCCTCGTCGGTCCCCGTCCCATCATCCAGAAGGAAGTTCCGCGGTATGGGAAATATATCAAGGAGTACTACTCCGTTCTCCCCGGCATCACCGGCATGTGGCAGACCAGCGGACGAAGCGATATCGACTACCCCGAAAGAGTACAGATGGACAGCTGGTACGTGCATAACTGGAGCGTCTGGCTGGATCTCGTGCTCCTCTGGCGTACCATTGCGGTTGTACTCAGCCATAAAGGGGCGTATTGATTATATTGTTAATAGGGAGTAATAATGCAGAAGTTCAATTGGTGTAATTAGATATTCATCTGAGTATGTATTATTGCCTCCACTTAGTAGATTGCATTATATCCAGGTAGCTAGAGGAATGAAATATAGAATCATCACGCATGTTCACACCAAGTATTCACATGATAGTTTATTACCTTTTTTCTTGCTATATAATAAGTGCATAAAGAAAGGTGTAGATTATATTGCTATAACTGAGCATAACAATATTAAGGGAGCAGTGGAATTTAAGAATTATTGTGCTAACAGAGGAAATAAATTAAAGGTTATTATCGGGGAAGAAATCATGACTTCAGAGGGAGAAATCATTGGACTATTTCTTAACCAGAAAATTAAACCATTTCAATCTCCGGAGAAGACTGTAGATGAAATAAAAAAGCAGCATGGAATTGTGTATATTCCACACCCTTATGACGAAAAGCGGTATAAAACGGTTTTAGCGGATACTGCATTGCAGCGTATAAGAAAATTAGTAGATTGTATCGAGTGTCATAATGGTCGTAATATATCTTCTTTATATGATAAAAAACAGATGGAGATTGCAGTAAAGTACGACTTGAGAAAAGTGATAGGTTCGGATGCACATACTATTTTTGAAGTTGGGTATAATTACATGGAATCATCCATTGCACCGGACTCAGCTGAAAAGTTTAAGGAAGCTTTGGCTTTGGATGGATTAGAATTCTATCCGCATGGTTGTCTCAAATATGCGCATCAGCTGACGCGACTAGCGCGATTAGTGAGATTGATTGAAAGAGGTAAATTCAATGAACTCTATCGTATTATCCTTAGAAAATTTAGAAAAAGAAAGCCTGAGTCTTGCCAGAAAAGTAGAAGCTGACTTTAGACCTGATTTGGTTGTCTATATAGCTCGTGGGGGCTACTTAATTGGAGACACTATCGCAGGATATTTTAAAGTGGATAATATTGGTATCCATGCTGAAAGGGAAGGTGGTAAATTAAAAGAACTCATTTCGCCAGTCCTTAGGTGCTTACCTCAGAGCGTAAAATTAAGTCTCAGGAAAATGGAGTTAGCTTCTGGTGTGCATAAAGAATATAAAGAACGGAAAATATATTGGGATAATTCTGATGTATGCTTGCGGGTTTTGAAGAATAAGAAAAATATATTGGTGGTAGATGATTCGGTAGATACTGGATATTCAATGATTAGTGTTGTTCAGAAAATACGTAGAGATGTAGGAGAAGATATTATTATAAAGACGGCAGCCATAAACTGTTGGAGTAAAAGCTTGTCAGTTATTAGAACAGATTTCTGTATCTATGAAGATACTATCATCCAGACACCCATGTCCAAAGACTCTCAAGAATATTCTGTGTTTGAATTTTTATATAATAATAGAGGAAAAGAAAACCTTATCTAGTTATTTAGAAGAAAGGATTCTTTTTTAATATTGGAGATTAATATGAAACGACTTAATGCTGATGAAATGAAAGTTATTGAATTAGATATGCTAAAGGATATTTCAAACTTTTGTGATAATAATGGTATTTGTTATTATCTTTGCGGCGGTACTTTATTAGGGGCGGTTCGACATGAGGGATTTATTCCATGGGATGACGATATGGATATAGCGATGCCTCGTCCTGATTATGAGAAATTTTTAAAGATGTACAATAATTACGGTCATCGTTATGAAGTTAATGGCATTGAAAATAATCCTTCATGGCATTCTACTTTTGCTCGAGTAGAAGATAAATGCACTGTATTATACGAAGGAACACTGAAAAAGAAGTACTGGAAGAGGCATGTTTTTGTTGACGTTTTCCCTTTGGATGGAATACCAGATGACCCTAAAGAAGAAGCTCGTTTCATGAATAGGCAGAATCTATTAGGGATTATCACAAATGCTTCCGCATTCAGGTTTTATCCTAGTCGACATTATTCTGATTCTAAGAAGTCTAATACTAATTTACGTAATTTTGCTAGGACTATTTCAAAGTATCTAGCAGTTGTTTTGTTTTCATGGGTTAATACACAGAAAATTATTAAATTAGTTAATCAGAACTCTCGAAAGTATAAATATGGATCAACGAAGAGCGTTGGAATTACAGTTAGTGTATGGAATCGACATTTTGAACAATCTAGCGCGGAATCGTTTGTGGAAAGAGTGAAGTTTAAATTTGAGGATGGTGAGTTTTGGGGTCCTAAAGGGTATGATGAATATTTGACCAAAACTTATGGGGATTATATGACACCACCACCTGATAAGAATCGTGTTTCTCATCATAGTTTTGAGGCTTATTTGATTGATAGTAAGGAAGAAAGGTGAATTCAAAAAATGGTATATGTAAATAAAAATATTAAGAATACAGTAAGAGTTTTTCCCGAACAAGGGCGATATGACTATTATCGATATGATATGAATGAAAATCCAGATGGATTGCCAAAAGCTTTTGTTGATGAAGTATTACAGGAAATAACTCCTCAATTTTTATCAATCTATCCGGAACCGGGGGAGTTTCTGAGAAAATATGCAAGATTCGTAGGAATAGAACCGGAAAATCTGACAGTAACTAATGGCTCAGATATGGGACTACGGTATATTATGGAAACTTTTGGAGAAGTAGGGAAGAATGTAGTAACTGTTTCTCCATCTTTTGAGATGTATTTGGTGAATTGCAATATTTTGGGATATCATCATGTTCCAGTTCCATATGAGTCCGATATGACAATTAAAATTGACAATATACTTAATGCAGTCAATGAAAACACTCGCATAGTTGCACTTTTAAATCCAAATAATCCCATTGGAAATGTTTATACACAGGAAGAAATTAATCGGGTTATAGAAAAAGCTAAGCGAGTTGGAGCAGTAGTTGTTATTGATGAAGCTTATCATTATTACTACCCGAATACCTTTTTGTCGACAGCTCTGGAAAATGATAATGTAATTATATTGAGAACTTTTTCAAAAGCATTTTCAATTCCGGCTTTGCGGTTAGGAGTGATTATTTCAAATCCGCAGATTATTCACTATATTAATAATTCTAAGATGACTTTTGATGTGAATTCTGTGGCGTTACTTTTTGGAGAAAGGTTACTTGATCATCCGGAAATTTTACAGGATATAGTGGATTCTGAAAATCAAGGGAAATCTTATACTCTGTGCGAACTTTCTAAGAAAGGGTATGCTTGCCGTGATTGCAGGGGAAATTATATATTTGTGAAACCTAGGCATGATGCAAGGAAAGTTGCTGCAAGGTTAGAAAGCGAAAAAAAGGTGTTGGTTCATCCTTATGGCAATGAATTATTAAAAGACTATCTTCGTGTTTCGGTAGGATCGGTAAAATCTATGAAAACCTTTTTAAAGGCTTTTTATGAAGTAGATTTGAGTGATTAAGGGATATGAATATGAAAAAAGTTATAACTTATGGTACTTATGATCTTTTTCATCAGGGGCATTATAATCTTTTGAAGAGAGCAAAAGCATTAGGCGACTACCTTATCGTTGGGGTTACTTCTGATTATTTTGATAAATCACGAGGAAAGTTCAATGTTCATGATGACCTGATGACCCGTATTGAAAATGTAAAGAAGACTGGATTTGCAGATAAAATTGTAGTTGAAGAATATTTTGGACAAAAAATTGATGATATAAAGAAATATGGGGTAGATGTATTTACGGTTGGCTCAGATTGGAAAGGATATTTTGACTATCTGAACGAATACTGTAAGGTCGTTTACTTGGAAAGGACTAAAGGAATTTCCAGCACTCAGATTCGTAATGAACATAGTGTACGTTTGGGTATTGTGGGCAATGAAATTATTTTGGATCGTTTCTTAAGCGAGATAAAATATGTCAGTGGGATTGAAGTAACTGGTGCCTATACTCCCTTGGATGCTGTGGGCTCCAAGTATAAGTCTATCCGGTTTCAGCAATTGCCTCTATACCGCACCTATGCGTCTTTGCTTGAAGATGTAGATGCTGTTTATATCAATGCACCTTTAAAACTGAGAGATAATTTAATAGAGGAAGCTCTTGGACAGGGGAAACATGTGCTTACGGAGTTTCCCTTCAGTCTCAACTATCAAAAGGCCAGGGAATTCGTAAAAGTTGCGTCGGAAAAGAGCCTGGTCTTGATGGAGGGATTAAAAACCGCTTACTGCCCGGCTTTTGGAAAGATGATTTCTTTAGTAAAAAGTGGACGCATTGGCAAAATACTCAGTATTGAAGCTAATTTTACTCAAATCCTCAGTGATGATCTTCCTAACCAGGTACGTATAGCAGGAGGCAGTGTTGCTTCTTTGGGAGCATATCCACTTCTTGTTGTTTTTAAATTACTGGGATATAATTATAAAAATATTGAATTCATTACACATCAAGAAAATGGCATTGATACAATGACCAGAATGAACTTTGTTTACGATGGTGCTATTGCTACTTCGTTGGTGGCGATAAATGCCAAAGCAGAGGGGGCGCTGACCATTTCAGGGACAAAAGGATACGTATATGTTCCTGCGCCTTGGTGGAAAACAGAATATTATGAGCTAAGATATGAAGATATCAACAATAACTCTAAATTTTTCTACAAATTTGAAGGCGAAGGATTGAGATACGAAATTATTGAATTTATTAAAAGAATAAAAGATAATAATATGATGGCGGGATCTCTAACATGTATGGATATGTTGGCGGAATCGAAAGTAATTGATTGCTTTATGAAAGATAAATATAATGTACCATTCTAAAGAAAAGAGGCCATATATGCCATTGTTTAGTCTAATAATGCCAGTTTACAACAATACAAAAGAAGAATTAGAAAATAGTATTGATAGCGTGTTGAAACAAAGTTATAGCGACTATGAATTAGTTATTATTGATGATGGTAGTTGTGATAGTTGTGCTAAATTATTGGATACATTTGTTCAAACTAATATACATGTATATCATTGTGAACACCAAGGCGTCTCGGCGAGTAGAAACTATGGGGTGTTAGTCGCGAAGGGCATGTATATTAGTTTTTTGGATGCTGATGATTTGCTAACAAATAATTTTTTATTAGATGTAGCGAATATTTTAAATGTAGCAAATCCTGATATAATATATGGCCTATTAGAATATGTCAATATAGAGAAATTAAAAACAAATTATCTTTCAGCTAATAGTTATAGAAATTCTCATTTGAATTATTGTGTGTTAAATGATAACGATATGGATGACTTGCGTTTTCATATGTTCAATTTAGGATGTCTTAAATACCACAACAAAGGTGCCTATATTAGCAGAGGACCTGTAGCAAAAATGTTAAAAAAGTCATTATGTTTAAATTGTTTATTCAATACAGAATTGCAGTTTGGTGAGGATGAGGAGTGGAATTTACGGCTTCTTACTTTAAAACCGGTAGCAATAGTATCTTATAGAGTGTGGTATTACTATATATATCGAAATACGTCTACGTTGCATAGATTTAGAGCGAATTATATTGATCTGAGTATAGAACGTTTAAAAGCAATGCAGAAATATATCTTATCAAGTGAAGATAAAAAAGCTTTTCATCTTGAAGCTATGAGAAATATAAAAGAGATACTACAGTTTTATATTCTGTCGGATAGTTTTAACGGATCTATGATGAACAGATTGGCTATATATGATACTGTGCTTCAACTAGAGCCATGGAAATCTGTGCTTACAATAAAAAATTTTTTTAATGCAACAATTAAAGGGAAAGTTTATGCTTTAATGATTAAGAGTTACATTCTTTTTTTTATTATGCTCTTAAGAAAATAGTTTATGCTTTATAGTGGGAGTGGCAGTATGACTAAAATTCTATCTGTTTCTGTAGCAACTTATAATGCATCAAAAACCATTGAGCAATGTTTAGATTCATTTATCAATTCAAAATATGTAAGATTGGGTATGTCAAGAATTTTGTGTAAATTTCTTAGAAATTTTTGTCATATTTTCTCATCAGAGGGCCCAGCCGTTCATCAATAAGCAGCTGATTCAGACTTACAGCCCAATTGGCTAGGCGATGTGAATTCCATTTCTTATAGAGTTCCAAGATTCAAAGATAGAAGATTTTAAAAACAGCGTCTTCATTAGGAAATGAGTCTTTCTTCGTAACCTTGCGGAAGCTGGCATTTACGCTTTCAATAGCGTTGGTCGTGTACATTACCTTGCGTACGGCGCTGCCTTAATTAAAAAGCTGCTCGACGTGTTGGAAGTTGTTTTCCCAGACGGCGACGGCGCCGGGATATCCCTGCCAGTCCTGCTTAAACTGGTCGAAAACCAGCTGCGCTTCTTCTACCATAAATCCCTTTCAGCTGCTTTGCGAAAGCATGCCACTGCTTCCGGGGAATATAACGAATAGAGTTTGATGCGAGATGGACGATACAGCGCTGTTCGGTGACATTCGGGAAAATAGCTTTTGCGACCTTTTCCAAGCCGGATACGCAGTCAATCGAGAGGATGCCTAAATCCTTGATGTCACGGGCTTTAAGCTCATCGAAAATCTGCATCTAGGCATGCTTCTTTCCGTTTCGTTGATCCAAAGGCCCAGTATGTCTTTGTACCTGTTGGCATCGTAAGCCAGCATTACATAGACAGCGACCTGACGGATACCGCATTCCATCCGCATAGAAACATAGATGCAGTCTACAAAGGAAAAAGGATAGAATGGCTTTAGCGGTCGTGTGCGCCAGCGATTCACTTTTGCTATAACGCAATCCGTAATATTCGAAATTTGTTCATGAGAGAGCTGAAAACTATAAATATCTTCGATGGTAGCAATAATGTCACGCTGGCTCATACCACGTGCATACATGGCCAATACTTTACCTTCAATAGACAATACATCGCGCTGATGTTTCTTTACAATCTGAGGTTCAAACTGGCCCTGACGGTCCCTGGGGACACGAATAAGGACTTCACCTAGCGAGGTTTCCAACGTCTTCTGGGAATACCCATTAAGGGCATTTGTTGAATCTTCTGAATGCCCATTCTTTTCATAACCGAGGTGATTCTGCATTTCCCCTTTCAGTACAGCTTCAAATATAGGGCCCAAAACCTGCTTCAAGGTATCCTGTATGTCCTAGGTATCTTTAAAATTATAGTAATATCATAGTTTTCAAGAATCTGCTGAGCAATTTGTTCTCCGAATGTCGGCGTATCCTTTTTACGTTTCGTCATGAATACCATCCCTAATGTTTGATTACCCAATTATGAGGGGATAAATTAAATTTGTGCAATAACCGGTTTACACAAACTATTTTACACTCTCAAAAGATTTTGAAGTTATTGTTGTGAATGATGATTCTAAAGATGAGACTGTGGATATTGTATCCACTACATACGTTTAAAATCCAAGAAACTGGTTTAAATCTTTGGGATCATTATACCGTCTATTCCCTCAAGTAATGATAAGGGTTATATGGTTCGGATACTAGAGTTTAAAAATATTTACTAAGAGAAGGGTGCAGATATGAATAGTACTATTCGTGATTATATTTTTTTCTTATTATGCTTTTCTTTGATTTTTGATAATATACCCAAACCTATTCAATTAAATTTTCTAGGGGGGGAAGTTGGAAATAAACTGGTAATCTATCCTTTGTTGACCGGAGCGATTTATAGTGCTTATTGTCATTACAAGTATAGGGATATTTTTGTTCATATCGAATGGTTTAAAAGATATATTGCAGTTTTTATTGCAGTGATTGCTTTATCTACTATTACAGGATTAGTGTTTTTTCCTTATTACGATTTAGTATTCAGTGGCCCTGCGAATCAGTTTGAAAAATTACCTCGAATTTTGGATTTTTTACACTTGCATGGCATATACATCAATCAAAAAACAATGATGCAGCTGTGGATTATCCTTCGGCAGCTAAAGGGAATCCTGATGGAATCCTTTTGGTGTTTTGGCGGAGCTTACATGATTTATTGCTGGTATAAAAATGATTGGCATAGAGCGGTAAATATCATGGTCCGAGGCATTTCGGTATCGTTTATCGTACTATTTTTTTATGCGCTGGTTGAGATTTCTTACTTAGGTGGAAGTTTGAGGGCAGCAGATGTATTAAAAAGTATTAATCCATACATTCATGCAATTGTTACTAATCATGAGTGGTGGCCACCTTTGCTTTGGAAGAACCAATTAAGGCTGGTATTTCCTGAGCCGTCGCATGTTGGAAATTTTATTGGCATTGGATTGCCAATCATTTGGTATATGTATTTTAGCCAGAAAGGGTGGGCTTTAACATTTGCATTAGCTATTCATACAGTCATGTCTTTTTTGATATTTATGACAAAGGCAAGAACAGCGTGGGGAATGTTAGTGGGGATGATGGTGCTTCTCCTATGCCTTATTGTATGGGGAAAGCGCTATGCATTGCTAAAGAAATTTGTCGTCCTTACTGTCTGTATATGGATTGGGTTTATTGGATTTCTTCAGTTTGAAAATTATTCGTTGTCAACATCTACGCATAGTGAACAGGTTGTGGCAGTGCAAGCAATTGAAAATAATTTTACTAGTTTGGCTTCAAGTAATAAGAGAAGCAATGGTGCAAGATATGCTTTGTTAAAAGCATATCTTCGGACGGGGATAGAGCATCCTTTCTTTGGCGTAGGGATAGGGCTTGCTAGTGCATATGTGCGTGATCACTTTACTGCGAAAGAATCAGAAAATAGTGAAATAGCACTATGGATACATTATCAGGATACACATGGACCGCTGGCTTACGGATATTCTATCCCTGATGCAATGAATGAATTTGTAAATCGTTTCTGCACAACAGGTGCTTTTGGTGTAATTGTCTTTTTCTTTCCTTTTGCTTATATCACAATATTGTTATTAAAGAAATGGCGAAGAGACTCTGAATTAACTAGTATGTTTGTTGTTTTAGCCCTTGTTTCATCAGTTGTAGCTGGATGTAATGGCGGCGTGAATATACTGTATGCGGTATGGATATTGCTTGGCGTTAGCTATGCAATTATTTTTGGCAGAAACGAGAAAGGAAACACTTAATGAATGGGCGAAAAGAGGGAATTCTTCTTAGCTATTTCAATATTGCTCTACAAGTCGTAATTGGCTTTCTTTATGTGCCTATTCTTCTCCATTATATTGGACAAAGCGAGTACGGCCTGTATCAGCTCATGGGATCTTTAATCGCCTATTTCAGCATTATGGATTTCGGCCTCTCTGCTGCGGTCATCCGGTTCTATGCCAAGTACAGAGCATTGAAGGACAGTATCGGCATGGAGAATATACTTGCCATTTCTGTTCGTGGATATGGCGTTGTCACCGTAGTGGCGCTGGCTATTGGCTTTATTTGCTATGGGTTCCTTGACGTTATCTTTGCGGGAAGTATGACCGTATCAGAAGTGGATGAGGCAAAGCAGATTTTCCTGCTTTTGCTTTTGAATATTGTCATTACTTTATCTACCATGGTTTTCCGTTCTGTCATTAATGCCCATGAGCGTTTTTTCTTTTTAAAAGGAATGGAAACCATACAATTGGTGCTGCAGCCGATTCTTGTGATACTGGTGTTGCAGCGCCACCCCTGTGCATTCTCTGTGGCGGCTGTGCAGACGGTACTGAATCTAGTGCTCAGCGGAGCAAGAGTTTATTACTGCTTCCATGACCTTCACTTGAAAATTCATTTCCATTACTGGAACCATGAGCTTTTCTCAGAGTTCAAGAAATTGGCTCTGAGCGTTTTTGCTGTGTCCCTGATTGACCAAATCTTTTGGAAAACGAATCAGATTATCTTGGGAATTATCAGTGGCACGACGGCAGTGGCGGTATACTCTATTGCTTCTCTGATTTATATGAACTATATGGCTCTTTCCACAGCTATTTCCGGCGTGTACCTTCCGCATGTTACCGGCATGGTGGCTAGGAAGGAGCCCATCAGCAACCTTTCTGAGCTCTTTATTCAGATTGGAAGATGGCAGTATTATCTTCTGGCCCTAGTGGCAACGGGCTTTATTATTTTCGGAAAGCAGTTTATCTCTTTATGGGCAGGACCAGGGTTTGAAGACTCTTATATTATTACTCTTCTCATTATTCTTCCATTTACAGTAGATTTGATCCAAAACATAGGCCTTGCCATTATGCAGGCCATGAACCGTTATGACTTCCGTGCTCGTATTTATTTCCTGACGGGTGTAGTGAATCTTATCCTGGCTATTCCACTGGGAATTAAATATGGTGGTATTGGCTGTGCGGTGGCTACCGGCATTTCCATGATTGTGGGAAATGGATTTATTATGAACCGGTACTATGCAAAGGAAATACACCTGGCCATCTTTTCCTTCTGGAAACAGATAGGCCGGATATCGCTTGTTACAGGCATATGTCTCGTGATAGGATATGTCGCTAATGTATATCTTTTGCCTCAGGGGGGAATAGGGCCTTTCGTTTTGAAGGTAGCAATGTATACAGTCCTGTACATGGCAATGATATATACCTTTGCTATGAATCAGATGGAACGAGAGAAAATCCAGGCTGTATTAAGAAAATTGTATATTCGATAAACTTGAGCTTGGCCGGGCAAGAAACAGTGCCATGGTTTTACAAGCAGACTTCAGATAGGCAGTGCATCTTGCATCGTATAATTCACTTTTGGCAGGCTGTATGATGAGGAAAATTTCTCGGCTTTGCTCAAAATGGCGAGTGTTGTAGTGTTGTAAGGTACTGTGTCATTTGAGGAGGTGGTAGTAATGAAGGCCATCTGTTATCGTAATACGAAAATTACTTTACCTAACTGGGTTCCGAATAGTCGGCTAAATGAAGAATGCCCGTTGGGATTTGCTTATGAAGACAGTGATTTCTATGTTCATATGTATGGTAGAGGAGAAGGTTTGTATACTATTTCCCAAGGGCTTACTGTAATAGAAGGGGAAAAGAAGGAACTTCATTGATACAGTGGGTGGTCAATCGATTCGGAGCGGATGACATTAAGTCCAGGTACGAAGATGTTGGAGTTGCACATCCTTCCATCTGGAGGCCAGGACTATATACATATAAGGAACTGCAGCAGGGACTCCGATACACATCTTTTGAAAACGAAGATGTAGATCGGGCATTATTTCTGCTTTTTCAGAAAATGATTGCTATATTTTCCTATATAGAACCAGCCGATCGTAATTTATGCTGTTATGGGCATCGGCTCAGAGCACTGATTATTCTTGCTTCTACAGAGTTTGAAAATTAGTGCAGGCATATACTAAGAGCAAACCACATTTCTCCGCAAGGGAACGATTATATTTCAAAGGACTTTGTGAAGTTGAATATACCAGCCCACCTTACGGACTATGAGGTTAAATTTTAGCCTTATGCAGACTTGTATTCTTTTAGGCCTTTGGATCATTGGAATGAGAATCAGCTTACCAAGTCTCTTATATGGTATGATATATATAATCATGTAAAACATGATCGGGGTAATGACTTTGTAGATGCGTCACTGGAGACATCATTAAATGCCATTGCTTCAAATATTATTTTATACGCAGTACGATTTGGTTCCTAGCTACTTTTTAATTTTCCGTCGGTCTTGTCGGGTTATTTTAATCAATATGTCAGCCTGTCACTTGTAAATCCTGACATCAGGAGATTTTATATTCCGAAAATTAAGACAAATAGCTTCACGATAAAAGAATATTCTTTCTGGAATGCATTTCGCGATAGACTTATAGAACCCTGGAAGGTTATGCCGATACATGCTTAGTAAAAGGTACTTTAACGAATGATGGATTTTCAGGTTCTTATGCTTTAAGTTTATCCAGTATGTTCGTGAGCACCATGCGCTATGCAATCGGGAGCGGATATGCGAGAGAAGATAGTCATATATTTAGTCGGGGTAGATGATTAGATAGGAAATCTGAAATGACAAATGGCACTGACCAAAGTCACGCAGGACATTACTAAATTTACTGTTTAATGATATAATATAAATAAGAGTTATGATTTTTATCAGGAGGATATCTATGAATCCATTGGCCAAGGGAAAGCAGTTTTGCTCATTGTTTCCACATGACTTTGCGGATAGAATTCTACCTGAAGAGGCAGAGATAATAGATCTAAAGGTTTATCGAGTTTGCCTATCCGGGAAGATTGATAGTGAGTCTTTCCGTAGCACATATGAGGACCATTATTATTTGAAACGCCCAGAAGAAGTTGATTTAGATGATCCTTCTACTTATTCGACCAGTTGTTATGAAAAGGCTAGAGATATACGTAACAGCTTAAAGATGTTTATGAAGCGAAATCACCCGAAAGCCATTGTGGCTGCTGGCAATACTGGGAAAACTGATGGTCTTGTTTTGCAAGAATGTAAAAAGAAAGAATTAAAAAAAGGTAAGAGAAATCATAGTCATGTAGACTGGTGGATTTATAGGGATCATGATGTATCATATCATTTTCATGATTGCACGAGTTTAGTTATGAATATAAAAGAGGTAAAAAATGATGAAAATACCTAGCCCATATTTTTCGGAAGTTCCCAATATAGGTAATTTGTATCATTTATATACATTTTATTCGTTGGAACGCCCCATATTGTTTGTGTGTAAGGATTCTAAGAGAAACCTCTATATTTGCTCTTGTTGCGAGTTGTACCCTGCTTTGGTTTGGGTGATTTCTCGCACGTTTTCTGAGCACTTAGTTCAGTTGATACATAACAAGTGTACTATTGCAGATTTATTTAACAAAGGCATTCAAAAGTTTGTGATTGAATGGGGGCCAAAATCAGAAAAAGAAACAGCGCACGAAGTCAGCAACTTTGATTTATCCATGCTACCTGATGGTGATGAACTACTTGATGCAGAAGATGGAGAGTTTAGTGATTTTGAGAAGCATTTAAAAATAGGTCAAACGGATGAGGATGGAAAAGATACTGAAAAAGGCAGCTATGAGTCATATGCAGAATCTGGGACAAGGCTAAAGTTGGATTCAGTTTATAAGTTTCAAGTAGATAATGTCGTGTCAAAAGAATTACTAAGTTATGATTTTAATGGAAGATTTGATGAAAATAATGCCTTAACTGGTTCGAACTACGACTATACTGATAATTCATTTACCATGAAAGGCTTTCATTATGCGGCTTAAGGGAGGAGATTTGTATGGATATTCGTCTAAGTCCCATCCAATTTGGTAGACCGGTACTACAACAATGCGATTTTAAAATTAATTCAGATTTTAGTGTTTCTAATGATGAACTTGGAAAGCCGAACCGTATTTCTATGCCAATTCACACGGAAGTAAACGCTGGAGAAGCTATGGGAAATGAATATCCGGTTTCTTTAGATGTGCAAGTAGGAAAAGAAGATTCAGCGCACCCTTTCTTTATATCGGTAAGTATGGCAGCGATATTTTATATCAATAAAGAGGTATCCGACGAACAAAAAAAACAGTTTCTTTCTGTTAACGCGCCGGCAGTGTTATACAGCTATATCCGTCCAGTTATTGCATCATTAACAAGTCAGTCTGCATATCCGCAGTATAATTTACCATTTATGGATTTTACTCCTAAAGATGATAGCAAGAAATAAATTAAAGATGATTATTTTTCTTGTACCGCCTAACATAATAGCTATTTCTGATATCATAGAAGACCAATAACTCTGCATGAAGTATCTCTTAAGAAGGAGGATTCACTTTTATTCTTATGTATGTAGTGATTGTAAAGCATTTTATATGGAGTGAGGCTACTACTTGTATCATTGATAGATAAGAGTAGTAGTTCTTTTTTACTACTCAGGTGTTAGTAGCAGTTGAAATTTGCTCAGTAGCGGCGTATTAAAATCGTAAGCGGTAAATAATTGATGCATGTTAAAATTCCAACAGATGAGATATTATCCATATCCGATGGGATTTTCATTTACTTTTCTTCTGTATCCCTGAAGACTAGGGAAGATATTTCCCCTATTGTTAGCAGAGGGCAAATTTCGCCAAGTAGAGTCGGGTTAAAATAGCCACCCGGAGGCAGAGGGTTTCGGCCAATTTAGGGTGAAGAATAAAGGCTTATGAATAAGATATTGTTTCAGAGATTCTTGAAGTGGTAAACTAAAATTGGACACAGAGGGGGTAATCTTTAGACATACAGTGT
>OLGM01000632.1_pt1 | contig 20607 bp, 17 predicted proteins | sample 1606001 | NCBI WGS metagenome assembly OLGM01 (sample SAMN03283294) | human gut metagenome | biome: human-associated habitat; material: feces | host: Homo sapiens | place: Peru | collected 2012
CGAACAAAATTCTTATATTATTTTTTCTGTCTACTTGACGGAGTGCACTTCAGACACACAACACTGGCTTTTTTGGTTGGGTTTATGCGGTCAGGAAATGGCGTCCACGTCCCACTTCATGCGGACGGCATCTGCACCGTCGAGATGAAGCTGCATCGCACCGGCGTTATCCAGAACCTGTGCCGGAGTGCGTGCGCCGCAGAGCACATGCAGACCGGGGATCATCCGGGCGGTCAGCGCAATGACCAGCTGTGCGGGGGTGCACTGGTACTTCTCGGTCAGGTCCTCCCACTTGGCCAGCAGCGCGATGGCCTGTGCGCGGCGGGCGGGCTGGAAGTTGGGGTTGGAGTTCCGGGTGCTGCCCTCGGGATAGGTGGTTTCCATCGTGACCTTGCCGGTCAGAAGGCCCTGTTCCAGCGGCGAATACGCCTGAACGGAAACGCCCAGCTCCTTGCAGGTGGGCAGAAGCTGCTTTTCGACGCGGCGGGTCAGCAGACTGTACTTTTCCTGAATGACGTCCAGCTGGCCGTACGGCAGTAGCCGCGGATGATGTCCGCCGTGACGTTCGACGCGCCAATAGCGCGGATCTTGCCCTGCTCCTTGAGCTTCATCATGGCCTCGACCGTCTCTTCGAGCGGATAGAGGGTGAGATCAGGGCTTTGCCAGTGGGTGTACAGCACGTCGAGATGGTCCGTGCCCAGACGCTTCAGGCTCTCTTCCACGTCCTCGATGATGCTCTGGGCGGACAGGTCGCGGTAGACCGAAACGCCGTCCACGACCTTGTGGAGCACCGGCGTTTCGTGCCGCCACTCCAAGCCGCACTTGGTGGAGAGCACCACCTTGTCGCGGTCGATGTGCTTCAACGCTTCGCCCACGACCTTCTCGCTGTGATACAGGCCGTAGATGGGGGCCGTGTCGATCCACTGGATGCCCTGTTCCACAGCCGCCTCAATGGCTTTCACCGACAGGGCGTCGTCGTTGTCGCCCCACCAGCTGCCGCCGCCGATGGCCCATGTGCCCATGCCCAGAAACGGGACCGACAGGCCGCTTTTGCCGATATTGATCTTGTTCATAATGGTTTCCTCGTGCCAGCCGTGTTCCAATGGGAAATTGGCTGGGATGTTTGGTTGTATCTCTTGTATTTATCAAAAAAGAGCTGCCGCGCAGGTGTTCCGCGCCGCAGCTCTTCTTGAACCTGTTGATACGAGTGTGCCCAGATCTCCAGGCAGATAAAACGCGAATGTGTGCAGTTTTTTGGATCTTAGATGTTGCCGAACTCGCTGAGCTTCAGCTCTTCATTGTGCGTTTCGGCCCAGCGGACGGCCCAATCGGAGGTGAACAGCAGCAGACGGTTGCCCTTCATGTCCTCCACGGCTTTGGTGTCGCTGGTCAGGTCGAGGTCGCGCAGGTTGTAGGTGTCGGGGTCGTTCTGGACCCAGCGCAGCTGCTCGAAGGGGAGCTGCTGCATCCGAATTTCCACGTTGTATTCGGTGTTCAGGCGGTACTCCAGCACTTCCAGCTGCAGCACGCCGACCACGCCGACCACGACCTCTTCCATACCGCCGCCGACTTCGCGGAAGATCTGGATCGCGCCTTCCTGCGCGATCTGCTCCATGCCCTTCACGAACTGCTTGCGCTTCATGGTGTCCTTCTGCTCGATGCGGGCGAAGTGCTCGGGAGAGAAGGTGGGGATGCCCGCGAACTGTACCTTCTTCTTGCCGGTGCACAGGGTGTCTCCGATGGAGAAGATGCCCGGGTCGAACAGGCCGATGATATCGCCCGCATAGGCTTCATCGACGATGGCGCGGTCCTGCGCCATCAGCTGCGTGCCGGTGGCGAGCTTGATGTTTTTGCCCTCCTGCACATGGTAGGCTTCCATACCGCGCTCAAACTTGCCGGAGCAGATGCGCATGAAGGCGATACGGTCGCGGTGGGCCTTGTTCATGTTGGCCTGAATCTTGAAGATAAAAGCAGAGAACTCGTCGCGGCAGGGGTCCACCGGCTCGTTCGTCAGGCTGTCCACACGGGCCAGCGGGGTGGGGGTCAGGCGGAGGAAGTTCTCAAGGAACGGCTCCACGCCGAAGTTGGTCAGCGCCGAACCGAAGAACACGGGGCTGAGTTCGCCGCGCAGGACCTTGTCCAGATCAAATTCCTCGGCTGCACCGTCCAGAAGCTCGATCTCGTCGCTCAGCTGCTGGTGCAGATAGGGGGTCAGCAGATCGTCCAGTGCGGGATCACCCAGCTCGGCCTCCGTCTCCTCGACCTTCTTCACGCCGTTGGCGCGGCCGTCGCTCGAGAAGGCCAGCACCTTGCGGGTGTTGCGGTCGAACACGCCCTTGAACTCCTTGCCGCAGCCGATGGGCCAGTTCATGGGATAGGTCTTGATGCCCAGAATTTCTTCGATGTTCTCCATCAGCTCGAACGGGTCGCGGGCTTCGCGGTCCATCTTGTTGACGAAGGTGAAAATGGGGATGTGGCGCAGGGTGCAGACCTTGAACAGCTTGATGGTCTGGGCCTCGACGCCCTTTGCTGCGTCGATGACCATGACCGCCGAGTCGGCCGCCATCAGAGTGCGGTAAGTGTCCTCCGAGAAGTCCTGATGTCCCGGGGTGTCCAGAATGTTGACGCACTTGCCCGCATAGTTGAACTGCAGCACCGAAGAGGTGACGGAAATACCGCGCTGCTTCTCAATGTCCATCCAGTCGGAAACAGCGTGCTTTGCGCTCTGCTTGCCCTTGACCGAACCGGCCTGATTGATGGCTCCACCGTACAGCAGCAGCTTTTCGGTCAGCGTGGTCTTGCCGGCGTCGGGGTGACTGATGATCGCAAACGTCCGACGGCGCTCGATTTCTTCACGATTTGTCATAAATTTATAGTCTCCTGAATCAGAATCAGATAATCTTGGATCGGTCTGCTCGTTCTTTACATTGGTCCCTCTCCCCAAAATTTGCATACAACGGTTATTCTAACAGAAAATCCACTTAGATGCAAGACTTTTGTTATTTTTTCAGAAGGAAGCAGGGCAGGGGGGCCGTCTCGGCCCAATTCGCAAAATCACAGACGAGGACCGTGCAGCGCTGCAGCGGGAGTGAGCGCATCCAGCGCAGAAGCTCCTGCTTTTCGTCCGAGCCGATGACCCGGCCGCTGTAGAGGATGGCGCTGAGAACCCCGCCGGGGCGGAGGGCATCCAGCGCGGCTTCCAGCGCCGGAATGCTGCTCTCGGCGTGGGAGAACACGCCGTGGTCCGCTCCGGGCAGCCAGCCAAAATTAAACATCACGGCATCGGCGGTCCCGGGCTGGATATAATTCAAAAGGTTCGCGTGGCTCTCACAGTGCAGCTCAGCCGAAAGGCCCTGTGCGGCAAGATGTTTTTGGGTGGACGCAATGGCTTCCGGCTGGATGTCGAACCCGAGGACCCGGCCCTGCGCCCCGGCCAGACGGCACAAAAACGCCGTATCGCCGCCGTTCCCGCAGGTGGCGTCCACCAGAAGCTTGGGGCTTTGCAGACGGCTTGCAAGAAAGTCCTGCACGAACCGCACGGCGGTCAGGTCCGGCGTTCGGCGGCGGCAGAGCCGACCGTTTTCCTCGGCAAAGCCGAATTTCTCCCAGAACGCCCGTTCGTCCGCCGCTTCCGGCAGCGGTGCGGTGAACACGGTAGCCGTCTCCTTGTCATATCCGCCGAACCGGCGCAATACTTCTTTTAATAAATAGGAGCCATAGCCTTTTCGCCGCCATTCTGGTACAATAATCAGGGAAGAGAGGCCGACTCCTGCGGCGGTCGGGGCCAGAAGGCACTGGCCGACCACGGTTTTTTCTTTGTATAAGGCGAAGCCGCCGGGGATTTCCTGCAATTTCATAAAGACCCGTTCTTTCTGTTTTGGTTTTCTCCACTTTATCAAGCCGCCGCCCCGCTGTCAAGCCCTTTGGATACGACCTTATTTCACACATTCTTCACCCGCTCAGCGATTCCTTTTCACAATTAGCGGATACAATAGAGCCAGGTCCAAGGAAGTGCGGGCAGCGCCCCCTTTCGAACCAATCCCTTTGAGAAAGGATGTAGTACCATGGATAATGAAAACAAATGGGAATATGATTATTCCTCTGCAAATAGTTCTTCCGGAGACACCGGATACCCCAACGTCGGCTCGTCCGGCATGAACACCGCCAACACGGCGGACACCTTCGGCGAGCCGAACCCCTCCGCACAGCCGGAAGCGGGTCCCAGCGGCGGCGCAACGCCCCCGCCCGCCGAACCGGAATTCCACGAGGCCCCGGCCGAACCGACCAAGAAACCCCGCAAGCGCAAGAAGGACCACAGCAAGATGGCCCGTAGCGCGGTCGCGCTGGTGCTGGCCGCAGCCATGGGCTTTGCGGGCGGCTTCGTGGGCGCACGGGTCGGCAACACGGGCAGCAAGGTCGTCATCCAGCAGGTGGAGAAGTCCAGCGACTCGGACAGCAGTTCTGCATCCGGCTCGACCCTCTCTTCCGGCGGCATGACCACCGCGCAGGTGGCTGAGATGGTCAGCCCCAGCGTCGTCGTCATCACCACCGAACAGGTCGTCTACTCTCAGTGGTCGTGGTACGGCCAGAATCAGGTCGAATCCGGCGCGGGCAGCGGCGTCGTCATCAGCTCGGATGGCTACATCCTGACCTGTGCGCACGTCGTTTCCGGTGCATCGCAGATCACCGTGACCATCGATGATACCGACTACACCGCCACCGTCGTGGGCGAGGATGATACCAGCGATGTGGCCGTTCTGAAGATCGACGCCACCGGCCTGACCCCTGCGACCGTGGGCGACAGCGACAGCCTGTCGGTCGGCGACAGCGTTCTGGCCGTCGGCAACCCGCTGGGTGAGCTGGGCGGAACTGTCACCAGCGGCATCGTCAGCGCACTGAACCGCAGCGTGACCATTCAGGGGACCAGCTCCACCAACACCATGTCCCTGATCCAGATGGATGCTTCCGTCAGCCCCGGCAACTCCGGCGGCGGCCTGTTCAACATGAACGGCGAGCTGATCGGTCTGGTCAACGCGAAATCTTCCAGCTCGGACGCCGAGGGTCTGGGCTTTGCGATCCCTATCAACGACGCCATTGAGGTGGCGCAGGACCTGCTGGAGAACGGCTATGTCTCCGGACGCCCCTACATGGGCATCACCTACATTGCCGTCACTGATTCCCAGACGGCTGCGCAGCTGAACGTCAATGCCTATGGCGTTTACGTCGTGGATGTCGTGCAGGGCGGTCCTGCCGACAAGGCGGGCCTGAAGGCCGGCGACCGCATCGTGAGCATCGACGGCACGGAGATCGCCCAGAAGGACGACCTTGGGACCCTGATCCAGCAGCATTCGGCCGGAGATACCCTCTCCATCACCGTGGCCCGTGACGGCCAGATGCAGACCGTCTCCCTGACGCTGGGCGAGAAGAACGCTTCCACCACCGCACAGGCGCAGAAAAACTCCTGATATTTCCTGCCGCAAGGCATTTTCGGTTTTGATTCCTTTCTTCTAAGAAACCCCTGACTCGCTTTCGGGCAAGTCAGGGGCTTTCTGTTTGTATCATACAGCGCCGAAGATGGTCGCACTGACCGGCGCAAGGGTGACTTCGCCGCAGAGCACCCGGCTGTCGCCCCGCCACAGGCTGGACGAAGTCCCGTCGCTCAGCAGCTTCCAGCGGCCTTCCGGCAGACAGATGCGCTGTTCCTGCTCGGTGGGGTTGTAGTAGACGCAGAGCGCGCCCCACCATGCGCCGTCGCCGGGGGCGGCGGGCAGACGCCAGCCCACCAGCGGCTGTTCCAGCGGGAAAAATTCAAGGGCGTTGGGGCTGTTCCGGTCCAGCGCACCCAGCCGCGGGAAGGCTCCGCGCAGACCGATGAGGCCCCGGTAGTAATCCACCAGTCCGTGGAACTGTTCGGCGCGCTTCCAGTCCAGCCGGTTCAGCGCCGGGGAGGAGCGGTAGCTGTTGCCCTGCCCCTTCTTGGTGCGGGCAAATTCCTCGCCCGCCTGCCAGAACGGAAGCCCCATACAGGTCAGGTAGATGCCCGCCGCAAGGCGGTTCTGGGCCAGCGCGGCGCGGTCCATGGCCGCAAACTCCGGGTGGGAATAGCGGACCATCAGCAGCTTGTCCCACAGGGTGAAGTTGTCGTGGGCCGAAACATAGCTGACGATCTGGCCCGGGCTGTGGGGCGGCAGGGTGTCGCTCCTGCACCACGCGGCCACGGCCCCGCCGATGTCCCAAAAGCTTCCCGGTTTGCCCTCGACGTATCCCGGTTCGCGGGTGTTGAAGCAGCCGCCCTTGATGGCGTCGCGGGTGTTGTCGCAGAAGATGCCGATGCGCTCATTCAGCATGGCAAGGTTATTTTTGTTGGCTTCGTACCGGCGCAGAGCGCTTCCGCCGCCCTGCCACGGCTCGCCGTACATCAGGATGTCCCGCCCGCCGGGAAGTTTGTCCAGTTCGGCGCGGAGAAGGTTCATCGTCTCCACGTCGTACAGGCCCATCAGGTCGAACCGGAAGCCGTCGATGTGGTATTCCTGCGCCCAGTAGAGCACCGAATCGATGAGATACCGCCGCGCCATCGGGCGTTCGCTGGCGAACTCGTTGCCGCAGCCGCTGCCGTTGGACAGGCTGCCGTCGTCGTTCTGGCGGAAATAATAGAGCGGAACGGCCCGATTCAGCACATTGTCGGAGCGATACATGTGGTTGTACACGACGTCCATCACCACGCCGATGCCCGCTGCGTGGAGCGCTTGGATCATCTGTTTGCATTCCCGCACCCGGACTTCGCCCCGCGACGGATCGGTGGAGTAGCTGCCTTCTGGGACATTGAAGTTGCTGGGGTCGTAGCCCCAGTTGTACTGCCGGGTCAGGGGGCGGCTCTCGTCCACGCTGCCAAAGTCAAAAATGGGCATCAGCTGGACATAGCGCACCCCCAGCCGCTTGAGGTAGTTCAGGCAGGTGGGATGGATGCCGTCGCTGTTCAGGGTCGTGCCCTGCTGGGTGAAAGCGAGGAACTTTCCCCGCCACGCATTGTGCACGCCGCTGGCCGGGTCCTGCGAGAAATCCCGGACGCTGACTTCCCAGACGCTCCGCTTCGACGGCGGGATGATTGGCTTCTGGTCCCGCTCCCAGCCGGGAGGGTCGGTGCGGGCCGTGTCGAGGATCATGCTCCGCACGCCGTTGACCCCGGCGGCGCGGGCGTAGGGGTCCGGCGTTTCGCAGCTGCCCCAGTCGGTCACGACCGTGAAATTATAGTATCGTCCGTGCTGGTCCCCGGGCAGATAGATGCCCCAGACGCCCTGCCCCCACGGCTCGAGCGGGAGCGTTCCGATGCAGACGCCGCCGTCGCCTCTGCGGTAAAGATTCACGAGGACTTTCTGCGCTGTGGGCGCCCACAACCGCAGATGGGTCCCGTTCGGCGCATAGTTTGCACCCAGCGGCCCCTGATAGCCGTACCGGCGGGCAAAATCCTCGCTCTCGAACACTGCTTTCCATTGGGCAGATGTTTTCGCACTCATTGAACTCCATCCTTATCTCTGACGATTTGACTTTAGTGTAACGAACTTTCCGGCGTATTTCAAGAGTTTCCTTGCAAAAGGCGGCCGGGTACACTATACTGAAAGAAAACGATGCACGGAGGGGACCCTATGGCATACACAGACGATTGGGAAAGCCTGATGAACGGTGTGTTCGGCGCGGGCGGAAAATTCAAGACCCTGCCCACCGAACCAAAGGCTAAGACCGGCAGCACCCTGCCGGACCTGAACGCGGCCCTGCTGGAACAGCAGAAAAAGCTGGACGAACTGCTGAAAGCGCAGTCGGCCCAGCTGAAAACGCAGGATGTCTCCGCCGAAGCGGCCCTTTCCGACAGCCGCAAGATGCTGAAGGATATGGAAAATGACGGTCTGCTGGCCAAAGGGACCACCGACGTCAAGCCGGAGCATCTGGGCAGCTTCGAGGGCCTTGCCGCCGAGGTGAAACAGACGGTCCTCGGGCAGGATGCCTTTGTGGACAGCGTGGTGCGGGCCATGCGGCGTCCGTTCGTGCTGGGGACCGAGCCGCCCGCCGCACGGAACGTCATTTTGCTGTCCGGCGGGCGCGGGACCGGGCGGCACTTCACGCTGGAAGAAACGGCCCGCTGCATGGCGGCGCGGGGACTTTTGCAGAGCGACAAGACCGCATCGCTCGACCTTGCGCTCTATGCCGACCCCGGGGCCGAAAAGCTCTTTTTGCAGGACCTCTATGCCGCGCTCCATGCGCCCGGGGAAATTTTGGTGTTCGAGCACTACGAGAGCTGCTATCCGGGCTTTCTGAAAACGCTGTCGGACCTTGCCATCAAGGGCAGCGCTCCGCTGTCCAGCCGGTATCTCGTCAACAAGGAGGGCATCCTTGTGGATGCCGGAACGGCGCTGGCTCCCGGGGCCGTGCGGAGTCTGGACCCCTGCGGGAAGTACCTCGTGTTCTTCTCGAACAAGGGCCGCGCCGCCATGGCGGATAAATTCGGCGCGGGGATGATCGGTGCGCTGGGCGATGTCTGCGAGACGCAGACCTATGCCCGCGAGGACCTTGCCGCGCTGGCCGCCCAGCAGCTCAATGCACTGGCACAGAAGGTCTCAGCCCGTCTGGGTCTGACCCTCGCTGCCGGGGCCGATGTGCGGGACTATGTGGCTGCACAGTGCACCCCGCAGAAAGGTGCGGCGGGCCTTGCGGACTGCTGCGACCGCATCTTCCGCGCCCTCAGTGAGTATTGTCTCCAGACCGACGCGAAACTTTCCGGGACCGTGACCCTGACTGCTGCGCCGGAAGGAATGCTGTTCCGCCTGAACGACGCCGCAGACGCCCCGCTGTTCGATCTTCTGCCCGCCGCCTATACCGGCGCGCTGGACGAGATCAAGGCGGAGATCTCGGAATTGGTGGGCCTTGCGCCGGTCAAGGAGTATGTGTTCGGTCTGGCCGATAACCTGCAGGTCCAGCAGCGCCGCGCCGCCGCCGGAATGAAAACGGCCAGCCTGTCGATGCACATGATCTTCACCGGCAATCCCGGCACAGGCAAAACGACCATCGCGCGGCTGGTAGCAAAGTACCTCAAGGCCATCGGAGCGCTCAAGGGCGGGCAGCTGATCGAAGTCAGCCGCGCCGACCTCGTGGGCCGCTATACCGGTCACACCGCCCCGCTGACCAACAGCGTCATCGAAAGCGCCCTTGGCGGCGTGCTCTTCATCGACGAAGCCTACAGCCTGTACCGCGGCGAGCAGGACAGCTTTGGACTGGAAGCCATCGACACCCTTGTGAAGGGGATGGAGGACCACCGCGACGAACTGGTGGTCATTCTGGCGGGCTACACCAAGGAGATGGAGCAGTTCCTCACCGCCAACAGCGGCCTTGCCAGCCGCTTTCCGAATCAGATCGAGTTTCCGGACTACACCGCAGACGAGCTGCTGCAAATTACAAATGTTCTCGCCCGGAACAAGGGCTATCAGCTGGCCGAGGGCTGCACCGAACCGCTGCGGGATTACTATGCCCGCCAGCAGGAAGCCGACAGCCGCACCGCCGGCAATGGCCGTCTGGCCCGCAACACGCTGGAAAAGGCCATCTTCCATCAGAGCCGCCGCTTGGTGGCCGAACCGTCCGCCCCGCTGGACGTCATCCTGCCCAGCGATTTAGAATTGGATCTTTGAACGACAAAAAGGGGCTGTTGCAAAATAAAAACGCGATAGCAACTTGCACAAAGAAATAGCATAAAATTAGAAATCCGGAACTCTTTTTGAGCCGTTTTGGCCCTGAAAAGGTTCCGGATTTTGTGCATTATTTTTTCAGAGAGCTATTTTGCAACAGTCCCTTTTTCAGGTTTTCAGCATCTTTTGCAGTTTCTGCTTGGCGCGGCAGTAGGTCACACAGGCCCAGTTGGCGGTATGGCCGAAGATTGAGCCGATCTTCTCAAAGGAAAGCTCGCCGAACACCCGAAGGCTGAACACTTCCTTGTACGGCTCGTCCAACTGATGAAGGCACTGGTGGAGGGTGAACGCGGCGTCCTCGTCGAGGAGCAACTCTTCGAGAGAGGGCTGACCGGAGGGCGGCTCGGCCGGAAGGGCGTCCAGCGAAGTGCTGCGGCGCTGCTTGCGGCAGTAGGAGTAGTAGCAGTTCCGCGCGATGGTGAACAGCCACGCCCGGATGTCCTGCTTGCCGTCGAAGGAATCCAAGGCGCTGAGCGCCTTGAAAAATGTCTCCTGCGTCAGCTCCTCGGTCAGCGCTTCCGAGTGGGTCATCCCCTGCAGAAACAGCGCGACATCCCGGAAATACAGCCGGTACAGTGTCTCAATGTCCATAGGCTAGGCCCTCGGATACAGGCTGAACTGCTGCTCGGTCCCGTAGAGGATCCTGCCGTTGACGCGGTAAGGATAGACCGGCTGGCCTTCCTGATAATACAGCGTGGAATTGGCGCATTCGACCGTGAGCAGCTGGGTGTTGGAAACGGTGATGCTCTGGGACGAGGCGGCGGAGCCGAACACAGACTCGAGGGCGGCGTGGAAGCCCGGGAAGCGGTAGCGCACAGCCCGGACCGTGATGTTCGGCTCGCCCCAGCTGAACGTGCCGTCCAGCGTCAGGCGGACGCCCTCGCCCTGCACTTCGAGGATGCAGAGGTTCGCGCCGTTTTCTTTGCGGTTGTAGGTCCAAATTTTAGCATCCTCGACTGTGACAGGCGCTTGGGCCGTGTACATCCAGCGCCCCAGAAACGCAGCGGCCAGTGTGCAGAGCAGAACGGCCAGAACTGTGAGGATGCGCTTGCGGCGCAGGGTGTTCCGGATGGTTTTCAGCGGGGCGTCTGCGGCGGCATCGGGCTGGACCGGGACCGGCAGCTGGATGGCGCGCAGTTCCTCCTGACAGGCAGGGCAGCTTTGCAGGTGCTCTTCCAGAAGCTGGTTCGTTTCCGGGCTGGTGAGGTGTTCCACATAGAGCGGGAGCAGGTCGTGGATGAGTTCACAGGGTAGTTTCATATCGATCCCTCCTTTTCGGGTCCGTTCACCTCAATAACGCGCGAAACGGCAGAACCTTACAGCGTTCGCAAAATTTTTTGAAAAAAGCGCCGATGTTCCCAGACGGAACACCGGCGCGGGGTGCAGAGATCAGGTGTGAAGGGCGGTCAGCTGGCCGTCGGAATACAGATAGTTGTCATCCGCGCAGACGACGAGACTGTCTAACAAATGGGGTGCAGTTCACCATGGAGCATATTCAATTTCTCTTGACTTATCAAATTGCAAATGACTTCTTTTGACGTTTCATTAGCCAATAAAAAGCTGTTGCTAAAAGAATAATTTCAACAGTGATCCACCCATAAATATGTTGATTTGTATTTGTTGCCATAAAGACGCTTACAATAGAATAATTCCATGTCCAATGAAATCCTGTTGACATCCATATACTTTTTGTAAAACATCTCATTTCACACGCAAGAATCCCAAACATGAATGAAAAAATCAATAAGATTGAAACGGGAGCATTTTGGTTGATTGCATGAGGAAACGAGAAAAAAGCAGTCGTTAATAGGATATCTACGGGAATATAGCTTATTTTTTTGCAAAGAAATCCGAACAATAATCCTCTAAAAAGAAACTCTTCAATGAAACCAATCACGAAATAATATATTAACTTTTTTCTTCCTCCCAGTAGTAATTTAAAATAATTCACATCATTTAGAATACCACTGTGACTTAAACCTAAGAATATTAAAAATAACATGATTGGCGGCAATATCATGCCACTTAGAAAAGCAGTAATATCTTTTTTTCTTAATGTCAGTCCGGATAATTTACAAAAAGATTTCATACAATGCCTCTATCGTTTTAACTCATTCGTAGGATTTTTATCTCTCCCTATGCCGGGGCTTGCTTCTTTCATTATAGCACCTATCTTGTAATTCCACAAATTTCGGGTCCGTTCACCTCAATAACGCGCGAAACGGCAGAACCTTACAGCGTTCGCAAAATTTTTTGAAAAAAGCGCCGATGTTCCCAGACGGAACACCGGCGCGGGGTGCAGAGATCAGGTGTGAAGGGCGGCGGTGACCGACGAAAGCCGCTTTTTGGATGTAGTCATCAAGATGTCTCTCCTTTTCGCGTGTGGATTCATTCGTTTTCCCGCCAGAACAAGCCGCCGCTGGTCTGGAACAGCCGCCACGGGTCCACGCTCTTGCTGCCCAGCTTGAAGTCCATGGTCAGTTCCTCGCCCAGCGCACCGACGGCCTGACCCTTTTCAACGGTCTGGTTTCGGGTCACCGAAAGGGTCTGCAAGCCGTAGAGATAACAGCGCATCCCGCAGCCGTGGTCGATGACGACGGTGTTTCCGGTCAGGGCCAGCGTTCCGGCAAATACGACCACGCCGCCGGCGGGTGCGCGGGCCGGGTCGCCGGGAATGGTATAGAGACGGGTGGAATTGGAGCGGCTGCCCTGCTGGCCGTTCGTGACCTTGACCTGACCGAAATCGAGCAGGATCATGTAGTGCTCGGCGGGGCAGACAAAGCCGCCGGACCAGAGCTTTTCCCGCACCGGCTGCTCGTAGAGGGGCCAGATGTTGTTCCGGAACTCGGTGTTCGCGGCTTCGGTGGGAGCCGGTTCCGCTGTGACTTCTGCCGAGCCGAAATCCTTGGGCAGAACGGTCAAAGTTTTGGTGATGGCCTCGCCGTTGACGGTCACCGTGACGTCATGCGTCCCGGCGGAAGCGTTGTAGGCCGCAGGAATGTAGGCCCGCCAGCCGCTGGGACTGCGGGTGCACTGGACGCTGCCGAGGTCTGTTTCAATAGTGGGGGCTGTGTCACCGACCAGACCGGTGATGGCAACGCCGACGATGCCGCCCTGCTCGACCCGCTCCGCCGAAAATTCCACGTTGGCGCTGGCCTGAAGGGTGAACCGGAACGAATAGCTGTACCAGCCGGTGGGCTTGGCGGGGTGTTCCAGCCCGGAATTTTTCCGGACTGCACCGTTGGAGCCGCCCTCGAACCGGGTGACCAGTCCGCCCGCCGGGAGCCGCCAGACCGTCATGGTCGCTTTATAATTGCCGTTTGCAGGGAAGAGGAACTCTTCGTACTGCCCAGCAGACCCGGCGAACACGATGCTGCCGGTCTCCGTCTCGAGGGTCAGGGTGGTGTAGGTAGCCCAGTCGGGCAGGGTGAGGGCCGGATGGGCATCGTACAGCGTGCCCAGCTTCTGGACCGTGAGCGTTTCCGGGCTGGCGAACACTTTATCGAGGACACCGCCCACCAGCGGGACCTGCCAGCACGAGCCGTTGACGGCCAGTTCCTGCCCGCCGAACTGCGCTTCGGACGAGGGACGGGAGCCTTCGCCCGTGAACGAATAGCTGACCGCCATGACTGCGGCCAGAAGCACCACGACGCCCAGCGCGACGCCGACGAGCCAGAGAAGAAAGCGCTTCATATGTACACTCCCTTATGCAAAAAGGACGCACGCGGCAGGTCGAAACGAACAGCCGGGTGCGCCCTCTGGGTGTTTGGTTCTTATTCTGCGGCGTCCTCGGCGGCAGACTCGTCAGCAGGAGTCTCCACAGGCTCAGCCTTGTCCTCGCCAAACAGCAGACGCTCGTACTCGTCCAGCTCCTTTTCACGGCGGCGCAGATAAACAGCAACAGCGGCCAGAGCACCGGCAATGGCGGCCAGCGTAGCGATCACAGCGATCAGACAGGATTTCTTCATAGGTTCAGCACACTCCTTTTTTTGGTCGAAACGACGTTTCAGCTTGTTTTTCCAGCGGGAGACTCGCAGCAGAAGGTCTGCTGCTTTCCACAATGCCGAGAGCATGTGGAGCGAGAGTTTTACCAGAAAGATCATCCGCAGCATCCTCCATGTTTTGGTCCATTTGGCAATGAGCCGATGAACCGCTCTTTCGGATATTATACCCGGAAATCGAAAAAATTACAACAGCTTTTTGTAAGCTTTGAAGGCTCCGGGCAGAGTATATTCGGCTTTGAGCTGTTCCTCGCCGGCCCAGACGCAGTTTGCCGGGGCGGGGCCGGACTTGGCCGAGAAGCAGAAACCGCCCATCCGCCACTCGATGTGGCTGAAGATATGCTTGGCGGCGGGCAGCGGCGAAGGGGCTTCGTCTGTGCAGGAAACGCCCAGCGTTTCCAGCCGCTGGCGGATCTCCTCCGCCGAAAGGCTCTCGCTCTCCCAGAGGACGGGCTGCCACAAGCCCGCCAGAAGCCCTTTTTCGGGCCGCTGCTGCAAGAGGATGCCCTCCGGGCTGCGAACCAGCGCCAGCGTCACCGGCTCGATGCGGCGGGCTTTGGGGGCGGCTTTCTGGGGCAGCGAAAGGGCGGTCCCGGCGGCGCGGGCCTTGCAGAGCGAAGCCAGCGGGCACTGGTCGCACAGCGGCGCGCCGTTGGGCACGCAGACGAGGGCGCCCAGCTCCATCAGCGCCTGATTGTAGTCGCCGGGGGCGGCAGGGGGCTGGTGGTCCATGACGCGGGCCGTGAATTCTTTTTTCACCGCCGGGTCGGTCACAAGACGGTCGTCGTTGTACAGCCGCGAGAACACCCGCAGAACGTTGCCGTCCACGGCCGGGACCGGGATGCCGAAGCTGATGGATGCGATGGCCCCGGCGGTGTAGTCGCCGATGCCGGGGAGACTGCGCAGAGCGGCATAGTCTGCCGGGAGCTGCCCGCCGTACTGCTCGCAGACGATCTTTGCGGCCTTCTGCAGGTTCCGCACCCGGCTGTAATAACCCAGACCTTCCCAGAGCTTGTGGAGCTTTTCCTCTTCGCAGTCAGCCAGCGCCGGGATGTCGGGCAGGGCCGCGAGAAAGCGCTCGTAATAGGGCAGCGCCGCCGAAACGCGGGTCTGCTGGAGCATGATCTCGCTGAGCCAGACATGGTAGGGGCTGGGGTCTGTGCGGAAGGGCAGGAGGCGCTGGTTCTCATAGAACCAGTTCAGCAGGGCGGGTGAAATGTTTTCCACGAAAAATTACCTCGTTGTTGAAACTAAAAACCTCCCCGTCAAAGCAGGGCGGCTCTGCCAGCTCCCGGACAGGGGAGCCTCTGGCGAAAAGGGAGCGTTTCCCGTTCTGCCAAGGCCTCTCCTGCGAGGAGAGGTGGCATTGCGCAGCAATGACGGAGAGGTTTTACAAGTCACTTAGAAACCATAAGCGGTGCGGGGGAAGGGCAGGACGTCGCGGATGTTCTGGATGCCCGTGAGGTACATGATCATGCGCTCGAAGCCCAAGCCGTAACCGGCGTGCTCGACGCCGCCGAACTTGCGCAGGTTGAGATACCAGTCATAGCTGGACTTGTCCAGACCCAGCTCGTCCATGCGGGCCACCAGCTTGTCGTAATCCTCTTCGCGCTGGCTGCCGCCGATCAGCTCGCCGATGCCGGGGACCAGCATATCGGCTGCGGCCACGGTCTTGCCGTCCGGATTCTGCTTCATGTAGAAGCTCTTGATCTCCTTCGGGTAGTCGGTGACGAACACGGGCTTCTTGAACACCACCTCGGTCAGGTAGCGCTCGTGCTCGGTCTGGATGTCCACGCCCCACTCGACCGGGAACTGGAACTTCTTGTTGTTCTTCTTCAGCACCTCGATGGCGTCGGTGTAGGTGATGCGGCCGAACTCGCTGTTCGCCACCAGCTCCAGACGCTCGATCAGGCCCTTGTCGATGAACTGGTTGAAGAAGGCCATCTCATCGGGGCAGTTGTCCAGCACATAGCGGATGACGTACTTGGTCATCGCTTCGGCGGTGTCCATGTAGCCGTTCAGGTCGCAGAAGGCCATCTCCGGCTCGATCATCCAGAACTCGGCAGCATGGCGGGTGGTGAAGCTCTTCTCGGCGCGGAAGGTGGGTCCGAAGGTGTACACCTTGCCGAAGGCCATGGCCATGGCTTCGGCTTCCAACTGGCCGGAAACGGTCAGGTTGACCGGCTTCTCGAAGAAGTCCTTGGTGTAATCCACCGTGCCGTCCTCGTTCTTGGGGACGTTCTCGAGGTCCAGCGTGGTCACGCGGAACATCTCGCCGGCGCCCTCGCAGTCAGAGGCGGTCAGCAGCGGAGAGTGGGCGTAGACGAAGCCGTTCTCCTGGAAGAACTTGTGGATGGCGTAAGCGGCCACGCTGCGGACGCGGAACGCTGCGTTGAAGGTGTTGGTGCGGGGACGCAGGGTGGGCATGGTGCGCAGATACTCCATGCTCATCTTCTTTTTCTGCAGGGGATACTCGTCGGCGGGGCAGTCGCCCAGGATCTCGACGGAATCTGCGTTCAGCTCGAACGGCTGCTTGGCCTGCGGGGTCAGGACGATGCGGCCCACCACGCGCAGACTGCTGTACAGACCGGTGTGGATGACTTCCTCATAGTTGGCCAGCTTGCCCGCTTCCAGAACGACCTGCAGGGTCTTGAAGCAGCCGCCGTCCGACAGGGCGATGAAGCCGATGTTCTTGGAGTCGCGGATGTTCTTTGCCCAGCCGCAGACGGTCACGACCGTGCCGTCGGCGGGGGTGTTCTTGTACAGCGAAACGATCTCAGTACGTTCCATGGTATTTCCTCCGATAAAAAATAAAAAGACAGCTTTGCCCTGAAGTTTCAGGGCGAACAAGCTGTCTTGTAATGTCCGCGGTGCCACCTGAATTACCGGAAGTGTCCGGTCGCTCGCGCGCTCGTCGGGCCAAAGGCCGGAAAGCGCTGCCCTTTGTAACGCTGGGCGCGGCGGCGCACCTACTTGCGGCCAAAGCCGGGTTCAGATTGCAGCTCCCGGGTGTTCGTTCGCGCAGCGTCCGCACACGGCTCGCAGCAAATGCCGTGCTCTCTGAAGCGTCCAGACTGCGTTACTTTTCCCGATCTGTGCTTTTTCGTAGTTACAAAAATAGCACAGGAAAGCGGGTTTGTCAATCGGAAATTCCTGCCGCCTATTGAAAACGGGGCGGGGAGCTGGTATACTCTAAACTGCTATTTTATGCGCAAAACCGAAACATTGAGGAGAAAAGCATGGACGAAAAGACAATGGGCTATCCCACCGCAAAATCGAGCAGCGAAGTCGATCTGACGACGCTGCTGTTCTCGGTGCTGCACAAGACGGGCCAGATCGTGCTTGCGGGAGTGATCTGCGCCGCCATGATGATCGGCTTCGCGGCGGCAAAGAACGTCCGCGCCGAAAAGGCTGCGGCCAATGCGGACAGCGGGAGCATCTCGGATGCCGTTCAGGAGAGCTATGAGACGGAAAAAGAGGACCTGCTGCAAAAGCAGTCCGATGCACAGGCAAAGCTCGTGAGCAACGAGAGCAGCCAGAAGGCGGTGCGCAGCAGTCTGCAGGGCGCGGCAGAGTATCTGGAACACTCGGTGCTGTACCAGCTGGACCCCTACGCGGTCTACACGGCCAAGGCTGAATATGACCTCGGCGGCGTGCAGGGCAGCGAAGCGGATGCCATCTTACAGGCCTATGCTTCGGCGCTGAGCGACAGCAGCGTGATGGAAGCCGCCGCCAAGAAGCTGGGCATGGAAGCCCGTTATCTGCAGGAGCTGGTCACCATCGAGGGCGGCTCTGCGGTGTCGGTCCTCAGCGACGGGAGCGTGCAGCTCCGCGCTTCCGGCATCCTGACCGTGGCGGCTTACGGCGCGACGGAACAGGAAGCGGACGATGCACTGGACGCCGTTCTGGCCCAGCTGAACAGCGTGACCAAGAAGGTCCAGTCCGGGGCGTATCCGCTCCGTTCGCTGTCCCGCAGCAGCACGGTGGGCGTGAAAGCCGACCTGCGTACTCAGCAGGATGCAGTCCGCGAGAATGTCGAGACGCTGCAGAGCCAGCTGAAGGACCTGACCAACGATCACGATGACCTGAAGGACAACGTGGAGAGCATCACCGACGAGCTGGATGCGCTGGAACCCACCGAAGCCATTGCGGGCCATGCCTCTTTGAAGAAGTATGCCGTGGTCGGTCTGCTGATGGGCAGCCTTGTCAGTGCCGTGGGCGTGTTCTTCGCGGCCCTGTTCAGCAATGTGGTCTATTCGGCCAAGGAACTGCGCCGCAGCTGCGGCGTGACCGTCCTCGCTACGATGGCCAGCGACCGCACCCGCCGCGCCGGAAAGTTCCGCAAGTGGGTCAACAAGCTGGAAGGCCGGACCGACGGCAGCAAGGATGTTGAAGTCTGCCGTCTGGCAGCGGCGAACATCCGAAATCTGGCTCCCGATGCTAAGAAGGTCCTCGTGACCGGCGACCTGTCCCAGAAGCAGCTGACCGCACTGGCGCGTCGGCTTCAGGCAGAGCTGGGCGCACAGAAGGTGCTGACGGCGGAGAGCGTTCTGGTGAGCGCAGATTCTGTCCAACAGGCAGCGGCAGCGGATGCTGTGGTGCTGGCCGTGGACTGCATCCGTTCGACCTATGCACATGTCCGTGACCAGAACGAGATGCTCACGAAGCTGGGCAAACCGGTGCTGGGCTGCATCGTCTTTGAATAAGGACTTCTGAATGACCTCTCCGGGCGGGAAACCGCGCTGGAGAGGTCATTTTTTCAGCGCGGAAAGCAGCCCTTCCGCCGCCAGCTGGCCGGCATAGAGGGCTTCGTTGAGGTTGTTTCCGTGGCCGCCCACCTCGATGAGCAGACAGCCGGGGAGCAGGTCCTGATTGTAAAAGCGGTAGCTGAACAGCACCGGACGGGTGAAGCCGGGGAACTGCGCTTCCATGGCGCTCTCCCACGCGGCGGCAAAGCGGAGGTTCATCCGGTAATTCGGCAGAGAGATGCTCCCGCCGTTGTCGCACCCGCAGATGATCATGACCTGCGCGGCCTGTTGGCCGTTGATGGTGCAGACCGGGGCCATCCGGGAGCCATTTTCGGTCTCGATGGCGTCTCGGTGGACATCAAGGATGATCTTGATGCTGGGATACTGGGCTAAGTACTGCTGCGCCATCGCGCGGCTGTTGGCATAGCTGCCGGTGTAGCTGGGGGAGTCGTGGAGCGTTTCGTCGTGCAGAGTGTTCAGACCGGCGGCATTCAGGGTGTCGGCCATCACCCGCCCGACAGCGCACATGTTATAGTTCCGGTCGGTGGTGCGGGAGCCATCGCCGGGGCGAAACCACAGCCCCGAGGACAGACGGTAGTCCTCGGTCGCGTGGGTGTGCAGGATGAGGACCTGCGGTTCCGGGCTGTTCCACTCGACCTCAAAGGGAAGCGGGTTTTGAATTTCGGCGGCAATTTCGGACGCAGGGACCCGGGTGTTGTTTTTGATGCTTCCGGTCCCGCAGGGGATGTATTTTTCGCCGCTGCCCTGCGGATAGCTCTTTTCAAGGATAACTCCGGCGTCGGCGGGCTTGGCCTCGTCGCCCTCGAGCGGGACAAGATAGGAAGTGCTGGCGGTCAGGTCGGCAACAGAGTCAGCGGCGCTCTCGGGAACGGCTTCCGAAGGGGCGGGCACTTCGGAAACTTGAGAGGAAGCGGCGTCCTTCCGGCTGAGGGAAAGGGCTGTCCGTGCGGCGGGCAGCGGCCCGATGACGATGGCGGCAAGGGAGAGCATCCACCCATGGGCGAAAATGGTCAGGGCCAGCATCAGCCCTGCCGCCGCCGCGAACGAGAGCACGGGCCGGAATGCCGAGTCGAGTTGTCTGCGGCGCATGGCGGAACACCTCCCTTCTATCCTGATATCGTATGCGCTCACCCCACCAGCCAGCACAGCTGCGCAAGGCTGAGCTGGGGTTGAAGCGCCCGGTTGATGGCCGCCGCCAGCAGAGCCGCCCCGTGGGCGATGACGCTGTCCAGCTCCCGGGGCGCAACGACGAGGTCTTTTCCTTCCTCGGCGTGCATCAGCGTCGGGATGCCCGCCGCGATGACCGGAAGCCCCAGTGCTTTGGTGTCGAGATGGCGGGAACTGTCCGGCTGGGCGGGGTACAGCCCGGTGTCGGAGAACTGCAAGGTCCGCCCAAGGCGTTCCGGCTCGGCAGAGCACAGGCTGTCCACGCAGAGCAGCGCCGAGGGCCGGATCTCCCGCACCAAGGCCCCGGCCAGCTGCTGCAAGCTCAGGCCGGTGGCGGCAGAAACGCCGGGAGCCACAGCGGCAACGGGCCGGATGCCCCGGACCGGGACGGTCCGCTGGCCCATCGTGACGAAAATTTTCTGGATGGTGCGGGGGCCGAGCGCGTCTGCCGTCACCCGGCGGTTCCCGACGCCCAGCACGAGGACCGGCCCTTCCGGGGGCAGCAGCGCCCGCAGTTCGGCGGCGGCTGGCTCGATGATCCGCTCGTCCCGCTCATCCAACAGGCTGACGCGGGGCACATCCAGCGTCACATAGCGCCCGCGCGGACGTTCTAACCCTTCCCGCGCGATCTCCACCCGGGTGATGGTCACTCCGCCCCGCCGCGCCGTTGCCATCCGGACCCCGGCGGGCAGGGCGGCCCCGGGTGCACGATACAGTTCATCCGCAAGATCGGTATAACGCATTTTCATCCCACTTTCCGGCTGATCTTCCCCATTTTGGGCCGTTTGTGCCCGAAATGATGGTCTCAGTATGGGATTTTGAAAACTTTTCTAAACAAAAATCGAAAAAAGGCTTGCGCTGGTACGGCAAATATGGTATCATAAGGTGCGCTGTTATAGGTAGCCAAGGAGGTGGAACGAATGCCTAACATCAAATCTC
>OLGM01000637.1_pt1 | contig 20532 bp, 16 predicted proteins | sample 1606001 | NCBI WGS metagenome assembly OLGM01 (sample SAMN03283294) | human gut metagenome | biome: human-associated habitat; material: feces | host: Homo sapiens | place: Peru | collected 2012
GCTGGATGCGCTCTCGGCAAAACGGGGATATTATTTTCTAAAAGCGAAATCTCTGGATGATTACGGGGATCGGTGTTGCGTTCGCAAAAGAGGATGACAGAGGAATCTGTGAGCAGATGAGCCAGACTCTGGAAGAAATGCGCCAGGATGGCACATCTCTGAAAATTATTGAAAAATATCTGGATGATCCGGAAAAGTATCTGGAGGTGGATGATCTTGGATATTAAGAGAAAGAAAAAAGAAAAACAAATCCAGCTGTTTGGCGGTCTGATAGGAATCTGTGTGGCTGTAGCCGCTCTGCTTTATTTCTTCCACGCAGAAAAAGCGGAAGCAGAGAAAAGAATGGTGGAGATTGTAAACTATGTGAAAGTGCAGTGTTCCACCTACACCCATTATAATGAATCTTCGGAATCCAAGAGTCTTCTTCGGGCCATTGAAAGTGCCAGACAGATGAGTACAAACATTAACATGGAAACAGAAAACGGCGGTCAGCTGAGCCGGGAATTCCTGAAAGAAAATCTGCAGACTCTCTGGGTGGATGGCATCATTGTGCTGGATAAAGAAGGAAAGACGGACTGTGAATACAGCACGGATGAAGCTCTGGCCAATGAGATTACAGAGTATCTGCAAAAAGAAATTATCATGGATTTTGCCGGATATGAAGAAAGATCTTATTCAGAACGGTTTATCAGGGAAGATGGATCCTATATTGATATTGCAGCCTGCGCCAGAAAAGATGCACCGGGTATTGTGGCAATCTACTATTACACATCTCCTGAATTTGCCAGAAATTATACCCTGACGATACAGGGTCTTTTAAACGGCTATAGTGTCCAGAAAGATGGAACGATTATTATTGCAGACGATGGCACCGTTGTTGCCAGTAATGATGAGAGTCTGTTAGGGCAGAATACAGCCGGCAACGAGGTTGTTCAGGCAATGAAAAAGCATACAGACAGTCAGCACATTTATCATTTGAAGAATGAAGGAATTGGATGTTACGGAATCATGCTGAAGCAGCGGGATTATTATATTTATGCATATCTTCCGGATAAAGAAGTATTTCATAACCTTCCCTTAAGTGTAGCGGGTGTTATTTTTCTTTATTTCCTGATGTTCAGTATGTTCTGGTTCTGGACATACAGAACCAATCAGGCACATCAGAAACAGGAACAGGAAAAAGATGAAAAATATAAGTCAGAACTTTTGATAGCCGCAAAAAAGGCAGAAGCTGCCAATGAGGCAAAAACTGAGTTTCTCCAGCGGATGAGCCATGATATCCGGACTCCGATCAATGGAATCTGTGGACTGGTCAATATGGCAGACCATTATGCAGACGATACGGAGAAACAGACGGAATACAGGACAAAGGTGAAAGAGGCATCCAATCTGTTGCTGGAACTGGTAAATGAAATTCTGGATATGAGTAAGCTGGAGTCAGGTGAAGTGGTTCTGGAAGAAATTCCATTTAATCTGAGCAGTATTTTTGGGGAAGTATTTATTGTGATCGAGCAGATGGCTGCAGAACAGAATATCCGGATCATGTGGGAGAAAAAAGAAATCACACACCGGGATCTTATTGGAAGTCCGGGGTATGTGAAACGTGTGATGATGAATATCCTGTCGAATGCAGTGAAATATAACAGAGAAAACGGACAGATCTATATCAGCTGCATGGAAATTCCATCCGAACAGCCGGAAATGACGACGATGGAATTTGTATGTCGTGATACTGGAATCGGAATGACGGAGGAGTTCCAGAAATATGTGTTTGAACCATTTGCACAGGAACACACAGGAAGCCGCACAAAATTTGCAGGAACAGGACTGGGAATGGCGATTGCAAAGAATCTGGTCGAGGAAATGGGTGGAACCATTACTTTTGAAAGTGAAAAAGGCGTAGGGACGACGTTTGTGATCCGGGTTCCGTTTAAGATAGATCTGGATGCGGATAAACGGGAAGAACAGAAGGATGTATCCGAAAAATCTATAAAAGGGCTGCATATTCTTCTGGCAGAAGATAATGAGCTGAATATGGAAATCGCTGAATTTGTGCTTCAGAATGAAGGTGCTGAGGTGACAAAAGCCTGGGATGGCCAGGAAGCTGTTGAACTGTTCAGAAATAGTGAACCCGGTGAATTTGATGTTATTCTTATGGACATTATGATGCCGGTCATGAATGGTTATGAAACAACAAAGATGATCCGGTCTCTGGACAGAGAGGATGCAAAGAAAATACCGATTATTGCAATGACAGCAAATGCGTTCACGGAGGACAGAATAAGAGCAAAAGAAGCAGGGATGGATGAACATGTTTCTAAGCCTCTTGATGTGGAATTACTGTTAAAAGTAATTCATAAATTGGTGAAATATAATTGACAGGGCAGTGTCAAATAAGCGGTGAAATTCTGACAAAAATCGGAACATCGAGCCAGCATCTTTTGAGTCTGATCAATGATGTTCTGGACATGAGCCGTATTGAGAGTGGTGTTGTTAAGATAGAAGAAAAGGAAATGAAAATGAATAAATCAGTATTGCAAAGGGGTATCATTTTTCTATTGTACAGTTGTATTCTTTTTTCACTCTGTCCGGTTTATGCTTTTGCAGCAGAAAATCAGAAAGAGAAAGTTGTCAGGATTGGTGTACCGGATGATACATATGATAAGATAAATGGAAATGGAAAAAGAAGCGGATACGGTTATGAATATCTGCAGAAAATCGCGGGTTATACCGGGTGGAAATACGAATATGTAGATTGTACATGGGAAAACTGTTTTGACAAATTAAAAAATGATGAGCTGGATATGATAGAAGGAATCTCCTATACGGAGGAACGGGCAGAGAATATGCTTTTTTCCGGTATTCCAATGGGAGACGAAAGATATTGTGTCTACGCAAAACCCGATCATACAGATATCTCATCCTCTGACACGGCATCTTTCAATGGAAAAAAGATTGGGGTGCTTAAGGATTATCTGCCGGAAATGGTATTGAACGAGTGGGAAAAGAAGTATAATCTGCATACACAGCATGTCAATGTTTCAAATAATGAAGATGCTTTGCAGAAAATTGCAGACGGAGAAATTGACGGTTTTGTATCGTTAGAGGATTCCCGTCTGGGTGGATACGGAATGGTGGCCTTAACGAATATCGGAAGTTCAAAAATATATTTTGCAATCGGCCGGAGTCATTCTGATTTAAAGACAGAGCTGGATAATGCTATGAGAAGGATCACAGATGACGATCCTTATTATGCAGATGAACTGCATAAGCAGTTTTTGTCAGTGGACAGCGTTTATTTCCTGACGGGAGAAGAACAAAAATGGCTGTCAGAGCATGGAGCAATCAAAATCGGTTATTTGATCAATGATGGCGGAGTCAGTACTCTTGATAAAGAAACCGGAAAAGTGAGCGGCCTGATCATGGATTACACCCGGCTTGCACAAAACTGCCTGGAAGGACAGACTTTGAAATTTGATCTGAAGGGGTATGATTCACAGGAGAATATGCAAAAGGCGTTGCATGATGGAGAAATTGATATGATCTTTCATGTGATGCAAAATACGAATGCCGCCGAAGACCTGGGCTATGATTTAACAGATACTGTCTGGAAGTATAATATGGCGGCTGCAACGGTAAAAAATAGTTTTGATGAAACTGCTGAAAATACGGTTGCGATACCAAGAGAAAACAGTGATCTGAAATCATATGTTTCCTACAATTATCCACAGTGGAATGTGAAGGAATATGCTACCTGGAAGGATGCAAAAAAGGCTGTTTATAACGGAAAAGCAGACTGCATGATCATGGACTCAGGCAAGCTGGAACAATATTCCGATGATAATAAACTGCACAGTGTTTTTCTGGAAAAGTATGGCATGGTGTCTTTTGCAGTCAGACGTGGAAACAGTATTCTGCTGTCTGTCCTGAATAAGACTATAAAAACAATGTCTTCTTCAAAATTCTCTAATGCTGTGTATATGTATGACAGTAATCTGAAGAAGGTTACGGTAAAGGAGTTTATAAGGGACAATTTCTGGAGTTTTACGGTGCTTGTTGTATCTGTTTTTTTGATCGTGCTGATACTGATACTTGGATTCCTCCGAAAAGCCAGAATTGCAGAGAAAAAGGCAAAAGAGGCACAGCAGCAGGCAGAAAAGGCGAACCGTGCAAAAACAGATTTTTTGAGGCATATGAGCCACGATATCCGGACACCTTTAAATGGAATGATTGGGATGATCAATATATCAGAGCGTTATTGTGGCGATAAAGAAAAATTGTATGAATGTAAAGCAAAGGTAATGCAATCGCTGGACTATCTGCAGTCTCTTCTGAATAATGTCCTGGATATCGGAAAAGTAGAATCTGGAACATTGCAGTTGGAACACAGGCCATTTGATCTGGTTGCGATGCTCGTAAAACAGATTTCGCTTGTCGAGACAAATGCAAAGGAGTATGGTATCAGCTTTGAAGGCGGAGCTTCCATGAGTACATTTCATCACAGATATTTCATTGGCAGCGAGGAATATCTAAACCGCCTTCTTATGAACCTTGCCGGAAATGCAGTTAAATATAACCGAAGAGGTGGGAAAGTAATCCTGTATTTCAATGAGATTTCAAGTGATGACAAGACAGCGGTTTTTGAATTTGTATGTTCCGATACGGGACTTGGTATGAGCGAAGAATTTCAGAAGCATGCATTTGAATCCTATGCCCGGGAAGGAAAAGAAACAACGAGTGGATATAGCGGTGCCGGACTTGGACTTTCTATTGTAAAAGATATTGTGGACAGGATGAACGGAACAATCAAACTGGAAAGTAAAGAAAATGTAGGTACAACGTTTACCGTCATGATACCACTTGAGATTGATCATAATGCCGAGAAGGAACAGCAAAAAAAAGAGGAGAAGCCTGATCTGTCGGGTAAGAGTGTATTATTAGTTGAGGACAATGAGCTTAATCTGGAAATTGCAAAAATGCTGCTGGAAGATGAAAAGATGGTTGTGACTACAGCGGAAAATGGCAAGGAGGCTGTGGATCTTGTTTCCCGATCCGTTCCAGGCAGATTTGATTTTATTTTCATGGACATTATGATGCCGGTAATGGATGGATTAGAAGCAACCAGACAGATAAGGATATTGAACCGTAAAGATACAAAAGAGATCCCAATCATTGCCATGACAGCGAATGCATTTCAGGATGATATCAGGGACTGCATAGGTGCCGGAATGAATGCACATATTGCAAAACCGATTGACAGCAAAAAAATAGAGGATACTTTGCAACTGGTATTAAAGCAGAAAATACAGTAAGACAAATTCGATTGCCAGAAAAGGAGAAAACAAATGAATAAAGAAATGACCGTAAATGGGAAAAGGTAAAGGTGGATATTCTTATTTGGCAGAGTCCGGAAATAACAGCTATGTTTTAAAGCAGATACATCATGAACCTTGTGATTATTATCAGTTCGGAAACAAACTTGAGGCAGAAATCAGGGATTACAAGAAATTGAAAGAAATCGGAATAAAGATGCCTGCCATGCTTGAAACAGATGTAAAAAATGAACGTATTTTGAAGGAGTTTATTGATGGTGACACGATTTATCAGTTGATTTTAGAAGATAAGATGAAAACTGATTATATCGGACAATTGCATAGAATGTGTGCGCTGTTATATGCTGCCAATACAAATATTGATTATTTTCCAACAAACTTTGTTGTACATAACGAAGAAATATATTATGTTGATTTCGAGTGTAACGATTACATGGAAGAATGGAATTTTGAAAACTGGGGTGTAAAATACTGGTCAAAGACACCGGAATTCCTGCAGTATGTGAAAGAACATTCATGATATAAGTATGATTTTGTTGGTATACTTCACAGCACAGTTTTCAGTTTGAAGGGGAAGAAGGAGAAGAATATGACAGGGCAGAAAACGAACAGGACAGACGAACAGTTGGAGCAGGAGCTGCGCAAGAGCAAGGGCGGCAGGCTGAGTGGAAAAATTCTCTCGTTGCTTGGAGTGGTGATTGCTGTGGCAGGTATCATCCTGGGTGGCAACCTTGTGCTGATTGTCATCGGTGGCGTGATCCTCGGCCTTGGGCAGATGGTACAGGGCAAGTCCAAAGAGCAGAGTGACCGGCAGACCTTCGATGCCATTGCTCCGGACATCGTGGGAACCGTCTTTGAAAACGTACAGATGAACCCCGATCCTCCCCTGCTAGACGCAAACGACACCAACATTCCCCTGCCCAACCACACCTGTTGCAGCGGCAGTGGGTATATCCGCGGAACATATCGCGGCCTGACTACGGAGCTGTGTACCGTCCGGCTGACGGTTTAGGGGAACAGCTTAAAAGGATTGAGAGTGAAAAGCTTTACTTTCCAGAGCTTTCCCATGCGTAAAGACCAGAAAATAACGAAAAAAGGCAGCACGGCAGAACCGCACTGCCTTTTTTTCGTTATTTTCTGGTCTTGCTATAGAAGGGAGCAGTTCAGCATGACGACTCAAACGTAAACGGTGAAAGCTGATAAAAAGGTACTCAGTTTTCGCCGTTTACGATATAAGCAGAAGCTGATACTGGAAAAAAGCTGGTTCTATAATAGGACCAGCTTTTTTGTGTATTCATGGACGAACGGTGTCCCTGTTTTGTGAGAACGGACAGTCTCGTAAAAAAGAGAGGCCTGTATATCGCTCTCAAAGGCGGCAAGTGCATCGCCGGTAAGAAGACGCGGGGCGTCGGCTGCCTTGGTAATGAGCGGCAGAGAAGAACGTCTTCTAATCTCTTTTAACAATGCACCGGCACTTTTTCGGAAACCGAGAACACGGTTATAGCCGGCCGGGTACAATGTTTTCTGGTTCAGAAGCAGATGCATCAGGGCGCGGCTGATGCGGGTATACGTCATTTCCTTTGTTTTAAGCTGCATGGCGAATTCTGAAAATGAGGAACATGCATAACGCAGGCGGAGGATACGGTTGGCGAGGTCCGGCGAAAGATCAAGATAAGAGGAAAGGGATTCCTTCGTTTCTGTGAGGAGCCGCGCGGCGAGGAGCAGGCTGAAATCATCGCTGGAAAGCAGGCCGTGTGCGGTGACGGCGTCCTGAAAAGCGGGATAGACTGATCCCGGCATGCAGGAGGCGAGCGCGGACAGTTCCGGATCCTTATGCGGATTGGAAAAAAGAAGATTCCGCATTGCTGTAGCTGAAGGGAGTGCCTGTGTGGAAAGCGCTTCTTCGTGGTAACCGCTGCCCTCCCGGCGGATCGTTACCGGCCGGATGTGGCTTTGCGTCAGCAGAAGTGCCTGGACATACTCGAGGCCTAAGATATTGTTCGGTTCTTTTAAGAAGGCATCAAGCTCTTCTTTTGAAAGCGAAGAGAAGGAAGCACTGCCGGAAAAATAAGCGGAAAGCGCCTGTGTGCGTGCTGTCGGGAACGAAAGCCCATTCCGGAGCAGGCCGGAGAGCAGTTCGCGGTATTCCTCCGGTTCATGGAGCAGAACGTCGGCAAGTTCCAGAAACGGCGCCGTATCGCCATGTTCGCTGCCGAAACAGAGATAGTCCACACAGCCAAGTGCATCCAGAAGCGATACCGCCCCGCGTGCAAAATGCTGCGCACTGCCGAGTGCAAAGTGGCAGGGAAGCTGCAGTACAAGATCTGCTCCGCCGAGAAGCGCCAGCTCCGCACGGTCGTGCTGATCGAGAACGGCAGGTGCGCCGCGCTGGACGAAATCGCCGCTCATAATTACGACAAGATAGTCCGCCCCGGTCAGCTCCCTGGCTTTTGCCAGCTGATAAGCATGGCCGTTATGAAAAGGATTATATTCTGCAATGACTGCGGTAATGGTCATAAAACGTACCTTCTTTCGGAAAAATAGCACAATCCCAAACAGCGAGAAAACTGCGGATCGCGCAGCCCTATCGTAACAAAAACGGAAAAGGAATGCAAGAATCCATCCGTTTTGGATTTTTTGTCCAGTTGTTTTGAATTTTATACTTGCGAAAGGACAAAAAGCGTACTACAATGAGAATATCGAGTAAATTTATCGAAAGGAGTCAAAAGATCATGGGATTTATTGACACAATTAAAGCAAGAGCAAAAGCAGACAAGAAAACAATTGTACTGCCGGAATCAGAAGACAGAAGAACATATGAGGCTGCTGCACAGATCCTGAAAGAGGACCTTGCAAATCTGATCATCATCGGAAGCGAAGAGGCAGTAAAGAAAGGTGCTGAAGGCCTTGATATCTCCAAAGCTACCATCGTAGATCCGGAGAAAAACGAGAAAACACAGGCATACGTAGACAAACTGGTAGAGCTTCGTGCAAAGAAAGGCATGACTCCAGAGAAAGCAAGAGAGACCATCCTGAATGACTATACATATTATGGCGTTATGATGGTTAAAATGGGAGATGCAGACGGACTTGTTTCCGGTGCCTGCCATTCTACCGCAAACACCTTACGTCCATGCCTGCAGATCTTAAAGACCAAACCGGGCACAAAACTTGTATCCGCATTCTTCCTGATGGTAGTTCCGGACTGCGAGTACGGCGATGACGGTGTATTCGTATTCGGTGACTGCGGTCTGAACCAGAACCCGAATCCGGAAGAGCTGGCTGCAATCGCAGAGTCTTCCGCAGAGTCCTACCGCATGCTGACCGGAAACGAGCCAAGAGTTGCCATGCTTTCCCACTCCTCCAAAGGAAGTGCAAAACATGCTGATGTAGACAAAGTTGTTGAGGCTACCAGAATTGCAAAAGAAGCAAACCCGGATCTCGCTCTCGACGGCGAGCTGCAGCTTGATGCCGCTATCGTTCCAAGCGTAGGCGCATCCAAAGCTCCGGACAGCAAAGTAGCAGGAAAAGCAAACGTTCTGATCTTCCCGGATCTGGATGCCGGAAACATCGGATACAAACTGGTACAGAGACTGGCAAAAGCAGAAGCATACGGTCCGATGACTCAGGGTATCGCAGCTCCAGTCAACGATCTGTCCCGCGGATGCTCCGCAGAGGATATCGTTGGTGTTGTAGCAATCACTGCTGTACAGTGCCAGGCACAGTAAGCACGAAATAAAACCAATTACAAGCGGTTTTCTGGCCGGCTGCGGAGAACAGGCCGGCCAGAAGTTTTAATAAGAATTTTAAAATAGGAGAATTTAGAAATGAACGTATTAGTAGTAAACTGCGGAAGTTCCTCTCTGAAATTCCAGCTGATCAATTACGATAACCGTGACGTCCTGGCAAAAGGACTCTGTGAGAGAATCGGTATCGACGGACGCCTCGTTTATGAGCCAAAGAACGGCGAAAAAGAGGTAACAGAAGCAGCAATGCCGACACACGTAGAGGCAATCCAGATGGTTCTGGACGCTCTGGTAAACGAGAAGAGCGGCGTCATCAAGAGCCTGGAAGAAGTAGATGCCATCGGACACCGCGTTCTGCACGGCGGAATGAAGATCACAAACTCTGTTATCATCGATGACGAAGTAATCAAAGTTATCGAGGAGTGCGCTGATCTCGGTCCTCTGCATAACCCGGCAAACCTGATGGGAATCAATGCCTGCATGAAACTGATGCCGGGCGTTCCGAACGTAGCAGTATTCGATACCGCATTCCATCAGACCATGCCTCCGAAAGCGTATATGTACGGTATTCCGAAAGAGTACTATGAGAAATACGCAATCCGTAAATACGGCTTCCACGGAACTTCTCATAAATTCGTATCCAAGAGAACCGCAGAGTTCCTTGGCAAAGACTACAACGATCTGAAGATCATCGTATGCCATATGGGAAATGGTGCTTCTCTTTCCGCTGTAAAGAACGGCAAATGTGTAGATACATCCATGGGTCTTACCCCGCTCGAAGGTGTGATCATGGGAACCCGTTCCGGAGATATCGATCCGGCCTTTGTTGAGTATCTGTGCAACAAAGAGAACCTGACCGTATCCGAGGTTCTGAACATTCTGAACAAGAAATCCGGTATGCTCGGCATGACCGGCATCTCCAGCGATTACCGTGATGTATCTGCAGCAGCAGAGGCAGGTAATCAGGATGCCATCAACTGTCTGGAAGCATATGCTTACCGCATTATCAAATACATCGGTTCCTACATCGCAGCTATGGGCGGCGTAGATGTGATCACCTTCACCGCAGGCCTCGGCGAGAACGCTATTCCGCTTCGTGAGACCATCTGCAAAGCATTTGAGTTCATGGGTCTGGAATTCGATTCTGAGGCAAATAACTGCCGTGGCGTTGAGAAGATCATCACCAAAGAAGGCTCCAAGATTACAGCATGCGTGATCCCGACCAACGAGGAAATCGCAATCTGCGAGGAGACCGTAGAGTTAGTAAAAGGAAAATAAAAAATAATTCAAAAAGCAGTTGACAATTCTTACCTTCCCGGGTATAATTGGTAAAGTGTGATTAGGAGAACAATATGAAAATCAGTCTGACCAAGTTATTTGCGCAGGACGGAAAGTCCGAAAAGTATGAAATTCCGCTTACATCCGAAACTTTTTCGATCGGCGGGCAGGACTATCGGGTAATCGAAAAACATCCTGTTATCCTTGGCCTTACGCATGAAGGCAATCGTGTGATCACGATCACCGGCAGCGCAGACCTTACAATGGAGATTCCATGTGCAAGATGCCTGACACCGGTAGCGACTCCATTCCAGCTCGAGTTTGATCTGCAGATTGATCTGAATCTGTCAGAGGAAGAACGCGAGGAAAAAGAAGAGGACTCTTCGTTTGTGGAGGGAGACGAGCTCGATGTGGAAGAGCTGGTTCGTAATGAACTCATAGTCCAATGGCCGATTCGAGTGCTGTGTAAAGATGACTGTAAAGGAATCTGCAGCCGTTGTGGTGCGAATCTGAATATTCAGACCTGTGATTGTGATATCACAGGGCTAGACCCCCGAATGGCTGCAATCAAAGATATATTCAGCAAATTTAAGGAGGTGTAACTATGTCCATTTGTCCTAAGAATAAATCTTCCAAAGCAAGACGCGATAAGAGAAGAGCAAACTGGAAAATGTCTGCTCCGAACCTTGTAAAATGCAGCAAATGTGGTGCTCTTATGATGCCGCACAGAGTTTGCAAAGCTTGTGGTTCTTACAACAAAAAAGAAGTCGTTGCAATGGACTAATATTCATAAATCGGAATCAGTTCCGATGTGCAATGCAGCAAAAGGCTCCCGTCACCGGGGGCTTTTTTGCTGTCTCTGCGGGTTGTCTGGAAGCGTCATATAAAAGATTTGACGTGGTGTGTCGTGATGTGCTATAATGGTCTCGTTGAGAATTGCAACAATATTGCAACATTTTCGTAACAATTAAAAAAAGGAGTGCAAAGCATATGAAGAATAGACGAATCATATTTCTGGCAGCGTGCATGTGCAGTGTAGTATTCCTCTCAGGATGTTCCACAGACAGTCTGATGGATAAAATGATGGGAACTGAGACGACGGTTTCGTCTTCGGCCAGTGTAGATATTTCAAAAGAGGACAGCGATGCTGTTCATGTAGATGCCAATCTGGAAAAGCCGGTATTTTCGGTAAATCCGGTGGAGAGCCTGCAGATTCCCGTTGGAAATACATCTGGAAAGCTGACTTGTGAAGCAGGAATAACGGGAGAAGGCACAGTAACATATCAGTGGTATAAGAACAACGTAAATTCCAACGGCGGAGGAACGCCGATTGAAGGCGCAACAGAAGTGACATGCCAGGTCGATACTTCGGCGGAGGGCAAAGATTACTACTATGTTGTGGCAAAGAACACGGTTGGAAATGCCGTTTCCATGGCGACGAGTACGGTAACAGAAGTTACGGTAATTCCGGCAGGAAAATGGGTTCAGAATGAAAACGGATGGCAGTATCAGAATAATGATGGAAGCTATGCAACCAATACCTGGCAGAATATCGACGGCTACTGGTATGTGTTTGATGAAAATTCATACATGGTGACAGGATGGTACTGGAGCGGAGAAGAATGGTATTATCTGGCGGACAACGGTCAGATGCAGACCGGCTGGTTCACGCAGGATGGTGAGGAATATTATCTGGATCCGGATACCGGTGTCATGGCACGGAATACAACCATAGACGGTCATGAGATGAATTCGAGCGGAGTCAAGGTTTCTTAAGAAAAATAAGACAAAACAGAGCGGGTGGATTTTGGAAAGGTAAATCCACCCGCTTTTTTTGGAATACAGGAGAAAGCGCGGATGGGCATTTGTGCTTGATTTTTGCAAAGGAGTTTAGTATAGTTAATACAGCACTTGCATAAGTGCTTTTAGAGCGTGGTTGAAAACGGTTTTTTGAAAGAAAAAGAGTTTTCAAACGCGCTTTAGAAAAGAGAAAAGAGGAAAAAACATGAGTGACTTAGTCAGAGTTGCAGTGGACGCGATGGGCGGCGATTATGCGCCTGTGGAGCCGGTAAAAGGCGCCGTTGAGGCAGTAAACGCAGATGAACGCGTCAAAGTCCAGCTGGTCGGCCAGGTGGATGTCATCGAAAAAGAACTGCAGAAATATATGTACCCGAAGGAGCGGGTTGAGATCGTTCCGGCGACCGAGATCATTGAGACGGGAGAGCCGCCGGTCAATGCGATCCGCCACAAAAAAGATTCTTCGATCGTTGTCGGCATGAAGAAAGTGCGCTACGGAGAGGCAGACGCGTTTGTCTCATCAGGAAGCACCGGAGCAGTCCTGGTCGGCGGACAGACGATCGTAGGACGCATCAAGGGCGTAGAGCGCCCGCCGCTGGCTCCGCTGATCCCGACCAAAGACGGTGTATCCCTTCTGATCGACTGCGGTGCGAACGTTGATGCAAGACCGTCCCATCTGGTACAGTTTGCCATGATGGGTTCTATCTATATGGAGCATGTTGTCGGCATTAAAAATCCGCGGGTGGGAATCGTGAATATCGGTGTGGAAGAAGAAAAAGGAAACGCGCTCGTCAAAGAGACGTATCCGCTTCTGAAAGAAAACCCGTATATCAACTTTGTCGGCAGTATCGAAGCAAGAGAAATTCCAAACGGAGCCGCAGACGTTGTTGTCTGTGAGGCGTTTGTCGGAAACGTTATCTTAAAGCTGTATGAGGGCGTCGGCGCGACCCTGATTTCCAAGGTAAAACAGGGCATGATGACATCTCTGCGCAGCAAAATCGGAGCCCTTCTTGTGAAACCGGCGCTGAAAGAGACACTGAAGTCTTTTGATGCCAGCGAGTACGGCGGAGCACCGCTGCTTGGCTTAAAGGGACTCGTTGTAAAGACGCACGGAAGCTCAAAAGCCAATGAATTTAAAAATTCCATTCTCCAGTGCATTTCATTCAGTGAGGAGAAGATTCCGCAGAAAGTGCAGGAGCATCTGGCAGACTATAAGAGCAGCAGGGAGGCAGCGAAAGATGGAGTTTGAAAAATTACAGGAGATCATTGCGGATGTATTAAACGTAGATCCGAATGAAGTAACCATGGAGACAACCTTTGCAGATGATCTGGGAGCGGATTCCCTGGATGTATTTCAGATTGTGATGGGAATTGAAGAAGAATTTGATATCCAGATCGAAGCAGAAGAAGCAGAGCACATTGTATCGGTTGAGGATGCGGTGGAAGCGATCAAAAAGAAACTGGCAGAATAATAGAAAATGGCGAAGGGGCTGTTTGCTGCAGGACAGCCCCTTTGTTACCGTCCGCAGAGTCTCTGCAAACGGTAACCATGAGGAAGGACAGGCTTAAAACAGGTTATGAATAATATTGATAAACTCGTGGATTTGGAAAAGAAAATCCAGTATAAATTTCAGGATTTCGGACTGCTGGAGATGGCGATGCGCCATTCTTCCTACGCAAACGAGCACCACATGGAGCGCCTGGAGTGCAACGAGCGTCTGGAGTTTTTGGGAGATGCCGTGCTGGAAGTTGTATCCAGCGAATTTTTATACAAGACATTCCCGCGTCTTCCGGAGGGCGAGATGACGAAAAAACGCGCCAGCCTCGTCTGCGAACCGGCACTGGCGTTCTGTGCCCGTGAGATTGACCTTGGCAGCTTTCTGCTCCTTGGAAAGGGCGAGGAGGCCACCGGCGGCCGTCACCGCGATTCCATCGTTTCGGATGCCATGGAGGCGACGATCGGTGCGATTTTCCTGGACGGCGGCTTTGAACCGGCAAAAACGTTCGTTCTGAATTATATCTTAAACGATATCGAACACAAACAGCTTTTCTACGACAGCAAAACGATTCTGCAGGAGCTGATCCAGGGTGAGACAGATGAAGAGATTGTCTATACCATCTTAAAAGAAGAGGGACCGGATCACGACAAGAGCTTCTGGGCACAGGTCAGCGTCGGAAAGAAAGCACTCGGCACCGGAAAGGGCAGAACGAAAAAGGCGGCAGAACAGGCAGCGGCATACGATGCAATTCTTGCCAGAAAAAAAGCGTAGGTGAAATATGTATCTCAAATCCATTGAAATGCAGGGATTTAAGTCGTTTGCCAACAAAACCATTCTGCAGTTCCACGACGGTATTACCGGTGTTGTAGGGCCGAACGGCAGTGGAAAGAGCAATGTTGGCGATGCGGTGCGCTGGGTGCTCGGCGAACAGAGCGCCAAGCAGCTCCGCGGCGGAAATATGCAGGATGTTATTTTCTCCGGAACTGAGACGAGAAAGCCGCTCGGCTACGCGTCGGTTGCGATTACCCTTGACAATTCCGACCACAAGCTGAACGTCGATTTTGAGGAAGTCACGGTGACGAGACGGCTTTACCGTTCCGGCGAGAGTGAGTATCTGATGAACGGCGCATCGTGCCGGTTAAAGGACATCAACGAGCTGTTCTACGATACCGGTATCGGAAAAGAGGGCTATTCCATTATCGGACAGGGTCAGATCGATAAGATCTTAAGCGGTAAGCCGGAAGAGCGCCGGGAGCTGTTTGACGAGGCGGCGGGAATTGTCAAATTCAAGAGAAGAAAGGCCGTGACCGAAAAGAAGCTGGCGGAAGAGCAGCAGAATCTGGTGCGCGTCAACGACATTCTCTCGGAACTGACAAGGCAGTTAGAGCCGCTGGAACGCCAGTCTGAGACGGCAAAGATTTATTTAAAGAAGAAAGAGGAATTAAAGATCCTTGATATTAATATGTTTCTGCTCGAGATGGAGCGCATCCGGAACGATCTCGCGAAAGTAGAAGACCGGTACCGGATTGCAGAAGAGCAGTTAAAGAGCACGAAAGAGGCTTTTGAGCATACGAAGCAGGAGTATGAAAAGCTGGAACAGGAGCAGGAAAAACTGGACCAGACGATTCTTTCTGCGCGCGATCAGGCGGGTGAGAATGCACTGAAACGCCAGCAGCTCGAAAACCAGATCGAGGTGTTGAACGAGCAGATTCATGCATCGGAGAGGAACAGCGACACATTAAGAGAACGTCTGGAGGCGATCCGCGCGGAGAGCCGCACAAAGACGGCAGAAAAAAATACATATCAGGCAGAAAAGGACGGGCTTCATGAAGCACTTCTTGCGTCAGAGACGGAAAAGCGTGAGAAAGAGGCCGCTCTCTCGGAATGCCAGGAGCAGATCCAGGCAGTCGAGCTGCAGAGTGAGCAGGATAAGAGCGAAGTCATCGGCCTTCTGAACCAGCGGGGTTCCACGAAGGGAAAAATGCAGCGCTACGATGCGATGCTCGAGCAGATCGGCATCCGAAAGGCGGAATTAAGCCAGAGGGTGCTGCATTTAAAGACGAGCGAGTCCGAACAGAACGGGCAGATGGAAGAACTGCAGAACGCGTTTGAAGCGCTCGAAGAGACGGTAAGCAGCCTGAAACAGCAGTACCAGGAGGCGGATCAGAAGATTACCGCGCTGACGGCGGATCTCTCGAACCAGACGAAAGAGATGGAAGCCGGCCAGACCAATTACCACAGAGAAGCGTCAAGGCTCGAATCCTTAAAGAACATCACCGAGCGGTACGACGGCTATGGAAACAGTATTCGGAAGGTCATGGAGCAGAAAGAGCGGAATCCCGGCATTCACGGCGTTGTGGCGGATCTTCTGCAGGCAGAGAAAAAGTACGAGACGGCAATCGAGACGGCACTTGGCGGCAGCATTCAGAATATCGTCACCGACAATGAGGCGACGGCGAAATACCTGATTGAATATTTGAAACGGGGCCATTTCGGCCGTGCGACGTTCCTTCCGCTCACCAGTATGCGCGGAAAAAAAGCGCAGGTGAATGAGGATGCGGCAAGAGAAACCGGTGTGCTCGGTGTGGCAAATGCACTTGTTTCGTACGACCCGGTGTATGAGGGCCTTGTGGCACAGCTTCTTGGCAGAACGCTCGTGGTCGACACAATCGATCATGCCATTGTGATCCAGCGGAAATACCGTCAGACGCTCCGCATGGTAACCCTCGAGGGCGAGCTCTTGAGCCTGGGCGGTTCCATGACAGGAGGTTCGTTCCGGAACAACAGCAACCTGCTCGGAAGACGGCGTGAGATCGAAGAACTCGAAAAGAGCGTGCAGGGTCTTGCAAAGGAACTGCGGGAAATCCAGCAGGAACTTGAGGAGAAGAAAAACAAGCGGAATGAAATCCGCGATCTCCGCACCGAGCTGAATGAAAAACTGCAGCGGCAGTACATCGAGCAGAATACGGTGCGCCTGAATCTGGAAAAAGCGCACGAGAAAAAGACGGAAATCCGTCTGGATTTTGAAGCGCTGCAGAAAGAGAGCCTTGAAATTGAAAATCAGATCGCCGAGATTGAGCGGAACAGAAAAGTCATCGGTCAGGAAATGCAGGAATCGGTTGAGCGGGAAAGCACGCTGCAGGAGAATATCCAGAAGGCGCAAGAGGCGCTTACAGGTCTTCGCCGCCGGGAGGCAGAGTACACGAAGGATCTTGAAGAAATCCGGTTAAATTATGCGAATCTGTCCCAGAAGGATGGATTCCTTGCCCAGAACATCCGCCGTCTTGAGGAAGAGACGGGAAAACTGGAAGCGGAAAGCCGCACCATGCTGGAAAAAGCGGCGGAGGAAAAAGACGACGTCAAAAAGAAACAGCAGGACATCGTGGAGATCCAGAAGACGATTGCAGCGGCAGTGCAGGCAAAAGAAGAGGAAGACCGCCGGATTGTGGAACTGCAGGAGAAAAAGGAAGCGTTGAGCGCAGATCATAAAGAATTTTTCGAGAAGCGGGATCAGCTCTCCGACCAGATTTCCCTGATGGATAAAGAGTGCTTCCGTCTGAACAGCCAGAAAGAAAAACTGGAGGAGACAAAAGAGGCACAGACCTCGTATCTCTGGGAAGAGTACGAAGTGACACCGGGCCACGCAAGAGAGTTCCGGATGGAGGAAATTCCGGAGCGCAGTGAATTAAAGCGGCGTGTGCTGGAAGTAAAAGATGCGATCCGGAAACTTGGCTCTGTCAATGTGAATGCGATTGAGGAGTACAAAGAGATTTCGGAGCGTCACGCATTTCTTGATGCACAGCACACGGATCTTGTCAAAGCGGCGGAAACACTGCAGGGCATCATCGATGAGCTGGATGCCGGTATGCGCAAGCAGTTCACGGAAAAATTTGAGGAGATCCGGAAAGAGTTTGACCGCGTGTTCCGCCAGCTGTTCGGCGGCGGAAAGGGAACGCTGGAGCTCGAGGAGGACACGGATGTGCTCGAGGCAGGTATCCGCATCATCTCCCAGCCGCCGGGAAAGAAACTGCAGAATATGATGCAGCTCTCCGGAGGCGAGAAAGCGCTGACGGCGATTGCACTGCTTTTTGCAATTCAGAACTTAAAGCCGTCCCCTTTCTGTCTGCTCGACGAGATCGAGGCGGCGCTCGACGATTCCAACGTAACACGTTTTGCGCAGTATCTGCACAAGCTGACAAAAAATACCCAGTTCATCGTCATCACCCACAGGCGCGGTACGATGACGGCGGCAGACCGTCTGTACGGCATCACGATGCAGGAGAAGGGCGTTTCTACCCTTGTTTCTGTCGATTTGATCGAGGGAGAACTGGACAAATAGAAACGAATAAGATACAATACGAAAGAAGTAAGATAGAAAAGATAAAGGGAGGCGAACGGTATGGCGGAGGAGAAAGTAGGCTTTTTCAAACGTCTTGTCAACGGCCTGACGAAGACCCGAGACAGCATTGTAGCTGGAATTGATTCTATTTTCAGCGGCTATTCCAACATTGATGACGATTTCTATGAGGAGATCGAGGAGATTCTCGTCATGGGAGATATCGGCATCAATACAACGACCAAAATTATTGACCACTTAAAAGAGCGGGTGGCAGAAGAGCACATTACCGATCCGGCAGAGTGCAAACGGCTTCTGATCGAGAGCATCAAAAAACAGATGGATGTAGGCGATACAGCCTATGAATTTGAAAACCGGAAATCGGTGGTGCTGGTGATCGGTGTCAATGGAGTCGGAAAAACGACCTCCGTCGGAAAACTGGCCGGCCTTCTGAAGGATCAGGGAAAAAAGGTTGTTCTTGCGGCAGCAGATACGTTCCGTGCAGCGGCAGGCGAGCAGCTCACGGAGTGGGCGCACCGTGCCGGCGTGGATATCATCGGCGGACAGAACGGAGCAGATCCGGCGTCCATCGTGTACGATGCAGTCGCAGCGGCAAAAGCCAGAAATGCGGATGTGCTGATCTGTGATACAGCAGGAAGACTTCACAACAAGAAGAATCTGATGGAAGAGCTCCACAAGATTTACCGGATTCTGGAGAAAGAGTATCCGGAAGCATACCTGGAAACGCTGGTGGTGCTGGATGGTACCACGGGCCAGAATGCGCTGCAGCAGGCAAGACAGTTTGCAGAAGTGGCGAATGTCACCGGTATCATTCTGACGAAGCTGGACGGAACTGCAAAGGGCGGTATCGCCGTTGCCATCCAGTCCGAGCTTGATATTCCGGTCAAATACATCGGCGTGGGCGAGAGCATCCACGATCTGCAGAAGTTTGATGCAGACCAGTTTGTAAATGCACTGTTCCATACATCCGAAGAGAATGCTTAAAAAAGACAACAAGGAGAAAAGACTATGGCAGAAGAAATGCTGACACTCCCGAAATTTGAGGAAGCGTCTGAAATCGTAAAAAAAGTAACACAGGAGACCAAACTGGTTTACAGCAAATATTTCAGCGAGCAGACGGGAAATAAAGTCTACTTAAAACCGGAAAATATGCAGCTGACCGGCGCCTATAAGCTGCGCGGTGCCTATTACAAAATCAGCACCTTAAGTGAAGAGGAGCGCGCAAAAGGACTGATCACCGCATCTGCAGGAAACCATGCACAGGGCGTTGCGTATGCAGCAAAATGCTACGGTGCAAAGGCTGTCATTGTAATGCCGACTACCACACCGCTCATCAAAGTAGAGCGTACCCAGAGCTACGGTGCTGAGGTTGTTCTGTACGGAGATGTGTACGATGAGGCATGTGCAAAAGCATACGAGCTTGCAGCAGAGCATGGCTATACCTTTATTCACCCGTTCGATGATCTGACCGTTGCAACCGGCCAGGGAACCATCGCCATGGAAGTGATTCAGGAGCTTCCGCTCGTAGATTATATCCTTGTTCCGATCGGAGGAGGCGGACTGGCTACCGGTGTTTCCACACTGGCAAAACTGCTGAAACCAAACATCAAAGTCATCGGTGTTGAGCCGTCCGGAGCAGCCTGTATGAAGGCTTCCTTTGAAAAAGGCGAGGTAACGACCGTATCTCCTGTCAGCACAATTGCAGACGGTACTGCAGTACAGACACCGGGATCCAAGATTTTTCCGTATGTAAGACAGAACCTGGACGAGATCATTACTGTGGATGATGATGAGCTGATCGTAGCATTCCTTGATATGGTAGAAAACCACAAGATGATCGTCGAGAACTCAGGCCTTCTGACTGTGGCTGCATTAAAACATCTGGATGTCAAAGGTAAAAAGATCGTTTCGATCTTAAGCGGCGGAAATATGGACGTCATCACCATGTCTTCCGTCATCCAGAACGGACTGATCCAGAGAGACCGTATCTTTACCGTATCCGTTCTTCTGCCGGATAAACCAGGCGAGCTGGTACGCGTTTCCCAGGTGATTGCAAACGAGAACGGAAACGTCATCAAACTGGATCACAACCAGTTCTTCACCACGAACAGAAGCGCTGCAGTAGAGCTCCGCATCACAATGGAGGCGTTCGGCACCGATCACAAGAACCGTATCGTCAAAGCACTGGAAGAGGCTGGCTATACACCGAAGATTGTAAGACCGAACCTGTAAGAACAGAAATTGCAGAGAAAATTCTGAAAAAAAGAAAAATAAAAAAATCAGAGGAATCCGGAAAGGAATTTCCTCTGATTTTTTTGAAAGAAAGATAGTTTAGAAAATAAAAAAGAAGAGCAGCAGAAATTTTTATCTGGATTTTGTCTGGTCTGATTCTTTTTGAACAGGAAAAAACCCTTGCATGCACAAGGGTTTTCGTTCTGCGGAAGATGGGACTTGAACCCACACGATCGCAATGACCACCAGATCCTTAGTCTGGCCTGTCTGCCAATTCCAGCACTTCCGCA
>OLGM01000641.1_pt1 | contig 20445 bp, 13 predicted proteins | sample 1606001 | NCBI WGS metagenome assembly OLGM01 (sample SAMN03283294) | human gut metagenome | biome: human-associated habitat; material: feces | host: Homo sapiens | place: Peru | collected 2012
GTAGAGCATTCGGCTGTTAACCGAAGGGTTGTTGGTTCGAGCCCAACTCGGGGAGTGAATGAGACCTGTAAGATTTTCTTGCAGGTCTTTTCGTTGCATTGCAGGAAACGAAAAAATGTTGGATGCTGTGTCTATATGAGTGTGTGTGAATAAAAAAAGAGGGGAATCCCTCTTTTTTTATTCCACATTGTGAATTTTTTTATGAAATCTTATGTCTGATGCTGTCAAGAAATAGGTAGGCAGAATGTAATCATCGTACTTTCGCCGCAAATACTGTTGATGGTAAGTCCATATCCATCACCATAGGAAAGGTGAATCCGCTCATTGACATTCTTAAGGCCATAACCTCCGGAATCAGTAGTAAGCAATTGCTGCAATTGTTCGTCCGGGATGCCCAGACCGTTATCCAGGACAGAAATTAAAATCTGCTGTTGCACCTTTGTAATAGAAAGAAAGAGTTTTCCACGTCTGACTTTGTTTGGCAGAATACCATGAATAATGGAATTTTCTACTAAAGGCTGTAAAAGAAGATTTGGAACCTTAATGTTTGGAAGAGCTGGATCAATCTGATAAATCACATCAAAAGCCTGATCATGCAGAAGCAGCTGAATATCAATGTAGGACTGCACATTTTTAATTTCGTTTTCCAGCGTTGTTTCAGATTTTCCTTTATTGAGAGTGGTCCGGTAAAAGGTTGAAAGAAGCTGGGACATCTGACTGATTTCCGGTTGCTGGTTTATAATTGCCTTGCTGTTGATCAAGGAAAGGCAGTTATAGAGAAAGTGCGGATTAATTTGGGCCTGCAGTGCTTTTAACTGAGTTTCTTTCAGCTGGATTTTATTCAGATAATCCTGTTGAATCAGTCGGTTAATTTTTTCAACCATATCATGAAAATTTTCCGTTAATTCGCCGATTTCATCATGGCAGCTGTCATGAATGGTAATGGAAAAATTTCCTTTTTTTACCTCTTGCATCTGTTCGTGCAGATGATTGATCCGGCGGACAAAAAACGAAGAGAGGATCCCGCTTGCAAGAACAATCAGTATAATACAAATAAAAATGATACCGATAATAATATATGCCATCTGATGAATGGAAGCAAAAACCATCTGTGTTGGTTTTTCAAGAAGAATTTTCCATCCCTGTTGCTGTGTTTTGCCAGATAAAGTTGTCCAGACTGCTGGATCATGAGAAATATTAGAAACAGAATCTGAAGTAACATCATATAAAATCTGCGATGCACTGGAAATTTGAAGATGATAATCGGTAGAAATATCCTCGAGAGATTGAAAAAATCTGTGCGGTGATATTTTAATTGCAATACAGTTCTTGGAATAAGACTGAATGTATTTAATGAAAGGGTTTGGAATCTGCTGAATGACCCAGAGAGTCCCATCATCATTCAAATACCAGGAGGGATGAGGAGTAACGCTATCCTCATCGTACCAGGAATACTGTTTCAAATCAGCTATTGGGCGCAGTTGCTGGCCATGAGAAAGGTCAGAAACCGCATTATAAAGAGTAATCTGCTCAATTTCCGGATGCTGCGTATAGATCCCTTTCAGAAAAACATCAAAATGATAATTCAGGTGATCATACGTGTCATAAAGAGAAGAAGAATTCAGAAAAGGAGTACTTACGATTTCATCGGAACTGGCAAGGTATGTGATCAGTTCATAATATAATTCGAGTTGGCTGTCCAGTGTGTTGGAAACCGTGTTCAGTGCGGAATTCATAGAGGAAAGTTCTTGTTTCTGCAGCAGATGGATCGTTTGATAGCAGCAGAAAATTCCCATAATGCTAAGGGGAAGGAGGCTGACCAAAATCCAGGCCCAAATTAATTTTCTACGGTAGGTCAGGTTTTGAAAATGTAGTAATATTTTTTTCATTGTCCATTCTCCTGTCGGTATTTTTCCGGAGAATTTCCGAAATATTCACGGAAACTCTGGCAGAAATAAGAATAGTTTGGATAGCCAACTTCTGATCCAATCTGTATGACCTTTTTTTCACTGCCAAGAAGGAGTTCGCGCGCTTTTTCCATGCGGAATTGACGGATATACTGCGAGAGGCTTTTGCCAGTTGCTTTTTTAAAAAGTCGACTCAGATAATCCGGTGTCAGATAAACAACAGAGGCAAGATGTTCAATGGAAAGATCTTTTCCGTAATTTTGTGCAATATAATGTTCTATCATCAGAACCTCTTTTCGGACACCAGTCTGCGTAACCGCAAAGGTTTCTTTGATTCTGTCACAACAGGATTGAATCTGAGCAATGATGTTCTCGATATTACGCTGAAGATAGAGAGAAGAAATTAATTCATCCAGTGTAGGCGTCGGAGTACCATCTGGTGTTTGGGAAGGCAGATATGGGTAAAGCGTTGTCAACAGACTGGAAAAGAAAAATTTAACATAAATCTGTGACTGATTGGCAGGGAGCCGGTATTTGGCAAAAAGGAGATCGAGGCTCTGCTGCAATTTGTCGGGATTGACAGAAGAGAGAGCCTGACGAATCAGTCCCAGCTGCTGATTGTCATCCACCTGCTCTGGCTGTGGCATAGGTTCTGGATCATGAGAGGGTAGAAAGATTGGTTCATCAGGTACCCAAAAACGTTGTTCCATCTGTTGTTCCAGAGCGGAAAATGCTTCTTTTAAAGAAGAATATTGCTGGAGCGGAAAACTGGCTGCGAGATAACAGGCGGTTTTGAAATGATTCTGAATAAAACGGTAAAGTTTTCGCGTCAGGAGAGCCAAATCATCAGACGATTGTCTGAGAAATAGAAGAGCCTGACCGGGGGCCGGATTTAAAGACTCCATTCCGGGAAAAAGATCTTTCCTTAATGTATCATAAAAGGAAGAATAATTATTTTCCAGAAAAGAGCCAGGAAAATCGAGCAGAATCATGAACTGAAAAGCCGGGATCTGTTCCAGGATATAAGGATCTGCTTGAAAAGTGTCCAAAGTTCCGGAAATTGCCTGCTGTAGACCATGCTGAAGCAGAAAAGACTGGCGGATGGAAAGACGTTCTTTCTGATTCTGTTCCTGATCCAGCTGCTGAATCAGCGAGGTTAAGGTCTTGAAAAGTTCATCAGGAACAACTGGTTTTAAAATATAGTTTTCCACACCAAGCTTAATCGCAGTGCGTGCATATTCAAAATCTGCATAACCGCTGAAAATAACAGGTTTCAGATTTGGCAAAAGAGAAAGAGCCGTGTGGATCAGTTCTAGACCATCCATAACGGGCATCTGCACATCGGTAAAAAGAATATCTGCTGGCCAGTCTTTCAGAATATGCAGAGCAGAAAGACCATCCTCGGCTTCTTGAATTTCCAGAGGCAGCTGGGTCTGCTGAATCAGAAAGCGTATACAGTCGCGTTCTGTTTTTTCATCATCGGTAATTAATATCCTGTACATAAAAACCTCCATAAATCGTACTACAGCAAAATATGTCAAGATTGCGGCATTACAGTAAAATAAGAAAAATTTCCAAAAGAAAAAAGAAATCCGGTGGATTTTAGAAAGATTTGCCGAAATCCTTATAGAAAAGTATAACGATTTCGAGAAAAGATGTCAAATATAGACATGAAAAAAACGGGATAGTGATATGAATTCCGGTTTTTTGATATATCCGTTTTTCCTGATTTTTGATATCCTAAATACAAGAAAAGTGATGCGCATTGCGAATACGGATGCCTGATAACAGGGAAAGACAGGAAGATGGAAGACATAACAGAAAGGTATCCGGACTATTAAAAAAAGAGATTAGGAAGGGAGATCTAAGATGAAAAAGAAATATTTCTGTCTTTTCATGGCAGGTATTATGGCAGCTTCTATGCTTGCAGGATGCGGTGGAAAGAAAGACAGCCAGGCGAATATGACAGAGGAAGAGAAAGCAGCATGGGACGAGGCGGAAAATGATCCTTATGGAAAGTATCCGGAAACAGTAACCTATACAACTGGATATAACCTGACAAATCAAGGAGCCGATACCTTAAAAGGAACGGCCTATGAAAATGATACAACCGAAGATAACGCATATACCCGTTATTTAAAAGAGGTTCTGAATGTCCAGAATGAGAACCAGTTTGAAGCAGTAACAGGACCAGATTATGACCAGAAGGTTTCCATGGCAATTGCAAGCCAGGACATTCCTGACATTATGTATGTCAGCGATTATGCAACACTTGTGGATCTGGTAGAAAATGATATGATTGAGGATATGACAGATGTTTACAACAATCTGGCATGCGATACTGTAAAAGAAGCATACGAGAGTTATGGTGACAACAATCCGTTAAATACTGTAACCTTCGATGGAAAGATTATGGCAATTCCAAAAACTCAGCTGAGCGACGGACAGGATTTCCTCTGGGTGAGAAAGGACTGGATGGATAAGCTTGGGCTGGAAGAGCCGAAAACACTGGATGATCTGGCAGATCTTCTGCGTGCATTCATTAACGAGGATCCGGATGGAGACGGTCAGGCAGATACTGTAGGACTTGCAGTACATTCGGAAGTATACGGAAGCTATCCGAACAATACATTTGCCGTAGACAATATTTTTACGGCAATGGGAGCGTACCCAAATGTATGGATTACAGATGATGATGGAAAAGCTGTTTATGGTTCTGTACAGCCAGAAATGAAAGATGCACTTTCTTTAATGCATGATTGGTATGAGGAAGGACTTCTGGATAAACAGTTTACAACTAGAACATACGATGATATTGTTGCTCTGATTTCCAGTGGACAGTGCGGAGCCTATATTGGACCATGGTGGTCTCCATTTAATACAGCACAGACATCTACTTACGCTACAGATGATGCAGAATGGATCAACCTTTCCTGCCCGACCGGATCTGACGGAAAAATCAATGCAATTAATACAAAATCTTACGCGGGATTTGTCGTTGTAAGAAAAGGATATGAGCATCCGGAAGTTGCAATGAAAATTGTAAATGTAAACTCGGAATATTCCAAACAGGATAAGAGTGATGCTTCCAAAGAAGTTCTGGAAAATCAGTCCATTGCTTACTTTAACTGGCCGCTGTATTGTGAAGTTCAGCCAGGTAATAATGCGGAACTGATGACAGAGCATGTAAAAGCGGTGATGGACGGAAGTGCAGATGAATCTACCCTGACTACAGAGGAACAGGGATATCTGGAAGCTGCACAGAGATTTGAAGAAGCAGAGGCAGCTGGACAGAAGGCAGACTCCGCAGATTATTCCCAGTATATGTCCCGTATTGTTTCCATGCAGAAAATGATTGATGAGCCGGCTAATTTTGTCACACCGTCCTTTTTTGAAACAACAGAATCCATGAAAACCAAATGGGCATCTCTGGAAAAAATTGAGATGCAGGCGATTCTTAAAATCATTGTAGGAGAAGCAGATCTGGATTCTTTCGATCAGTTCGTAGAAGACTGGAATAATGCCGGAGGAGAAGGAATTACAGAAGAAGTAAACGAAGAAATTAAATGATTAAGAAATAATCCCAAAAGATAATCAAAAAAACGAAACAATTTCTTGCGGCACAGTCCGGGCAACAGATCGGTTGTGCCGCTTGCAAGTGAAATAGGAGGCTTAATTTATGAGTCAGACCAGCGCAGCGGCGGTAAAAAAACAAAAACGCCGCATGGGAACGGAAGAAAAGGCGCTTCACCTGATGATTCTTCCAGGAATGATCATTCTCGCCATTTTTGTATTTGCACCACTGGTTGGTTCTATGATGGCATTTGAAAATTATGTACCGGCCAAAGGACTGCTGGGATCAAAATGGGTTGGATTGGAGAACTTTAAGTTTATTTTCAGTCTTCCGGATAGTCGTCAGGTATTCTTAAATACATTAATTATTGCGTTTGCAAAATTAGTGCTGAACATTATTGTTCCGGTTACGTTTGCTGTCCTTTTAAATGAAATCCGGGCAAAATTTTTCAAAAAAACATTTCAGACCATCGTATATCTGCCACATTTCCTTTCCTGGGTTGTACTGGCAACGGTCATTACCAATATGTTCTCGCTGGAAGGTCCATTCAATGCAGTGATTCAGGCTGTTGGAGGTTCGCCGATCCAGTTTTTGGCAGACAATCACTGGTTCCGGAAGGTTATTGTAGGAACCGATGTATGGAAGGAATTTGGATATAATTCCGTTGTCTATCTGGCTGCGCTGACCAGCATTGATCCAGGTCTTTATGAGGCAGCATCCATTGATGGAGCAAACCGTTGGAAACAGACGATTCATATTACACTGCCGGCATTAATGCCGACGATGGTGCTAATGACAGCATTGAATCTTGGAAACATCCTGAATGCAGGCTTTGACCAGATTTTCAACCTTTATAATCCGATCGTTTATGAGACAGCAGACATTATTGATACTTATGTTTACCGGATTGGTATGGTAGAACGTCAGTACAGTATTGGTGCAGCTGTTGGTCTGCTCAAGTCTGTCATCAGCTTTATCTTGATTCTGAGTGCCAATAAGTGTGCGAAGAAAGCCACCGGATCAGGAATTTTCTAGTAAGGGGAGTTTTGCGATATGACGAAAAAAATAAAACCGGGAAAACTGATTTCCAGAATCATTATCTGGGCAGTCGTGATTCTGTTGACGTTAAGTTGTCTTCTTCCATTAATCAACATGGTTGCTATTTCTTTCAGTGGAAGCAATGCGGTTTCTGCTAATAAAGTAGGACTTTTGCCGGTTGATTTTAATACATCTGCTTACAAAAAACTGCTGGGAGATGCACAGTTCTGGAAATCTTTTCTTATTTCAGTAGAACGTGTGGTGCTTGGTACTTTTATCAATATGGTATTTACGATTTCCATGGCATATCCGCTGTCAAAAAGCAGACATCGTTTCCGGGCAAGAGAGGTTTACATGAAAATTGTAATCTTTGCAATGCTGTTCAGCGGCGGTATTATTCCTCTGTTTATGGTAGTCAGCAAACTGCATCTGACCAATACAATCTGGTCTTTGGTGCTTCCTGGTGCAGTTCCGGTATTTAATGTTATCCTGCTGATTAACTTTTTTAAAGGAGTACCGGATTCTCTGGATGAGGCGGCACGGATTGACGGAGCAGGTCCTTTGACTGTCCTTCTGAAAATCTATCTTCCGGTTTCTCTTCCGGCTCTTGCGACGGTAGCACTGTTTGCCATTGTAAATCACTGGAATGATTACTTCTCAGGTCTGATTTATATGAGCAAGGCAGAGATGTATCCACTTCAAACCTATATTCAGCAGCTGACGGTAGATCTGACACAGATCACAGATGCAAATCAGTTAAAACAGCTTGCATCTATGAATAACCGTACGTTTAATGCAGCAAAGATTGTGGTTTCAACGATTCCATTGCTGGTAATTTATCCATTTCTGCAGAAATATTTTGTAACAGGTATGGTAATTGGAGCAGTAAAAGAATAAGCGATTGCGTGTAAGCAAGGAAATCTCCAGCCTCTGTGAGTGCGAAAACAGAGGCTGGAATTTTATTGAAATAATGGAAACGCAGTCGTCGGGAAGAAAAGTTTTCATTGTTGTCTGACAAAAAGAAAAAATGAAAAAACTTTCAAAAAGTGCTTGCAAAATAAAAGAAGATATGTTAGAATCTTAATTGTCGCTGAGATCTTAAGCACAGTGTAGAATATGGCTCCGTGGTCAAGCGGTTAAGACATCGCCCTTTCACGGCGGTAACACGGGTTCGATTCCCGTCGGAGTCACTGAATATAAAATATTTGTTATGTATGCCGATGTGGCTCAATTGGCAGAGCAGCTGATTTGTAATCAGCAGGTTATCGGTTCGAGTCCGATCATCGGCTCTTTGGACCTTTAGCTCAGTTGGTTAGAGCAACCGGCTCATAACCGGTCGGTCCCGGGTTCGAGTCCCCGAAGGTCCACTCAATTTTATATTCTACTTTATATCTGGCCCGGTGGCTCAGCTGGTTAGAGCGCCGCCCTGTCACGGCGGAGGTCGTCGGTTCGATCCCGATCCGGGTCGCTTTAGAAAAAGTCTGCAAAAGCAGGCTTTTTTGTGTTTCTTACATCAAAAGATATCTGCATCGGATTCTGCGGAGATCAGAACAAAAAATTGTCAGCTTCCCGACAAAAAAGATCAGATCAAAAACTGCCAGCTTTCCCCTCTTGTTTTTTGGGGGAGCTGGCAGTTTTTGATCAGCGGATAAAGTTTGTGCCGACACGTGGTTCTTTTTCCGGAAGGCCATAGGCTTCTTTTCCGAGTTGAATGCTCTTCATCAAGAAACTCATGTTCCGTGCAAGGGTTCGCATGATCTGCAGTCCTTCGAGATCCTGCTGTGCTTCGTCGGCATTGTTTCCATGGATACTGTTCCAGTACTGACTGGAGGCAACCGGCATGCCGGAGATGGTGAAGTATTTGTTCAGCTCATCAAAGGTAGCGGAAAGACCGCCGCGTCGTGCAGAGACAACCGAAGCGCCGACTTTCATGGTCTTGTCAAAGTGTGTGCTGTAGAACAGCCGGTCAAGAAAAGCAATAAGTGTTGCATTTGCAGATGCATAATAAACCGGACTTCCGACAACAAGGCCGTCAGCCTCTTCAAATTTCGGAGCAACCTCATTTACCATATCGGAAAAAGCACATTTTCCGAGCTTGGAACAGGCACCGCAGGCAACACAGCCGCGGATATCTTTATTTCCGATATGTACGATTTCCGCCTCAATACCATTTTCTGTAAAGACTTTTTCCATTTCGTGCAGGGCAGTATAAGTGCTGCCTTTTGCGTGAGGACTTCCGTTGATTAATAATACTTTCATTTGATGGTACCTCTCTTTCGTAATTTCCTTTATTATAACACCGGAAAAGATGCAAATAAAGACGCTTTTTTGGGCAAAAACTGATCTTAACAGAAATAGCTGCTGGACGGTATAATACAATCAGCAAAGAAGGCAAAACTTGCAATGGGAGGTTACCAAATGAAGATAGAGAGAATTCTGATTGAAGATCAGATGGCACCGATCGGGCTGGATGAGAAAAAACCGGCATTTTCCTGGCTGCTGACGGCAGAAGAAGGAGAACAGAATCTGATGCAGAGCGCATGCCGGATCGTTGTGCGCACCGGAGAAGATACTGTGTGGGACAGTGGAAAAATGGAAACCGGCGTATCAACAGGGATTGGTTATGAAGGAGAAGCACTGCAGCCCTGTACCAAATATGAGGTAAAAGCAGAGGTGTGGGATAACCACGGCGGAAAAGCAGAAGCAGAAAGTTCCTTCGAGACAGGACTTATGGATTCTTTGTATGCAGCATGGGAGGGAGCTGAGTGGATCGGCGCACCGCATGCGACGGTATGCGCGGAAAACCGCGGTGTCTTTACGATCGAGAGTGAATTTCGGATGGAAGGCGGGAAGGGAGAAGCGGGTATCGTCTTTGGAGCCAATGACTTCCGTCTGAACGATCATACGAAAAATGAGCTTGGCATGGAAGGGGAGAACTATATCCGTTATGCTGTGTGCCTTGAGGATGGAGATGCACGCCTCGAAATTTACCGCGTGGGCTATGCGCCGGAGGATACAGCGGAAAAACCGTTTGCTGTTACGAAACTGGTCAACTGGAAAGAGAAAACACAGGAAATCCTGACACCAGAGAATGCCGATGCCTTTCATAAGCTGACTGTAGAGGTTGACGGCAATGTGGCATACGCCTATGTCGACGGCATCCTTGTGGATGCCATTGAAGAGCATGGATTTTTTGGAACGAAAGTATCAGGCCGCCAGCTGAATCCGAGAGGAAATAACGATGTGCTGCCGTATCCGAGACTGAATGAGATCGGATTTTATGCAGGAAAAGGGACGACAGGATATTTTAAGAATCTGACCGTAAGAAACGTAAGAAAACCATCCGCGGAAATTGTTTGTGAGACGCCGGAAGGACGGCTGGATGGGGGAAAAAGTATCTTTGCGGATCAGATTCCGGTGGAAAACGGATACTTTAAAGTAGAAGACAGCCAGATTACGGCAGATCCGTCCCATCATTCAATTCCAATGCTGCGGTCGTGTATTTCCTGCCAGAAAGAGAAAAAACTGGCATCGGCACGCCTTTATATTACTGCGCGCGGTATCTACGACTGCCGGATCAACGGACAGGAGATCACGGAAGATCTGCTGCGTCCGGGTCTGACACAGTATGACCACAGAATGAACTATCAGACATACGATATCACAGGGCTGATGAAACCGGGCCGAAACGGAATCGGCGTGACGCTGGCATCAGGCTGGTGGAGCGAGGCACAGACCTTTGTGGTGAAGAACTTCAATTACTTTGGAGACAAGGAGAGTCTGCTTGCCAAGATTGTCATGACGTACGAGGATGGAAGCCGCGAGGTCTTTGGAACGAATACGAAGGACTGGAAATATTTCGGTGAAGGTCCTTATCTGTTTTCCAGCTATTTTGCAGGAGAGCAGTACGATGCACGCCGGGCGGAAGTTTATGAAACGTATTCTCTGCCGGAGTTTGATGACAGCACATGGGAAAAACCGGTTGTTGTGGATACCGTCATGATCGAAGAGTTCTGCACGATGCCGGGCTTTGGACGGTCCTGGCCGGCGGTTCATGAGCAGAAGCCGGAATATATCGGTGAGTACGATGCGCCGGTGCGGATTGTGGATCGGAGAACGGCAAAGACGAGAAAAGAGCTGTTCCCGGGTGTGTATCTCTACGATCTGGAACAGGAGATGGCCGGTGTACCGCGGATTACACTGCATGAGAAGGCGGGCACAAAGATCATCATCCGCTATGCGGAGGTGCTTTATCCGGATCTGCCGGAGTATGCCGGAAAAGAAGGCACGATGATGCTGGAAAATTACCGGGATGCGACGAGTACGGATGTTTATATCTGCCGCGGCGGGGAAGAGGTGTTCCAGCCGAAGTTTACCTTCCACGGCTGCCGCTATATTGAGATCAGCGGTGTGGAGCATGCGCCGGAGCTGGAAGAAGTAGAGAGTCTTCAGTATTCTTCTGTGACGGAATTCCATGGAAGCCTTACGAGCAGCCATAAACTGCTGAACCGGTTTGCCGAGAATGTTTCCTGGTCACAGAAATGCAACTTTATCAACATTCCGACCGACTGCCCGCAGAGAAATGAGCGCATGGGCTGGGCGGGCGATACGCATATTTTCTGCCATACGGCGCTCAACAACAGCAGCCTGAAGAAATTCTATGAGCGGAACCTGCAGGCGATGCGTGATCTGCAGACACCGGAAGGCCAGTACCCGGAGATTGCACCGGTGGGCGGCGGATTCGGCGGCATTACGTATGAGTGTGCGAGTATTTTTATGGCGTGGGAGCTGTATGAGCAGTATGGGGATATCCGCACACTGGAGAAATTTTATCCTGGCATGCAGAAATATATGGACTATATGAAGGATAAGGGTCTGCCGGGAACGAAGGTAAATCCGGCGATCGGACCGCTTGGCGACTGGCTGGCACCGGAAGAGACGGATCTGCTGCTTTTATGGAATGCATTCTATTATAAAGAAGCCGATCTGATGAGCCGGATTGCCGGTGCGCTCGGAAGAACAGAGGAGCAGCATCAGTATGAGGCGCTTGCTGCGAAGGTGAAGAAATTCTGGAATGAGACATTTGTACTTCCGGATTCCGGAAAGACCTGCAATGCGGACGGAACGCTGTGTGATACGCAGTGCTCGTATGCAATTGCACTGTCTTATGGTGTGGCAGAAGACAGAAAGAGAACAGGAGAGCATCTGATCCGAAAGACGAGAGCGATCGGCCATACGGTCGGAACGGGATTCTTTGGAACGGGTATTCTGAACCAGATGCTGACCGAGCAGGGCGCTGTGGAGGATGCCTGGAAGATGATGCTGCAGACGGCATTCCCGTCGTGGCTGTATCCGGTGACCCAGGGAGCGACGACGATCTGGGAGCACTGGGATTCCTACACGAAGGAAAAAGGCTTCGGCGGACAGAATGCGATGAACTCGTTCAATCATTATTCTCTCGGAAGCGTTCTTTCCTGGCTGTATCACACGGGACTTGGTATCCGGAGAGACGAGACAAAACCGGGTTATCAGCACATTCTGCTGAAACCGCAGCCGGGTCCGCTCGAGTTTATGAAAGGTTCCGTAGACAGCCCGTACGGCGTGATTTCTGCCGGATGGGAGCGGAAAGGTGACAAAATAGAGTATCAGGTTACGATTCCGGTCAATACAACGGCAACCCTGTTTAAAAACACGGAGGATCCGGCGGATACCGTGGAACTGGGAAGCGGAACGTATACTTTTATGCTGTAAAAAGAAAACCCGAAAGGCTCCGGCAAAGAAATGGGAGACTTTCGGGCGGAAAGAGAAACGCTGTCGGAGAGAAGAGAACTCCGGCAGCATTTTCTTTGTCATGCTTATTTTTCGGCAGTCATGTGCAGATGACGTTTGATCGCCTCAAAGCTTTCCTGGCTGATGACATGCTCGATGCGGCAGGCATCTTCCGTGGCGGTCTGCTCATCAACACCAAGGCTCATCAGGCCGCGGGAGAGGAGCTGGTGGCGCTCATAGATCATCTCTGCGATCGCGCGTCCGCTGTCGGTCAGGTAGATGTAGCCCTCCGGTGTTACGCGGATCTGCTCTTTTTCTCTTAAGTTTTTCATGGCAACGCTGACACTTGATTTTTTAAAGCCAAGTTCTTCTGCAATATCAACACCGCGTACAACGGGTTTTTTCTGACTTAAGACTAAAATAGTTTCCAAATAATTTTCTGCGGATTCGTTCGTTTTCAGCAAAATGTTCACCTCGTTTTTCTAAATAGCTGAAGATTCATAAATATATATAAATATAGAATAGCATATTTTTCGGAATAGGGCAATGATGGTTTTTGATGGTTTTTCTTAATTTCAGAAAAGTTGTAAGATTTCAGAAAAAAGCGACAGGAAAAACAGAAAAGAAAAGCAAGATAGAAGATGACATGGGCCCAAAAGAGAGGTAAAATAGGAAAAACAATGAATTTTAGATGGAGGTTAGAACAATACCATGGAACAGGTGATAAAGAAAAGACTGCAGCAGGTGATGGATGCGTCCGTTGCAAAAGGAGAGACACCGGGCTGTCTTCTGATAGTGATCAGAGATGGGGAGGAGCAGGTTTATCTGGAGAGCGGGTATGCGGATATCGAAGCGAAAAAGCCGGTTTCCCGCGATAATATTTTCCGTCTCTACTCCATGAGCAAGCCGATTACCGCGACGGCCATGATGATTCTGGTAGAGCGCGGAATCGTCGATCTGGCGGATCCGGTCAGCAAGTATCTGCCGGGCTTCCGGAACCCGGTTGTATGTACAACGGATGGGAAGATAGAAAAAGCGGAGCGGGAGATCCTTCTGGAGGATATTATGAATATGACATCCGGGCTGACGTACGGCGGAACGGATGAGACGGGACGGCAGACCGATGCACTTTTTCAGGAGGTGATCCACGGACTTAAGGAAGAAAACGGCGGAACGATCAGTACAGTAGAATTTGCAAACCGTCTTGGAAAAGTCCCGCTTCTGTATCAGCCGGGTCAGTCCTGGAGTTATGGAACGTCGGCGGATGTCGTAGGTGCGGTGATTGAGGTGGCAAGCGGCATGCGCTTTGGGGATTTTCTGAAAAAAGAAATTTTCGAGCCGCTCGGCATGAACGATACTGATTTCTGGGTTCCGGCAGAAAAGCAGGATCGTCTGGCGAAGGTGTATGACTGCAGGGAGGGACAGCCGTCCGTCCGTTATCTGGACAATAACCTTGGCATTCAGAACGATATGGCGTACCGCCCGGCATATGAGGCAGGCGGAGCAGGCCTTGCATCTACCATCGACGATTATGCGAAATTTGCGCAGATGCTGCTGAACGGCGGCACCTACAACGGTGTACAGATTCTCCGTCCGGCGACGGTAAAATTTCTGGGAGGCCACACATTAAGCGCGGTACAGCAGGCAGGCTTTGATAACTGGATTGGTCTGGAAGGGTTCTCCTATGGCAATCTGATGCGTGTTCTGGTAGATCCGACGCGTGCGGTAACGCTGGGAAGCAAGGGTGAGTTCGGCTGGGATGGCTGGCTTGGATGCTACATGGAAGTCGTGCCGGAGCAGAATATGACATTTCTGATGATGACCCAGAAAAAAGATGCCGGAACGTACACCCTGTCCCGGAAGATCCGAAATATTATTTTCAGCGAATGACTTTTCATGAGAGTGATTCTCAAGTAAGGCCTTCCGGCCTGTCAGATCAGACGAAAAAAGTGCCGGAAAAGAAACAACTTAACGAATCAGACGGAACATATGAGCAAATTGCTGTAAAACTACGTCGAATTTTGTCTAAAACGGATATTTGCAGTGAGACAGATGTATGCTATTTTAGTGTCAGTCGAAAATGAAGGCGATTTCATTACTACTTTCAGGAAAAACAGCAAAAAAGGGATATCGTGTAAGTTTTTGACCGATTTTGAAGGAAATAAAAGAAAGAATTCAAAATTATGAAAAGAAGACCAAAAAGCAGAAAGGATGCAGAAAATATGATTTCGTTACCGTTAAAGTTTGATGAAGTAGAGAGTGTAGAAGAATTTGTAAATATGGTGAAATGCCTGGATTACGACGTTGACGTAAAAGTAGGACGATGCGTCTTTGATGCGAAATCCCTGATGAGCGTCCTGATGATCGCCGGCAATCCGGATGCGGTAGTGGAAGCCCATACGAACGATATCGAAGCGTTTAAAAAGAAATTTAAGAATTACCTTCAGTAAGAAAAAAGTCGGAAAGGCACTGTGTGTAAGACGCATGGTGTCTTTTTTGATGCGCGAAAAAGAGGGTGAAGCATCTTGCCGGGGAGACGTGTGCATGGTAAAATAAAGTCTATTGGGATGGAAATAGGAGAATCAAAAGAACGGGCTGATGTAGAAGAAGTTTTTCGTAAAAAAGGAGGCACAAAGTGGAAGAAGAGAAACTGGAAAGAAGCATCAGAAAATCAGAGATTCCCGGACTTACGAGGGAAGAGGAGGAAGCACAGCTTGCGAAGGTGATCGGGATTGCCGAGCGGAATCTGGAGCAGGCGAAGGCGGATATCCGGTCAGCGAATGAGGATCTGGCGGATCTGATGGAGACGTACGACGCAAAAGAGGCGGAAGGCCTGGCACTCTGGAACAACGCGACGGCGAAGCTGAATGCGTACCAGCACGGCATGGCGCGGCTGGAAAAAGCGAGAAAGAAGCCGTATTTCGGGCGGATTGATTTTCAGGATCCGCGGCTTTCGTTTTTAGAGTCCTATTACATCGGGCGCGTCGGCATTTCCGATGAGAAGGCGGAACCGGTTGTGCTGGACTGGCGGGCGCCGATTTCCTCCGTCTATTATGAGAACAGCACCGGGCCGTGCAGCTATACGGTGAGTTCAGAGGGTACTTTTTCGATTGATCTGAAAAGAAAGCGGACGTATGAGATTGAAAATGACCATCTGAAAGACTTTTTTGATTCCGATGTGGTAGCGAACGATGAGCTGCTGACAAAGTATCTGGCGAAGAACAAAAAAGCGGTGCTCGGTGAGATCATTGCGACGATCCAGCAGGAGCAGAACCTCATTATCCGCAGATCCCCGAAGACAAATATGATCGTACAGGGCGTGGCTGGTTCCGGAAAGACGACGGTGGCGATGCACCGGATTTCGTACATCCTCTATAATTACGAGGAGGACTTCCGGCCGGAGGATTTCTATATCATTGGAAGCAACCGCATTCTGCTGAACTACATTACCAGCGTTCTGCCGGAACTCGATGTGTATGGCATCCGTCAGATGACGATGGAGCAGCTTTTCATCCGGCTTCTGTACGAGGAATGGGACGAAGCAAAGTACACGGTACACACCATCGACCGCGCGGATGAGAAAAACAGCATAAAGGGCGGAAGCGGCTGGTTTTTCGATCTGGAAAATTTCTGCCGTACGTACGAGGCAGAGCAGATTCCGCGGGAGCCGGTGCGGCTGGAAAAAACGGGAACATTGCTTCTGGACGCCGAGTATATTGATAACTATTGCAGGGAGCAGTCCACACTTTCCATGGAAGGAAAGATGTGCATGCTGAACGAGATCCTGCTGGCAAAATTTGAGAACGAGGTTTCGGGAAAAGAAGTGACGTTTCCGGCGCGCGAAAAAAAGGCGCTGAAGCGGAAATACGAGAAATATTTTGGAGATGGAAAATGGCGGGGATCCATTTTTGATCTCTATCTGCAGTTTCTGGAGCAGCAGACGGAGAAAGGAAAAGCGGTGGAAGTGCCGGAAAACTCCTTTGATGTCTATGATCTGGCGGCGCTGGCATACCTCTATAAGCGGATCAAGGAAAACGATCCCGTGCGCGAGGCGAGCCATGTGGTCATCGACGAGGCGCAGGATTTCGGGATGATGGCGTACCAGGTGCTTCATTACTGTCTGCGTGACTGTACGTATACCATTATGGGAGATACGTCGCAGAATATCCATTTTTCCTACGGCCTGAACGACTGGGAGGAGCTGAAAAAGCTGATTCTGACCGGCACGTACGATGCGTTCGGCGTTCTGCGGAAGAGTTACCGGAATACGGTGGAGATCTCCGATTTTGCAAACGAGATTCTGCGGCATGGGGACTTTGCGATCTATCCGGTGGAGCCGGTGCTGCGGCACGGAACGGCGGTGCGGAAAGAAGCATTTGACGATGAAGCGGCGCTGCTCGCCGCGGGTGTTCAGACAATCAAGACATGGCAGGCGCAGGGATATGAGACGATTGCCGTTGTATGCCGGGATGAGACAGAAGCGGCGGATACGGCGCGGAAGCTGAAACAATACGTGCCGGTTGTGGAGGAGGATCTCGAGACGGCAGAGTTCGGCGAGGGCGTGATGGTGCTCCCGGTGGCATATACGAAAGGTCTTGAGTTCGATGCGGTGCTGCTTCTTGATCCGGCGGAAGAAAAATATCCTGAAAATGACGGGCAGGTAAAGCTGCTTTACGTGGCGGCGACGCGGGCACTGCATGAGCTGGCGGTGCTGTATACAGGAGAGCTGACGGGAATCCTTGCCAAAGAAGCGCCGAAGGGCCGTCACAATCAGGAATTTGCCATGGAGACGCTGACGAAGGCGAAAGAGTATGAGAAGGTTTCGCTGACGCAGAAGGAGGCGCGTGAGGAGAACCGCGCGATCGGCATTCAGGAGATGGACGAGCGGAACAGCCACGGACCGAAACGGATTGTGATCAAGCCGGAGCAGAGGCCGGGAATGGCGCCTGGAAATACAAGCACGGCCGGAGTGCAGAGTGCAAAAAGACCGGGCGGAGCAGGTATGGTACCAGGAGAAGCCGAGAAGACGGAGCGCCTGAATACCTCACCGTACGCTTTCGGTGCAATCCCGGAAAACGAGCTGCTGCGCATCAAGGGCCATTCGAAGATCAAGTGTGCGGTGAAATGGGCGAAGAAAGGAAAATCGGCGGTTGAGATTGCCAGCATGTACGGCATCTTACGCATCACTCCGATCACGCCGGAGGTGATCCGCATCAGTTTCGTAAAGGGTGTGACCGCAAAAGTGCAGGATACGTACTGGAAGCCGAAGGCAGATACCGCGTTTCCGTGGAGTGCGAAAGAATCGAAGACGGCGGTTCTGGTCGAGACGGAAAAGCTGCGCGTCATGGTAGAAAAAAAGGACGGCGCGGTGCAGTTCCTGACGCCGGACAACAAACCAATCCTTTCCGAGAAGCGTGACGAGCCGCGCATGATCGACGGCGGCATGACATGGACGTTCTTCGACTGGAGCGGTTCCGAAAAGCTGAAAGCAAAAGGCATTCTTTCGACCGAGTGGCTGGATCTGACCGCGAAGGCGCGCTACGTCTCTTTTGGCGGAAAGCAGGCGCGGATGCCGCTGCTTGTTTCGAACCGCGGCTACGGCATTGCGGCCGCCGCGTCCCGGACGGCACTGCTGTGCAATGTACGGACGTTTGGAACGTATCTTCACACCGCAGGGGACGGACAGATTGATTATTACTTCATTCTCGGAAAAGACCGGGAGGAAATAGTAAAACAGTATAAAGAGCTATAAAAGGAGCAGACATTTTATGAAAACTCTGGTAATTGCAGAAAAACCATCCGTGGCACGCGACATTGCGCGCGTGCTCGGGTGCAGCAAAAAAGAAAACGGAGCGCTGGAGGGAAACCAGTATATTGTGACCTGGGCGCTCGGCCATCTGGTGACATTAAAAGACCCGGAAGACTATGACAAAAAGTATAAGGAATGGAATATGGCAGTTCTGCCGATGATGCCGGAAAAACTGCAGATCAAGGTCATTCCGCAGACGGGAAAACAGTACCATGCGGTGACGACACAGCTTGCGCGGAAGGACGTGAATGAGATTGTCATTGCAACCGATGCCGGACGCGAAGGTGAGCTGGTGGCGCGGTGGATTCTCGACAAAGCACATAACCAGAAGCCGTGTAAGCGTCTCTGGATTTCCTCTGTGACGGACAAGGCGATCCGTGAGGGTTTTGCCAATCTGAAGGATGCGAAAGAGTACGACAATCTCTACCGCGCTGCCGTTTCCCGTGCCGAGGCGGACTGGCTCGTCGGCATCAATGCGACGCGGGCGCTGACCTGTAAATACAATGCACAGCTTTCCTGCGGCCGTGTGCAGACGCCGACACTTGCCATGATCGCACAGCGCGAGCAGGAAATCCGTGAATTTGTCCCGAAACCGTATTATACGGTGACGGCCGCGGCGGGCGGTGTGGTCTACACCTGGAAAGATGAAAAATCGGGCGGCACAAGAATCTCCGATCCGGAAAAGGCAAAGCAGATCGCAGAGAAGGCAAAACGGTATCCGCTTGTCTTACAGAACGTAGAAAAGAAGAAAAAGCAGAAAGAAGCGCCATTGCTCTACGATCTGACGGAGCTGCAGCGCGATGCGAGCGCACGGTTCGGCTATTCGGCAAAACAGACTCTGAATCTGATGCAGAGCCTCTATGAGACCCATAAAGTCCTTACGTATCCGCGGACAGATTCACGGTATCTGACGAAAGATATTGTGCCGACGTTAAAAGAGCGGCTGGATGCGGTCAGCATCGGCCCGTACAAAGCACTGGCCCAGCAGGCGAAGCGCAGTCCGCTGAACGGAAAGCTCTCCTTTGTCAATGATGCGAAGGTTTCCGATCACCATGCCATTATCCCGACGGAGCAGTACGTGCAGTTATCCGCACTCTCGAACGAGGAGCGCCGCATTTATGATCTTGTTGTGCGCCGTTTTCTTGCAGTACTGCTGCCGCCGTGTGTATATGAAGAGACGGTGATCCAGGCTTCCATCGAAAAGGAATGCTTTACTGCGCGCGGAAAGCGCATGGTCGAGAAAGGCTGGCAGGAGGCGTACGAGGATAACCGGTACGACGAAGAGGATGAGGCGAAAGAAGAGGTGCGGGAGCAGAATCTGCCGCTTCTGGAGGCAGGCATGAAGATCGGGCAGCCGAAGATCAGTCTCCGCGAAGGAAAGACAAAACCTCCGGCACGCTTCACGGAAGGCACGCTGCTCTCCGCGATGGAAAATCCGGTCCGCTACATGGAAAACCGCGACAGCAGCCTGGTAAAAACGATCGGTGAGGCGGGCGGCCTTGGAACGGTTGCGACCCGTGCGGATATCATCGAGAAGCTGTTCCGCAGCTTTCTGCTGGAGAAAAAAGGCAATGAGATCTATCTGACCTCGAAAGCACGCCAGCTTCTGAAGCTGGTTCCGGCGGATTTGAAAAAGCCGGAGCTGACGGCAAGCTGGGAGATGCAGTTAAACGACATTGCAAAGGGAAAGAAGCGGCGTGATGTGTTTATGAAGGAGATCCGCAGCTACACGGTGGAACTGATCGATGAGATCAAGACGGAAGAGGGAACGTTCCGCCACGACAACCTGACGAACAAGAAGTGCCCGAACTGCGGAAAACGGCTGCTTGCGGTGAATGGAAAGAACGCAAAACTGCTCGTCTGCCAGGACAGAGAGTGCGGCTACCGCGAGACGGTTTCCCGCACGACGAATGCGAGATGCCCGGTCTGCCATAAGCGCATGGAGATGATCGGAAAGGGCGAGGATGCGACGTTTGTCTGCGCCTGCGGCCACAAAGAGCGCATGACAAAATTCCAGGAGCGCCGCAAAAAAGAGGGCGGCGGTGTGACGAAGCGCGATGTGGCAGCCTATATGAAGAAACAGAAAAAAGAGGCCGAAGAGCCGGTGAACAATGCGTTTGCCGCGGCATTAAAAGGAATTAAATTATAAAAATGGGGCGAGTCCTGCCAAAAATCAAAAAAACGGTGGACTCGCTCTTTTTGTTAAAATCGTAGAGAAAAGAGTCAAAAAAAGTGATTGTTTTATGCAGAGTTATGCCGTAAAATAGAAACAAATGATATTAAGAAACAGGAAAATTGTTAAAAGAAACATAACGGCAGTGGCAGGCGGAGAGAAATCGGTATCCTCC
>OLGM01000647.1_pt1 | contig 20340 bp, 21 predicted proteins | sample 1606001 | NCBI WGS metagenome assembly OLGM01 (sample SAMN03283294) | human gut metagenome | biome: human-associated habitat; material: feces | host: Homo sapiens | place: Peru | collected 2012
GTAAAGACAACGGAACAAGTTGGCAAACAAACGAAGATAAAACACAAACAAGTTATACATATACGGAATTAACTCAAGGAACGGAATACACCCTAAAAATGAAAGCAATAGACAAAGCTGGAAATGAAACAATAACAGACAGCATAACAGCAACAACAATAAATATAGCCAATTTAGGAGATATACAAATAAGTGCAACACCAAGTACACCAACCAACAAAGATGTAACCGTAACAGTAACCTGGCCAAACGACACAACTGGACTAACAAAGAAAATAAGCAAAGACAATGGAGATAATTGGAGCGATTATACAGGACCAATAACAGTAAGCAGCAACTGTATAGTGAAAGCCAAATTAATAGACACTACAAGCCAAGAAGGAAAAACGGCAACAGCCAACATAACCAACATAGACAAAACAGATCCAACCGTAACAGCAAAACAAAGCAGTGTAACCATAACTGAAGGAGCTAGCAATGCCTTAAGCAATTATTTCACAATAACTGCAAACGGAACATATGGAATATCAAGTACAATATACACGGATACAAGCAATAGCAATGTCCAAGTAACTAATACTAATACCTTAAAAGTGGGAACACATACAATAAAATGTACTGCGACAAAAGAAACAGGAGCAACAGCAAGTACAACAATAACAATTACTGTAAATAGTGCTAAACCAGCTTATACTGAAAAAAGCTGGACCACAGCCGGAACATATACTTGGATTTGCCCAAGTGGAGTAACAAGAATAAGGGTTGCTGTTTGCGGAGGAGGCGGTGGAGGTACTAATCGTGAAGGCAAGACTGGAAATCATCAGGCTGATAATGGAACTACTTCGAATTTCGGCAATTTAATTGCAGCTTCTGGTGGAACTGGTGCTTATTATTCAGGAGGATATTATGAGGATACAGAAAACTGGTCTAGATCAACTGGACATGTGGGCACTGGGGGGAGCCCTAATGGGAAAAATGGAATTAACCCAGCATATAATACAAGTACTACTGGATTTGCTTTATCATTTTCTTTAACTAATGGAAATTATGGTACCGGAGGAGGTAGTACACAATATAATTATAGTTTTGGAGGAGGAACTGGCGGTTATAATTCTGGATATGTGAACGTAAGTGCAGGTAAAACATATAGCGTCACTGTTGGAAAAGGAGGAACTGGAGCTTATCAAGGAACTGCTGGTGTATCTGGATTTGTGCTAATTGCTTACGGAGGAGATATATAATCTTTAAAAGGAGAGAATGATTAATACGGAGGAGAAATGCAATAAAGTATTCAAATAAAAGAACGAAATTCTAATATTTGAATGCTTTTATTTTTATTATAGCTAAATAATACAACGGTATTATAGTAAATTAGTTTATGAGTATAAAATACGAAGATATAAAAATGTTAAAAAACAAAATTAACGTAAAGTATTTACAAATGATAAAAAATGTAGTATTATAATATAAATTATTTTTATGCATAAAAATTTAAAATAAAGATTAAGTCTAATTAATCTAAATTGCAACTTGGTATAGACAAGAAGAATTAAAGGCAATTTCAGCCTAAGAAAATCAAGAAATTAAAAATTAAATAATATATACGTGAGAAGAGTGTTTCTATATTTTCATATATCTAAGAATAGGGCGAACTATGTTCAAAATATAGATTTTATACTACCAGACGAGTATTACAAAAAGTATTGAAACAACTTACTATCACGTTATATAATAAAAGGAGGAATTATTATTGAATGAAAAAATACCACAGAATGATGTAATCTTTAAAAATCTATTTTCTGCAAAAAGAAATGAAGATTTGTTAGTAGATTTCTTAGAAAGCATATTACAAATCAAGATTGATAAAATAGAAGCACAAAAAGAAGTCGAACCGGAAATTCACAATATCGAAGAAAAACAAGGCCGATTAGACATTAAAGCAACTGTAAATGACGAATTGATAGTTGATGTCGAAATGCAAAATATTGATTATAAGGATACAGAAAAAAGAGCAGTATTTTATGCTGGATGCTTAATTCGAGATTGCATAAAGCCTAGGGAAGATTATCAAAACATTAAAGATATTGCAGTAATATGGATTTTGGATTATGAATTAGAAAATGAAAACAAAGAATATTTTACAGAAACAATGACTGTTGATAGAAAATATTGCAAATATGAAATAATAAGAGGTGTGAAATATTACTTTATTGAGTTACCAAAATTTAGAAGAATGGTAACAAACAAGCTAGAAACCAATTTAGAAAATTGGTTAGCATTTATAGATTATAAGAGAAAGGATTTGATGGAAATGGCAATGAATCAAAATGAAAAAATAAGAAGGGCTAATGAAGAATACGAATACCTAACAGGAGATGAAGCAGTGAAAAGGAGAGAAGAACTAAGAAACAAAGCATTTCGAGATGAAGCCGCAGCCAGAAGATGTGGTCGAGAAGAAGGAGAAGAAGCCCGGGATTGTAATCGGAAGAGCTTTGGGAGAACAAAAAGGAGAGCAAATACGGAAAAATTAAGCGGAGAAAGAAAAGGCCGAATGGAAACTGCAAAAAATATGCTTAAAGATAAAATGGATAAGAAAACCATAATTAAATACACTGGTCTTACTTTAAAAGAGCTTGATAAAATAACAGTATAACCAATTGCTTCCACCAATTTGTCATTACTTTATCGCAAATGCTTGCTTAATAGTTTTTCTTGTGATATAACTAATGCAGTTATTGAAGTGAGGAGGAATATTGAATATGAAGGTTTTGGCAGTTGGAGATATTGTTGGGGATGTTGGTGTTAGAAAGGTTAAAGAAAACCTTAAAAATATAATAGAAAAAAATAAAATTGATTTTGTTATAATAAATGGTGAAAATGCAGCTGATGGTATGGGCATTACTGAAAAGATATTTAATGATTTACTAAAATCTGGTGGTAATGTTATAACAATGGGAAATCATACTTGGGGAAAGAAGGATATTTTTAATTTTATAAATAATAAGCAATTATTGGTGCCTGCTAATTATAATAGAAATGTGCCAGGAAATAGATATGGTATATATGAGTGCCAAGGAAAGAAAATTGCTGTTATCAATTTAATTGGTAGAGTTGATGTTAATTTGTTATCTGAAAACCCATTTATGGCAATAGACGATATTCTGGAAAAAATAAAAGGACAAGCTGATTTGATTTTTGTTGATTTTCATGCAGAGGCAACTGCTGAAAAAATTGCAATGGGTTATTATTTAGATGGAAGAGTAACTGGCGTATTTGGAACACATACTCATGTGCAAACTGCTGACGAAAAAATATTAGAAAAAGGTACTGGATATATTACAGATATTGGAATGACAGGTGCTAAAAAATCTGTTATAGGAATGAATATTGATGCTTCTATAAAAAGATTTGTTACAACCTTACCTGAAAGATATAAATCAGCAGATGGCGAGGCAATGCTTAATGGTTGCATTTTTGAAATAAATGACGAAAATTGTCGAACTATAAATATAAATAGAATAATATTGTAGAAGATGCAATAATACTGAATTCTTTGCCGAAAACTTTTCCTATTTTTACCAGAAAAAGACTAGACTTTTTCCAAAAAATGTATTATAACTATACTTGTAACAAATGATACAAAAAATAAAAAGTAGGAGGCAAAGAAATGGAAGTTTTAAAAATTTCATCAAAATCAAATCCAAATTCAGTAGCAGGAGCAATCGCTGGATTGGTAAAGGAAGCACAAAGAGCAGAAATGCAAGCAATAGGAGCAGGAGCATTAAACCAGGCTGTTAAAGCAATAGCCATAGCAAGAGGTTTTGTAGCACCAGCGGGAGTAGACTTAGTATGTATACCAGCTTTTGCCGAAGTGCAAGTAGAAGGAGAAGACAGAACAGGTATAAAGTTGATTGTAGAATCTAGAAAATAAATTGAATATTTTAGGGGGCTGAATTTTAAATAGGCTCCCTTTGTTTTTTATATGATGTTATGCATAAGTAAAAAAATATTATGGCTTAGAAGCCATAATATATAGCGAGAATATGGCTTACTGTTTTATAAATTAGCTTGAAAAAAGAGAGAATTTAGTGTATGATACTACTAAATAAAAATTAAAGGAGATAAATAGTGCAACGGATTAAAATACGTTTTTGTAATTATTTTAATTGGTTTGGTAGCTTTTGCAGGTTATACTTTATATAGTAAGCCAGCAGATAGCCAAGAACAAACTACTACAACTGGAAACAATCAAGAAACTAATATACAGGTTATAACTAATTTAAGATTAGGTATATGCAATTTTGATACAATGAATCCAATACTAAGCAAAAATAAAACTGTACAGTTTTATTCAAAGTTGATATTTGAGCCTTTATTAGAAATCAACCAAGATTATAGTTTAGAGCCATGCCTTGCTACCGAATATTCAAAAACTGGCAATACATCATATATTATTAAATTGAGAAAAAATGTTAAGTGGCAAGATGGGGAAGAATTTACCGCAAAAGATGTACAATATACAATTGATAGATTAAAAGAAGGAATAGACAGCATTTATACATATAACTTAACTGCAATTTCTGGACTAGAAGTAATTGATGATTATACAATTAAAATAAATTTATTTGAAGAAACACCATACTTTGAATATAATTTAATTTTTCCAATAATGCCAGCTAATTATTATACCGGTGTAAACTTTGCAGACGATCCATTAACTCCAATAGGTACAGGGAAATATAGTATTGAAAAAATAGACGAAAATTATATAAAACTTGCTAGAAACGATAAATGGTGGAATAGTGATAAAAAGCCTAAAATTGATAGTATCACAATCAACAAATACAGTAATGTTGGCGAAATATATAATGCTTTTAAAATTGGAAATATTGATTTGGTGGTAACAGAAAACACCAATTTTGAAGATTATATTGGAACAATAGGTTTTAATAATAAAATTTTCAAAGGAAGACAATATGATTTTCTTGCAATAAATATGAACAATAATATTTTAGCAAAAAAAGAAGTAAGACAAGCCATAAATTATGGAATTTATAGAAAAAATATTGTGGCATCTGTTTTGAATGATAAATACGATGTTTCAAATGGAGCATTTGATTTTGGAAGTTGGCTATTTAATGAGACCACTGTATTACCTGAATATAGCACAGAAAATGCACAAAAAGTGCTAATAGACAATGAATGGACAATAAATAGTAGACAATGGAGAAAATACGAAAATTATAGAACTTTAAGAACCAATTTTAACCTAGTCGTAAATTCAGCAAATTCGCAAAGAGTTGCTGTTGCTGAAAATATAAAAGATCAACTTGCCAATATTGGAATTGTTATAAATATAAGAAAAGTTAACGACTGGCAATATAACTCATATTTAGAAAATAAAAATTATGATTTAATACTAACAGGTATAAATGTATCTATTAGCCCTAGTTTAAATACATATTTTGGCGAAAATAATATGGCTAATTATAATAATGAAGAAGTTACAAAACTTCTTGGAGAAACTAAAAATATAACAGATAAAACTATGCTAAAAGATAAATTGTCAGAAGTACAAAAAATAACAAATGAAGATATTGTTTATATTCCTTTATATATAAATAAAAATGTTCTACTATATAGCACTGGTTTAGTAGGAGAGGTGAACCCTAATTGGTATAATATTTTTTATAATATAGAAAATTGGTATAGACAAAATTAGAAAAAAGTATTGACAAAAAAATATAATAGTATATAATAAAACAAACAAATGTTTTAAGAAAGGCGGAATTAAAATGAAAGAAGAAAATCCAGAAAAAAGAAAAGCACTAGAAGCAGCTATGGGACAAATTGAAAAACAATTTGGAAAAGGCTCAATAATGAAATTAGGAGAATATAGTGCAATGAATGTTGAGGCAATACCAACAGGTGCACTAAGTTTAGATATAGCATTAGGAATTGGAGGAGTTCCAAGAGGAAGAATTATAGAAATATTTGGGCCAGAATCTTCTGGTAAAACAACACTTGCATTACATATAATTGCAGAAGCACAAAAACTAGGAGGAGAAGCTGCTTTTATAGATGCTGAACATGCATTAGATCCAGTATATTCAAAAAATCTTGGTGTTGATGTAGAAAATTTAATAGTATCTCAACCAGATACTGGTGAACAAGCCCTAGAAATAGCAGAAGCTTTAATCAGAAGTGGAGCATTAGATATAATTGTAGTGGACTCTGTTGCAGCATTAGTTCCAAAGGCAGAAATTGATGGAGATATGGGAGATTCACATATCGGTTTACAAGCAAGACTTATGTCACAAGCACTTAGAAAACTTGCTGGTGCAGTAAATAAATCTAAAACTGTTATTGTGTTTATCAACCAATTAAGAGAAAAAGTAGGTGTAATGTTTGGTAATCCAGAAACAACACCAGGTGGTAGAGCTCTTAAATATTATTCCTCTGTAAGACTTGATATAAGAAAAATAGAAAATATTAAACAAGATGGAGAAGTCGTAGGAAACAGAGCAAGAGTAAAAGTTGTAAAGAATAAAGTTGCTCCTCCATTTAGAGAGGCTGAATTTGATATTATATATGGAAAAGGTATATCTAAGTCTGGAAATATATTAGATATGGCTGTAAATCTAGATATAGTAGAAAAGAGTGGATCTTGGTTTAGTTATAATGGAGAAAGATTAGGACAAGGAAGAGAGAACGTAAAAGCATATTTCGAACAAAATCCAGAGTTAATGTATGAAGTAGAAAAGAAGGTAAAAGAAAACTTTGAACAAGCTTTTGAAAATAGTTTAGTTGAGCATCAACAAGCTGATAAAGAAGAGGAATAACAATGTATAACGAAGAATTTGACAAATTAAAAACGAAAATGCTAAAATATATAATGTATAAAAAAAGAACGGAAAGAGAAATACGCCAAAAATTCTCAAATATGGACGAAGCAATGGTTGATGATGCTATTGAATATTTAAAAGAAGCTGATTATATAAATGATTCGAATTATGTGGAAAGAGCGGTTCAAGAATTTATAAATATAAATACTTTATCTATAAAAGAAATTAAGTATAAATTAGCTTCAAAAGGCATAGATAGCAAACTGACAGAAAACTATATTTCTAAGCACATTGACGAATTGGAAGAATATGAAATCAAATGTGCTCAGAAAATATATAATAAAAAGATTAACAATTCTGAGAAAATAGAAGTTATCAATTTCCTTAGAAAAAAAGGCTATAAAGAAAATAGCATAAAAGAAATTGAAGAATAGGAGAAAAAATTTGAATAATGTTCTAAAACTAGAAACGAATAAATATGCAATAAAAAATGGCGATTTTGAAGGTCCTCTTGACTTGTTGTGCTATTTAATAGACAAGAATAAAATGGATATATCAGAAGTAAAGATTGCTGATATAACAGACCAGTATTTAGAGTATATTAAACAAAGTGAAGAACAAGAACTAGAAGTAACAAGTGAATTTTTAATAATGGCAACAACATTAGTATTATTAAAGTCAAAAAAATTACTTCCAGTAGAAATTGAGGAAGAAGACGAGCTAACAGAAGAAGAACTATTACAAAGAATTATAGAATACAAGCAATATAAAGAAGTTGCATCAATTCTTAAAGATATGTATTCTGAAAATAAAAACAGACTATATAAGATGCCAGATAAAATTGAATTAAAAGAACAAAAATTTGAAAGAAACTACGAAGCTTCAATTATTACAGAAATGTATTCTAAACTATTAAAAAATAATACTGAAAAAGTAAATGCCAATGCCAAAAATATAGAAAAAATAGCCATAACAGAAACAGTAAGTGTTGCTGATAAAGTAAAAGAAATATTTAGAGAATTGATAAAAAATTCAAAATTTGTATTTAGCAAATTGTTTTCTTTGAACAATTGCTCTAAAATGGAAGTAATTACTGCTTTCTCAGGATTATTAGAACTGACCAGGAGAAGCAAAGTAACAGCAGAACAAGAAGAACTATTTGGAGATATTTTGATTAAAAAAGCTAGAAAAAGAGTTTAATATTAAGAAAAAATGGTAAAACTAATATCAAAGAGGTGAACTTTATGATATTAGTTTTATTTTTGTTATTATTTTTAAGCTTAATAATACTTTTTAGTTACATAAAAATAGAATTAAAAGATGCTTATATTTCAAATATTCCTGAATTTCATTATAATTTTAAGTTAAATATAAAAATATATTTATTTAATAAGATTAAAATATTTTCAATAAAAATAGACAGTTCAAAATTAAGAAAAAGCAAATTAGCTCAAAAAATTCAAAATAAAATGAAAACTGAAAAAATAGACTTGTCATTTTCAGATGGATTAGAAATTATAAAAAAGAGTAAAATAGAGCTAGAATTTTTCAAAACTAATATAAAAATCGGTACGGAAGATATTATATTTACTTCATTTATTGTAACAATTATTTCTAGTTTACTTGGAATTGGACTTGCTAAGGCTATAAAAAAATATACTGAGAATAAATTCTACTATTCAATACTACCAGTATATGGCAAAAATAATATGCTTGATATAGATTTAAACTGTATAATAAATGTAAAACTGGTACATATTATATATGTAATTTATATGTTTTCAAAGAAAAGGAGTGAAAAAAAGTATGAACGAACATCCAATAGAGGGTCTTATGACTACAGCTATGAATAGTATTCAAGATATGATTGATGTAAACACTATTATAGGAGAGCCGATAGAGACTAGTAATAATGTTGTTATAATACCTATTTCCAAGGTTTCATTTGGATTTGCAGCAGGTGGAAGTGAATTTAAAGGAGAAACTATTGACGAGTACACAAGAAAAGACAAAGAAGAAGAAATTCAATACCGATTACCATTTGGCGGAGGAAGTGGTGCTCGGTGTTAGCATTAATCCTATCGCATTTTTAGTTGTTCAACCAGAAGGAGTAAGATTATTACCAGTAAATTATGCATCAGCAGTAGATAAACTTTTAGATTATGTACCAGATTTAATGGACAAAGTGAACACTATGGTAAACAAATGTATAAAAGATTCAAAATGCGAAACTAAACAGCAAGAAAGTTCGTCTATAAGAACAAAGGAAGAAAGAAAAAGAGAAAAGGCAGAACCAGAAGAAAGACAAAACAAAACTAAACCCAAAAGAACAAGAGCAACAAGTAAACAGCAAAATCCACCAACAAATAACATAACAACAGAATATGAATATGACGAAACAGAACAAGAAGGTTTACGGAAGTATTCCGGATTATACAAATTACAATGATGAATATGACGATTAATGAATTTATCTTGAATGATTTTATTATTTGTGATATACTATGCAAAGAATAAAATTTGGAGGATAATATGGCTAAGAAGATTACAGAGGAAGATAAAAACAATTTTAAAAGCAATTTAGAATATTTAGGGCTAAACTTAGAAAAAATTCCAAAGGCATTACTAGACTTTGAACCACTAGGTTTTAGTCCTTCTAATACATATAATGATAATGAACATAAAGTTTTTAAATATGTTCCAATTAATAAAATTTATATTCTTTTAACACCAACTAATAGATTGAATGACATAAAAGACAAATACAATAATGCCAAACCAATATCTGCATACTTAAATCCAGAGAATATTGAAGAATATGCAACTTTTTTGAAAATGTTAAATCAAGTTTCAATACCTGAAATAGAAAAAATTGAAGAAAGACAAGCAATCTTTAATAAAAAAGCCCCATATGGAATTCAATATGATAAAGATTATTCTTGGCAAATATACTATGCAGAAGCAATAGACAAATATTTTATGTTGGTTACAACAGAAGATTATGAATATAGTCATTTCTTCTATTTATTAAAAGAACAATTAAAATATTTTAAAAGTAGAGTAAAAAAGGAGAAAATGATTTATGTTCCAATAAATCATTTAAATTATAGTGGTAATTATTTAAAAAAATCAGAAATAGCTGATATAGAAAATTATTTATGGCTTTTCTCAAAAGATTGGCCAAATGTATACGAAGTATATGATAAAGACGGAAACATGGAATTAGATGTGATTGGAAATACCTTTGTATACAAAACTGTAAAAAGTGGTTATAGGGTAACACTAAAAACAGAGGAAGATGCTAAAAAATTTTATAAATATTTAAAAGCATTATTCATTCTTCAAACAGAATTGCCATTTCATTATAATTTTACAACAAAAATAGAAAAAGATTGTAGTATAGCTTTATGTTATAAATTAAAAAAAGTAAGTGAGGCAGGCTTAACAGAATTTATACAAAAAGAATACAAAAAAGCAGAAAAAGAGCTAGCAAGCGAAAAAAGCAATATTGAATTATTAGAAAAAAATCTTGAAGAATTAAAGACACAAGCTGCAATGAAAGATTTGGAATATATAAAGAAACAAAAAGAAATTGCAATGTATTTGGAGTACAAAAAAACATTTATAGGAAAAATAAAATTGTTTTTAAAATTCAAGAAAAAAGATAATAAGGCAACTGCAAAAAATAATAATGAAAATCAGAAAAATGCAGAAAACAAAGTTGAAGAAACAGAAGTTCAAACTTTAAACAAAGAATATTACACAATAGAAGATTTAGTAACAATATATGCAAGTTTAGACAAGGAAACAGCTCATACTAAGGATTTAAAAGCTGATATTAAAGCACTCGAATTAAAAATAAAGAATTTAACTAGTAAAATAGATAATGCAACAAAATATATAGAAGAAATTGAAAATCATAAAAAAAGTATATTTGAATTTTGGAAATTTGTAAATAAAGACGAATTAGTAGCACTTGAAGGCGCAGAAACTAGCGAAGAAGAGGCTACTCATAATAATATCAAAAAAGTATTTGATTACAAATCAGACTTAATAGATTTAGGAATTCAAATGGACAAGTTACAAAGGAATGTAATAGAAAAGGAATCACAAGATAGTGTGTTTTTGCTTACAAATCCAGATATTTTAAAATATATAAATATTATGAAACACTTAGAATATGTTGATGAGAATGAATTAAGAGATTACATGAAAAAGCTAAAAAAAGTTGCAGAAGATAAAAAAACTTTGTATAAAATTGAGGATTTTGATATATTTGGAAGTATTTCAGATAGCACAAGAAGAGTAAAAACTTTGGCAAATCAAAAACACAGAGAAAATGAAAAAGATATATTAAAAATATTAAATGTTAGCAGAAATATGGATTTAATAGAATTTAGGTCAAGACTAGAAAAAGCTTTTGAACTAATACAAACATCTATGGAAAAAGTAAAGAGTAAATATGATATGCCAATATATATTGCAATGCAAAAACAAGACGAAATCGACAAATTTGGATATGGTACATATGATATAATTCCAGAAGATGCTCTTCAAAAAATAAAAAATATGCCAGAGGCAGAATTTAATTTATACAAAATTAACATTAAAGAAGATATGCCATTAATATACTACACAAACATAATGTTTTACGATAATTTTAATCAAACATTGCCATTGGGAATGAATGTAAAATCAAAAGTTTTAATAGATAGCGATAAATTAGAATTTATCCCAGTAAATATGATTACATTTAATATAAGTGACGATTTTTTGGAAAATGAAATAATCAGCAAACCTACAATAAAGAAAATAATGCTTTGTGAATATGATGTTAAATTAAAAGAGCAAAAGAAAGAAGAGGTAAAAGAAAATGAATAGAGCAATTGTTATAGTTTTAGATAGCTTTGGAGTAGGAGAACTACCTGATGCCAATGTATATGGAGACGAAGGAAGCAATACTTTAAAAGGAATTTATGATAATACTTCATTAAATTTACCAAATTTTAAAAAATTAGGATTATATAACATAAATGATATTGGAATAGACAACAAAGAAGAAACACCGATAGGAATATATGGAAAAGCAAATGAAATGTCAAAAGGGAAAAATAGTCCAGTAGGACATTGGGAAATGTCTGGATATGTAACAGAAAAACCATTTAAAACATATCCAAACGCATTCCCACAAGAACTAATTGAAAAATTCATAAAAGAAGCCGGAATAAAAGGAGTTCTTTGTAATAAAAAAGGTTCAGGAACAGAATTTTTAAAACAATATGGAGAAGAACATCTAGAAACAGGAATGCCAATCGTATACACATCAGCAGATAGTGTTTTTCAAATTGCCGCACATGAAGATATAATACCAGTTGAAGAATTGTATAGGATTTGCTTGATAGCAAGAAAAATATTAAATGATCCAGAATACAATATTGGAACAGTTATAGCGAGACCATTTGTAGGAACAAATTCTGAAAATTTTACAAGAACATATAACAGAAAAGATTTCGAATTTCAAGATTTCGGAAGAACTATGTTAGACGAAATAAAAGAAATCGGAAAAAATGTATTAGCAATAGGGAAAATTGCTGATTTATTTACAATGAGAGGAATTACAAAGGCTATTCATACAGAAGGAAACACAGATGGAATTCATAAAACAATAAAAGCAATAAAAGAAGATACAAATGGGCTAATATTTACTAATTTAGTAGATTTTGATATGCTATACGGACATAGAAACAACATAGAAGGATATGCAAGAGCCTTAGAAGAATTCGATAGTTTCTTACCAGAAATTATCGAAAATCTAAAACAAGACGATATACTAATAATAACAGCAGACCACGGATGTGATCCATCAACACCTAGTACAGACCATTCAAGAGAATACGTACCAATTATTGCATATGGCAAAAATTTAAAACAAAATGTAAACATAGGAATTAGAAAAACATATGCAGATATTTCAGCAACAATTTTGGATTTATTAAATGTAAAATCAACCTTAAAATATGGAATCAGCTTTAAAAATGATATTTTAAAATAAAATTGATCAAAAGTATTGACAATAGGCACTTTAACCAATATAATACAAATATTAGCAGATGTTACTTAGGAGGTAAATAACGCGTAATGAGTGAAGACAAATCATTTTTAAATTCAAAAGACAAAGCCTCTAATGAAGATAAAATATTATTAGAACAAGTAAAAAATGGTAATAACGAAGCACTTGAAACACTAATAAATAAATATAAAGACTTAGTTAATATGAAAGTCGGAAAATATTTTATTATTGGAGCAGAGAAAGAAGATATATACCAAGAAGGAATGATTGGATTATATAAAGCAATTAAATCATTTGACTTCGAAAAGCAAAACTCATTTAAGACTTTTGCTAACTTGTGTATTGAAAGACAATTGATAACTGCAATAAAAACATCTAATAGGCAAAAACATATGCCACTTAACTCATATTTATCTTTAAATGGAGCAGCATATGAAGATGACGAAAATGATACATCACTTATAGAAATATTTAATTCACATACTGTTGAAGATCCGCTAGAAACAATAACAAAAAAAGAATACTATAAATCAGTAGAAGACAAAATAGAAGAAAATTTAAGTAGTTTTGAAAAACAAGTTTTACATAGATATGTAGAAGGGGAAAGCTACACAACAATAGCTCAAAAGTTAGACTCACCTGTAAAATCAATAGACAACGCAATACAAAGAATACGTAAAAAAGCCGGAAAAAGTTTATTTTCCGAAGATTAAATAAAAGTGGGACAAGCCATAAAATGTCCCATTACATATGCCCTCGTAGCTCAGTAGGTAGAGCAGTGCCATGGTAAGGCAAAGGTCGCCGGTTCGATTCCGGCTCTGGGCTCCATTTGAAATCAACTTACGGACTTAAAAGTTCGTAAGTTTTTATTTTATATAAAACTTCAAAAGTTCTCTTTCTAGAAAGGAGGACTTTTTTCATGCTTGAATTTAAAGTAATTGAAAATCTAAAACCTAATAAAGAACCGGCATCTTAAAAGAATCTAAATATAAGATTAAATTAGGACAAATTAAAACTATTTTACACACTAACCTACAAGTAGTAATACCTACTGAATACCAGATTACATATCCTACTACTCTTACAATACTTGAATACAAAGTTAATGAAATATCAAATAAGCCTTTTTATATTAAAGAACATAATCAAAAGTATAATTTTAAAGAAATTGCACAATTTTTGAAAAAATTTTAATTTTAGACTATACATTTTGATTATTTGTGAGGAAACATATGAGAAGTATTTTAATATTTCTCGAAATTTAATGAAAGGAGGAAAACTATGAGATGTGGTGTTTATGTAAGAGTATCTACTGATGACCAAAGAGATTATGGTTATTCTATTGATTCACAACTTAGAATGATTAAAGAATATTGTGAAAAGAATGAATATGATATTGTTGATGTTTATAATGATGCTGGACATTCTGGAAAAGATTTAATGAGGTCCGAAATGCAAAGATTACTAAAAGATATTAAATCTAAAAAAATTGATAAGTTAGTTGCAATTAAAGTTGATAGACTTACTCGTAATAATTATGATGGCTTTTGGCTACTTAATTATTGTGAAGAACATGATGTTAAGATTGAACTAATACTTGAACCTTATGATGTATCTACTGCCAATGGCGAAATGATATTTGGTATGAATTTAGTCTTTGGTCAACGAGAACGAAAAGAAATTGGTGCAAGAACTAAACGTGCTATGGAAGAAATGGCATTAGAACGTATTCATCCTAGCAAAGCACCTTATGGCTATATTAGAAATAAGGAAACTGGTCATTTAGAAGTAGAACCTATTGAAGCAGAAGCTGTAAAAGAAATATTTGAATTATGCAAACAAGGCAATTCTACAAGAGGTATTGCTACTATTATGAAAGATAATAATGCATATCTAAAACAAGGAAAATGGAAATCTGATAGAGTTTATAAAATACTTTCTAATTCTATTTATATTGGAGTTTTTGAATACGGGAAATATAAAAGAAAGCCACAAGATATTTTAAGAGTTGAAAATTATTGTGAACCAATTATTGATGAAGTAACATGGAATGCTACTAGAAATGTTTTAGTGAAAAACAAACATCCTAACTATGGAGAATATATTCATTTGTTTTCTGGTTTAGTAAAATGCCCTATTTGTGGTGAGATAATGTCATCATCAGAATCTTTTAAATATCCTAACGGAAAGCAAAAAGTTTATTACCATTTAAGATGTAAAAATCATAATTGTAGTGGATTTGGACTTCATTATAATACTGAAAAAATAGAAACAAAATTAAAACAAGTATTAGAAGAATTAACACTATTTATGCTTTCTATGGATAATGAAATTATAACTTGTAATTCTGCCAAAAGTGATGATGTAAAAGATATAGAAAAAGCAATCGACAAATTAAAATTACAGGAAAAAAGATTAGTAGATTTATATTTAAGTTCTAATTTAGATGTCGAAACAATTAATCATAAAAATGATGTTATCAAAAAGGAAATTAATAAACTAAATCAAAAGAAAGTAAGACTTGATCCAGATAATAATTCTAAAGAATATACAATAGAACTTGTAAAAAAATTAGATTGTACTGAGAAAAATAACACTTTATTTTTTACTAATATTAAAAATATTGGATTTGCTTTTCTTTATGATTTGTTATCAAGAGAAGCTAAAAGAGATATGATTCATAGACTTATATCTATGATAGAAATTAAAAGTGATAAAAACTATAATATTGAAATTAAGGATATAAAATTCACAGATGAATTTATAACTAAAAGCATTAAAGAATACTTAAAATATCTTAATACTATTATGAATGACAATAATATTGGAATTAAATTTCATAAAGAAATTGACGAAATTCAGTTAAAAAATATGGAATCGAATTATGATATTTTATCAATTAAGAAAATGAAACACAAAGAATATTCTAATAAATTTTTAGAAGAATTTATTACTAAATCACAAGAACATTTATATATAGATGGCATTATCAGTTGACCATATACTGAAAAAAATGTTATTAAAGATATTTTAATATTAGTACCTAAAAATGAACTAATTAATACTATTAAAAAAAGAAAGGAAGGATAAAAATGAAAGTTACTTATACAAAAAAAGGAGATTATTTATTACCAGATTTATATTTAGAAAAAGGCGAAAATTATGGAAGGCTTGGAAGATATAGAATATTAAGATTACACTTTATTGCACAAAACAAGCAAGCACTTTATGAGACATTATTGATGACGAATAAATTAACTCATCATCTTCTTTTAGTCAGTGATTCTTGTGAAAATTATTATAAAGAACTAATGGAAAATTATATTAAGAATGATGAAAGACTGTCTGAAAAAAGCAAAGAATTAAATCCATTGGAATGGACAAAATTAATGAAGAACTATAAAAATACAGCAGAAGAAATTGTCTTAAATGAATATGTTTTTATATAAATAATCTTTAAAAAAGAGGAAAAAATTATCAAAATAATTTAATCCTCTTTTTATTTTTCTTGAATATGGGAATAAAATATATGTCTAGCCAGCACTGAATTTGTACTCCCGTACAAATTCGTATATGGGAAAATCCCAAACCCTCTATAAGAAATTTTTTATCTAATAAATCTAAAAAAGTTGTCTTGAACTTTTCAAGGATTACTTGATATATGAAAGATAAAATGATACAATAAATGCGTAACAAAAATTATGAATAGAGGGTAAAAATGATATTAGATTATAATAAATTATGGAAGTTAATGATTGATAAAAATATTAATAAAACAGAGCTATGCAAACAAGCAAAAATAAGTACAAATGCCATGGCAAAAATGGGACGAAATGAATCAGTCCCCTTGGAGACATTAGTTAAAATATGTGATGTTTTAAAATGCACTTTAAATGATGTTGTAGAAATAAAATCAAAGGAGGAAAATAATGGAGACAACTAACCTTTCTAAAATTAGAAGAGATAAAATGCTAACTACAATTAGCGAAATAAAAAAGAATATTAGTGACGAAAAAATGCTAACAAATTTATCTATGATTGAAAATGAATTGACTAAGAAAAAATACGGGCTTATTTGGGAGGAACACGAAGAGCGTGTTGACAAGGAATTAGAAACTCAAATTCCTACTTTCGAGGAAATTAAGAATAAAGGTTCAATCAGAAGTAAGTACAAACAAAAATGGATTTGAATTAAGACATTCAATTAATGTTATATCATCTAAAATTGGTATGCGATATGATAGGACAAGATTAATGCTTGAAAGAATGTTATTTAAAGGCAAACTATTTACGAAAAAATTTGTTGATTTATCATTACTAGAATTTTATGCTTTTGTTATAAATAATGAAGATGTGATAAAACATGACTTTCAAGAAGCAGTTTCACAAAAAGCAAGACAAATAAAAATGAAATTAGACGAATTAAAAATTGTTGACTGGAAAGCACCAGAAATGGATTATATTAAATATGATCCTAAAATGAAAGATACAACAATTTATGAAAAATCAATTTATATGAATTATCCAAATAGTACAATAAAATCTAAAAGTGAAAGAATGTTTGAGTTTTTTTGTGAAAACAATGAAAATATTAAATGGTTCTATAAAAATGGTGAATCCTCTAGTGATTATTTTTCAATAGTATATATTGATGCAGTAAATCATAAATGGCACTTCTACCCTGACTTTATTGTTTGTGATAAAGATAATAAAATCTGGATTATTGAAACCAAAGGTGGCGAAAATGCTGACGGTGAATCAAAAAATATTGATATTAAAGTTGAAAATAAGTTTGAAGCATTAAAGCAATATGCTAACAAGTATAATGTCAATTGGGGATTTGTAAGAGATTATGATAAAAATGATTCATTATATCTTTGCAACACCGAATACACAGAAGATATGGAAAATGAGAATTGGATTTTATTAAAAGATTTTTTTAGGAGGTAAATTATGGCATTAAGAAATATTTTATATATAGATAACAATATAATCGATGATTATGTGTCACAAATAGATGGATACACATATGAAGAGGAAACAATTATAGACAGTTCAACAAAAGATAAAAGTGCTAGTGCTGGAATTGGTTTTGCAAAATTTAACTCTGAAGGTAAATTGGGAAAGCAAAACGCCTTCTCATCAACCAAAAATGTCAAAATAACTGATGCAAGCAAATTAGATAAAATTATTAAATATCTAGAGGAAAATGATGAATTAAAATACTATGAAAATTTAACTGAACAATTATGGAACGACATAAGAAGAGATGATTTTTTGGAATTACTAGTAACACCAAGATTTTCAAAAATGCGAGAAGTATCAAATATGGCAAAAAGTTTAAATAATATGATAAATGCTTTTCAACCTTATATGAATGAAAATATGCTTGATGATAAGACTAAAGAAGCTCTATCAGGTTTTGAATCAATTTCTAATTTGAATAATGACTCAACAATATCTTGTGTTTTTAACTTTGAAGATAAGAAGTATCCGATTGTAGCAAAATTAGATAGCAATTTGTTAAAAACAGATGTAGAAAACATAAAATCAGAATGCTATCTTCTTTGTAAGGTACAAAGAAAAATTGAATCTGGAAAAAGTATTGAGCTGGATGAAATATTTGATGAATTTAAAAATTTAAATTTAAATAGAGAACAAAAAAGAAAAATGTCCAAAAACTTATCTAATCCAAAAGAATTAAGAGATTCTATAAAAGGGCCTGCATTTATTGTAATACCAATAGCAATATATAGATGAAAGGAGTTTTAAAATGCATACTTGGTCAGAAAACCCCAAAAAAGATATCTTTCAACACTTAGAAATGTTATCATATCCAAAAAATTGTGAAAAATTATTATGTGGTAAAATAAAATCAAAAAGAAAAATTAATTCAAAAAAGACATCATCAATTAAGAAAAAACAAGCGAAAGAAATTGCTTTTTGTATTAAACAAGGAATAGAATTCTTTAAAAATGCCGAAAATGCTGATATATCTATTTCTCCATTATTATTGTATTATGGTATGCTTTCTTTTTCAAAAGCACTGATAATTGCCAACTCACAAAATGAATTATATCTAGATAATATTAAATACCATGGACTTACAACTAGGCCAAGAAATGAAAAACAAGAAAAACAAAAAAGTAAAAAAACTAATTGGAATTTATTAAATGAATATGCAAATATTAACAATGGCGTGTTTTTGGAACTTGCAAAACTTTTTGATATAACATTTGATAAACAAGACAGTATAAAATTTAAAGATACTATTTCTTCAGTACCGGAGTTAAAAAGTTTAATAGACAAATTAGAAATTTTTGACTCTAATAGTATTAATTGTTATAGCGAACTAAAAGAAGAAAATTGTAAGACTTCATTTGGAATTTACTCCATTGATTCAAATAAATTGGAAAACAAAATTCCTAAATTGTGTAAGAAATTTGTAAAAAGCTCTATGCATGGTAGTACAACGTTTACGCAGTATATTTCAAACAATAATTTTTCTTCTTCAAATTTTAAGTATTTTTATAATTATAATGCCGTTGTTGGGGGAAGATATTTTGTTTTTCCAATAACTGTTTATAATGATAAGAAAAAGAAAAATGTATTATTACCACAAATATTAATTGACTATATTAATTTCTTTATTTTAAGTGAACAAGTAAGATATCATCAAGATAATTGGAATGTAATTTTAAGTGGTAAAAATGACGCAATAGTAAGCATAATAAAAATATATGTTGAATGTGTAAAAAGAAGATTTCCTAATTTTATTATAAATTATTTGTTCAGCGAATCATTTTCTTATGGTTCTCCTGCATATTTGAATTGAAATATTGATTATTCTTAATAAATATTATATAATCGTATGCAGAAAGAGAACTTAGTTCGTAACCTGTTTTTTATTCGCTCCATTTATTAAAGCTCTGTAATCAGCTAAAAAGCTGGTTAAGGAGCTTTTTATAATGCAATTTTATGCATTAACTTGATAGAATGCTTATTACACGTAATTGGAAATATGAGCATATATTATAGTAGAAAAATATGTTTATGAAATATATCTTAAATAAAACAGATAAACATATGATACGAGGTGAGATAATTATGTCAGATAAAGTATATAACGTTTTGAAATGGATAACCATGATATTTTTTCCTGCATTAATTACTTTATATGGAGTAATAGGGAATACTTGTGACATACCATACACAGATGTAATTTTAACGATTGCAACAGCTTCTAATACTTTTTTGGGCACAATTTTAGGAATATCGACATATAAATATAAGAAAAAGGAGGAATAATTATGAATTTGGCAGAGTTTGGAGATTGGGCATTAGCTCAAAAAAGTGTGGCTAATCCAGAACCAAATAATAAATATAAAGGGGAATGTGTATCTTTGATACAACAATATTTGAGTA
>OLGM01000648.1_pt1 | contig 20308 bp, 13 predicted proteins | sample 1606001 | NCBI WGS metagenome assembly OLGM01 (sample SAMN03283294) | human gut metagenome | biome: human-associated habitat; material: feces | host: Homo sapiens | place: Peru | collected 2012
AATATTTTTCCTTCTTTCGCGTTTTCTTTATAAGCCATAATTATTTTAACCTCCTCCAATTTGGTGTTTTATTAAATTCCTGTATCTGTACTTCCTCACTAAACTTCAGTTTAGCAATGGTAACCTCTTTCCAACCATCTGTTCTTAAATGGTGTTTTTGTATATATTGTTCCGTAAAAATCATCTTCACAATATCCACAATGTTGGTCTACATATTCATATAGCCCAAAATCATCTTTTTGAGGCTTTCTTGCCACTTGATACTCTTTTAGCTCCTTTGATTTTTTATAGAGCTTTCCGCCTTTTTCATAACATTTTTCTAATGTCATATACTCTAAATCTTCTCCATAGCCATCAAAGACATCCTCGTATTTTTTTTCAAACTTCATTCTGGTTTTGTTATGGCGTGCTATTTTTAACATCATAAATAGTACATACCATTTTTCAAAAAATTCTCTCATATATTCCGCCTCCGTTAAGTTTTTTGGATTGTATGCACACGGATCCTGTTACTAACACAGGATCCGTTCACCGTAATAACTAAAAAGGTTCTCCATTATGGCAACCAACGATCATCTACCTCATTGTTGGTTGCCGCTACTGCGTACGCATATTCTTGTTCGCTAATCTTTTTATCATTTTGTGCAATAGTCCCATCTTCGAATTCTATGCGTAAATAGTAATCCTCTCCTTTTTTCCAATAATGCAATCGCCTTCCGTCATATGTCTCAATGAGCAAATATTTTTCCTTATTTGCCATACTTGCCATTCTTCTCATGCATTCAATCATAAATTTTCCTCCATATTTTTAGCCATTTTTTAGTTGGGCTCCGTCTTTTCTGTTAGCGCCGCGTAAGTGAATGATGATTTCACAATCGTAACGCTTACAATTTCAGGATGTTTGATGCCGCTTTCGACACAAAGTTGATTAAAAAGTTCTGATAACAACGACTGTCCGCTTTTTGACAGTACATTTGTGATATCAAAAGACGTTTCGTCAAGCTGTTTTTGATCATTGAGAAAATCAATGTCTACCTCCTGCCATACGTCACTTGGTTGTACTTCACATTCTGTTTGGAAGTTGTTTCTTTTTAAAAATTTTTTTAATTCGTTTATAGCATTTTCCTCCGTTTTTCTTTAAAATTTTTACGTTCTACTTTTATTAAGTTTTTATTGCTCCTTTCTAGTTATTATTTAAGACAACAAAAAAAGAAGCCATTACCGCTTATTTGCAGATATAATCTGCAAAATCCGTTAATGACTTCTCTACTTTTTATTATCTTATGCATTATATATTAACACATTGTATGTAAATTGTAAATCTGGAAATCATTTTTCTATCAATAGGATTTTCCCGGACATGTTTAAATGTGCTGGATCCAACTTTAATAAATATGCTTTCTTCTTATAATAGGTCTTTCGAAGCCATTTGTAAAAAGCACGATCTTTTCCCACATATATTGGGAAAATCCAATTTATGGGACTTGATAATCCAGTCTGAGAAAATGCGGGTTTACTTTTCTCGTCTCCATTTACATATTTTTCCCACGAAAAAGTAATATTTTTATTTTTAGAGAAAAGTGTATCTTTTTTGCGTTTTTTGACACCCCCTTGATTTCCATCGTATACATCCATTACATTTCCAGATATTTCTTTTATGCAACAATAATGAGGCACATTTTCCTGGTATGGAAATATTACATAGTACGTCTTTAATAGATTTTCAATTTCTGCCGGTACAAAATCTGCGATCTTACTATTTCGCCCAAAGAATGCCTTTGTAATATGTTGCATAATGTTGACATCAAATATTTCCCCTATTTCAGACAGGCCGTTGGCAATAGCCCATTTAACAGCTTTTCGTGATTCGCTTTTTATCTTTCGCCGATCTCCTTTATAAACAGCATAGCATACAGCGTAAAAACCGCATGTTGGGCCAACTTGTCTGGAACAAAGAAACCTTCTTATGCGAAAGACTATAAAATATACTGCAATAATAGCACAATAAATATAGAATATGATCGTTTTTATTACCTTCTTTCTAATCTTTCATATTAGATAAACTACATAATATGTATATTATACCATACGTTTACATTTCTTGCAATAAAAGGCGGTATCCCCGTTTTTACAGGGATGCCGCCTTTCTACACGATTACATTAAGTACAAACTATGCAGATACAATACCAACACCGAAGAAACTAAGCTGTCCTTCTATTTCGTAATTCTTCTTTTTTCTGCGTTTTGTTGTGACAATTTCAGCACTGCAAAGAGCCAGTTGATCAAAACTAGCTGCAGCCTCATTAGAACAATCGTCGGTACACTTGTCTGCTGTTGCCAAATTATCATATTCCTTTTCTGCTTTTTCTGCCTCCTTTAATCTGGCCGCCGCTTCTTCTTTAGCCTTTGTAAGAGCAATTTCTCGCTCCTCAGAAAGAATTGCATCTCTCTTTTGCGCAATTTCCAGCCTTAATTTTGAATAATCTTTAGAATTATCCTTTTCTTCTGTAATGTCAAGGATGTTATTGAGCTCCACCTGCCTTTTTAACATTTTTTCTAATTCTGTCGCATATGCAAATGGTTTCTCATACTCTCTTTTAGATGCATCCAATTCTTGCTGGCATTTTTCGAGATTAAAAACAACCCTCTTTCTTATATCGCCTAAATCGGCAAATATGTGATCCAGCCTTACGGTTACACCTACCGGACTTGATGATGATTCAGTACGATACACACCGTTATTTTCAAGCCCTACATATGTTTCAAAGTATGTTTTCTCAACAATTACCTTGAATCCAAAATAATGTCCTATTACTTTTCTTTCTCCATCCTGTTTCATATTTGTCAGTACAGAGATAATCGCTTCTCCAGCAGCGTTTCTTTCATCATAAACCGTACCGTTGATCTCCATTAAAAAGGTATCATCGGAGATATTTCTACGATGCTGGTTCATGAATTCAATATCTGCCTCTGTCGTTTTCAGTTTTTCCTCATATTTTTTTATTTGAGAAGGAAATTTGACCATATAGTTATCCTGCAACGAATATCTGCTCCTGTCGTAAGATGATTTCAACAGGCGAAGTCTCTGAACGTTACTGTCCACTTCCATTTTTTCCTTGATGAGTGGATTTCCGGTTGCAACTGCCTTAATTTCGGCATAGGATAGAGCGGCAGCATCAATATCTTCGCAGGTTCTTGTAACGGTTTTTCCGTTCATTATCTGATCGATAAATCGCTGCTTATTTTCAAGGATGCTCCAATTATAAGCATCAAACGTTTCTTTTGTGACGTATCGGTATATTGTCACTTCTTTATTTAGGTTACCCTTTCTGATAATGCGTCCTTCTCTTTGATCAATCGAAGAAGGTTTCCAAGGACAATCCACATGGTGAAGCGCAACAAGATGCGTCTGGATATTTGCACCAGTCCCGCATTTGTCAGTAGATCCAATAAGGATTTTTTTCTTTCCAGTCCTCATTTCTCTGAAAAGAGCGAATTGCTGGGCATTTGTCTTTGCATCATGTATAAATGCAATTTCTTTTTCTGGAATACCTTTTAGAATCAGCGCATTCTTTAAATAGCTATACACTGTAAATATTCCATCATCTTTCGGAGTACCAATATCAGATACGATAAGCTGGCAACCGATTATATTTTTCTCTTTTGCGTTTTTATATTCCTTCCAAACGTTATCTACTACTTTGTTCAGTTTGTTTCCCGGAGAATTCGGCGCATCAGGATACAGCAGCCGAGCGTCCGTTCCCAACAGCCTTGCTTCGTTTGTAATTTTCAAAAAATTGTCTTCGGTTCGTTCCACCATGCCTTTTCTTATCATTTCGGCACGCAGGACAAAATCTTCCATTAACAATCTTACGAAGTTGTCAGGCTCCGACTCAACAATGATAGGTTTTCTGCCCTTCAAGTCAGGCGTATCTAAATTCAACATACTTGCTGTTTTTATATCTGCTACCAGTTTGAAAATTCTTATAAGTTCTGGTACGTTTGTGAAACGATTGAATCTGCTCTTGAAACGGAATCCACCGCCCTCGACAGCTAATTCCAGTTCTGTTGTTACTTCTCCAAAATTAGCAGCCCAAGAATCGAAATAGGATAATCCCATCCGCTCCAGAGTGTCTTTCTGCAAATATGTCTGCATAACAAACATTTCACACATAGTATTGGATATTGGAGTACCGGTCGCAAATACGACTCCATGACCTGGAGTTTTCTCGTTGATGTATTGGCATTTCATTTCCATATCAGAAGCTTTCTGAGATCCTGTCGAACTAATGCCAGATACATTGTTGATCTTTGAAAATACGGCAAATAGCGATAGGTAAGGCTTTGAGGTTATCTCCACCTTTTCCCCCGCTCCACACCGGGCGTGCAACTTTCATCGCACCCGGCGTTCCATCAAACTAACTTACTACCCTCCATCGGGGTTCAACACTTTATGCCCTCACGGTGCATATCATGCTTACAAATTTCACTTTTGTTTATACTTCTGAATCTTCTTTAATACCTTTTCATCTGTGTTCGGCGGTATCGGACCGTTGTTGACCATTCGATAACAGTCATTGCATAGCCATATGAGATTCTGCACTTTGTTTACTTTTTCTAACGGAAGTTCCCCTTTGACATGATAACAATACTTTTTGCTATCTAAAAACAGCGGTTTCTTACAGCATTTACACTTACCTTTATCCCTGTTGTACGCATATTCCCTGTTCATGAAGTATTCAAAATTAAATACTGTCTTTGCGTAGACCGAAAGCTGTATATCCCTTGCGGTATTCACGGACGGTCTGTCACAGGGGAGAGGCTTGCTTCTGCTACGGTAATAACTATAAATCCGTCTGCCCTCCTCTGTATAAGGTGTCATGCGTTGGTCGAATGGCTTGCTTTCATATTTACTGTGGGTAATAAATGCCATAGTAATTCCAAACCATTCTCCCTCTATTGGAACAGCAAATGTTTTGCTTTTATATCCCTCGTGTCTATGTGGTAAATTACAGAGCCTTTCCATTGGAATCTGATATTTATTGTAATGCTTTGGAAATCTCTTTTTCCATACCGCCAACGCTGTATTGTTTATTCTCCTGTCAATGGCATGAAACGCATGAGAACATATTGAGGGTTGCAAGTACTGTGCCAATCCTACTATCATGGAATTTACACGCTGTATCTGTGCCGCCTGTACGCTCCTTTCTGTGATTTCTCCAATCGCTCGGACTTCATCAGCAATCTTCTGTATTTTATCTTTTAATCGCTCCATGTCTGGTAAAGGTTTCCCTACCAGATTTTCTGTCCAAGTTCCTGGGTCAGGGGTTTTTCTCTTTTTCTCCGCTTTGACCACAAAACCAAGGAAATGGATTCCCTCTGTTCTAAGGTCTGTTACAAACGTTTTTTCCTGTGATAATTCCAGCTTCATTTTATTTCTAAAATATTTTGTCAGCACACGTTTTAATCTGTATGCTTCCTGTTCCGTTGATGTGAGGATTACCCAGTCATCAGCAAAACGAAAGTTGTATTTTGGCGTTACTCCCGACCATTTCAACCGTCGTGTATCATTACACTTATGTTTACATTGCCTGTGAGGTTCCATATACATTCTTCCTACAAACCAATCAAAATCATTCAAGTACACATTTGACAGCAGTGGCGATAAGATTCCGCCCTGCATTGTGCCCAGCTTCGTGTCATTCATGACACCACTTTCTATATACCCAGCCTTTAACATCTGTTGTATCATCTTGATTACCCTTTTGTCATGGATTCCAATTCGCCATATTTTCTGTAATAGGATTCTGTGGTCGATATTGTCAAAACACCCTTTTATATCTCCCTCGACTGCCCATACAGGTTGGTCTTGTGAGTAGGTAGAAGCATTGATGACATTTATGATGTCTCTGATTGCGTGTTTCTGTGCCCTGTACGGACGAAATCCGTAGCTGTGCGGATAAAATCTTGCTTCGCATATAGGCTCAATGACAATTCTCACACATTCCTGTATGATTCTGTCCAAAACTGTTGGAATACCCAGTGGGCGTTGCTTTCCATTCTTTTTGGGGATATATACCCGTCTTGCTGGCTTTGGTCTGTAATTACTGAAATTATCTCCTATCAGTGCAATTAGTTCATCTCTTGGCATTTGCATATATTTGTCCATTTTCATCTGGTCTACTCCAGCCGTTTTACTGCCTTTGTTCGACTTAATGTTATGAATTGCGGTGACAATGGTAACTTCATTTACCATTGCTTCAACAAGACCCGTAAAAGCGATTCCCTCTTTTGATTTCTCATATAGAAAATCTAAGGTCTGTTTTAGTTCCGCTTCTGTTGAAAACCTGACGTTCAAATGCACAAGGCTATCACCTCGCAGTTCGTCACCCATATTTCATGGAGTTATTCTTTTCTTATTTTGTGAAATTTGTAAATTAGTCTGACTAGTCCCCTTCGCCATAGGCATTTCAGCCTGTGTGACTGGCTTTCCCAGTCTCAGACTACTATGGGACTGCTGACTTCCTGTATCTTCTTCGCTCTGTACAGCTCCAACACAGGCTCTCAAACGTTCCTAAATCTCTATCCTTTTGTAGATTTAACTACTTGAAAACCTTAGGTTGCCACCTTACACCGTAGGACATAAACACACTTTGAATCATAGTTTTTGTGTGTTCTGCATGGTATTTCACCCATACAGGAATGTATTGAAAAACCAGCAATACATTCTGACCTAAAGCTCGCTCTTTCGAGCGCCGTCAACTCTTACGATGCTGCATAGCTTATTCTACGTTTAACCATAGTTTTCGGAAGACCGCACTATATATTCCGTATCCCTAAGGACTTAGGACATCAAGTTACGACTTCTTCACACTTTATACGTGGGTGGATACAGCCACCTCGCATAGTGAAGTATTATCTCGCACACCACCTACGGTTTTGACTTACCATTGTCGGTGCTGATTCTGTGTGGCAAGGGTGCTTCCCCCTTGAATTTGAGATTTAAGTTCAACAGTTCATTCTTATTGCTAAGTGATTTCTGTTGGTTTATTTCAGTAAGATTGTCAATCTTACCTTATGAAACAACGTTTCGTACAATTTTTATAATTGTGCGATTCATCCACAAACAGCCTGTCTACACCCAACTGCTCAAAAGTCACGACATTATCCTTACGGCTCTGGTCATTTAACTTGTCAAGCCGCACCTGCAATGCTTTCCTCGATTTTTCCATCTGCTTAATGGTATAACGCTCCCCGTTATCTTTTTTTGCCTGTTCAATGGCAAGCTCGATCTCATCAATCTGTCTTTCGATTGTAGCCGCCTGTCTTTCCTGTGATAACGGGATTTTTTCAAACTGACTATGCCCGATGATTACAGCATCATAATCACCTGTCGCAATACGGGAACAGAACTTTTTACGGTTGGCAGGTTCAAAATCCTTTTTCGTTGCCGCAAGGATATTTGCTCCGGGATATAACCGAAGGAAATCACTTGCCCATTGTTCAGTCAGGTGGTTCGGCACTACAAATAATGACTTCTGGCATAGTCCCAGACGCTTGCTTTCCATTGCCGCCGCTGTCATTTCAAAGGTTTTTCCGGCACCAACACAGTGTGCAAGCAGGGTATTATCTCCATACAGCACATGGGCAACCGCATTTTTCTGATGCGGCTTTAATTCAATATCCGGTGTCATGCCTGGAAATTTCAGATGCGAACCGTCATATTCTCTTGGTCTGGTGGAATTGAAAAGCTCATTATATTTTGCCACAAGTGTCTGCCTGCGTTCCGGATCACGGAATACCCAGTCCTTAAATGCCTCCCTTATTGCTTCCTGCTTCTGGCTTGCAATCATGGTTTCCTTTTTATTGAGGACTCTCTTTTCCTTTCCATCCTCCTCAATGGTGTCATATACTCTCGTATCTTTGAGGTTCAGGGAATCTTCCAGTATCTTATAGGCATTTACCCGGCTTGTACCGTATGTCATGTTGACAAGCGTATTGCCATAGTCCGCATTTTTGCCCTTTACATTCCACTCTCCGGTTACACCCGAAAACTGCACACCTATCGTATCCCTACGGAATAAATGTTCCGGTGTCTGGAAAATATCACGCATAAAATCATTGATATACTTTGGATCAATCCATGTGGCACCGATACGTACCTCAATCTCCGATGCGTCCAGCTCCCTCGGCTGTACCTGCGTAAGAGCCTGCACATTTGGAGCATATTCCGGATGATTTTCCGCATAAGTGGTTGCTATGGCAAGTTTCTCACGCACATTGCCACTTAGATACTGGTCTGCTGTCTCCCAGACATCGGTAAGCGGGTTCTGAAAAATGACACCACGAAGCTCCTCAGTAAGTGTATCCTTATCTTTTCCGGTAAGCTCTCCCATAAAATCAAGGTCGATTTTAGCTTTCTCTGCTAAAGATACTGCCAGCGCTTCACTTGCAGTATCCACGCTTGTGACAACCTCTGCCCTTTTAATGGTACGCTTCGTAAACATATCCGCTTTGCCTTTGAAATTGCCCTCATCATCAAGTTTTTCCAAAGAACACAACAGGCAATAACTGCTATCCTGATTAAAGGCTCTCTTATTCGTCTGTGAATTGATCAGACCATATTTCTTAGAGAAATTATCATACAGGCTATTAAGTTCTGCCTGCTTTTCCTTAATTGTTACATCGGAGTATTCCTCAAGCTGCATATCAATCAGCTCCTGCGTACAATTACGGATTGACACCATTCCCTTGATACGTTCTTTTGCGGTGTCTGATACTTCCACCGGCTTCATGACAGAGTTTTCACGGTAATATACCTCATTATCGACTACGGTATAACTGAAATTCTTGACGGACGGATCAGCAGGAATACTCTGCCTGCTCATGTCATCCGCAAGCTCCTCATCCAGATCAATCGTATCAATCTGTCCTGTAATGTTTTGAAGTGCTTTCGCTAACTGCTCCTCAAATGGTCTGCTGTCATCTGCCTTACAGGTGCTTTCCATGCCATAAGGACCGGATACCATTTCCATCTTTCCTACGATCTGCTCCGGGTGCTCTGCAAAGTAAGCGTTCATTGTAATGCCATTTGCGTCCTCTCCCAGATGTACCCAGTCCGGCTCACGCTCCACCATGCGGTCACGCTTCTGGAAAAATAAAATATCCGAAGTGACCTCGGTTCCTGCATTTGCCTTAAATGCGGTATTCGGAAGTCTGACTGCACCAAGCAGGTCTGCTCTTTGTGCAAGGTATCTTCTGACTTCCGGACTTGCCTTGTCCATGGTTCCCTTGCTTGTAATAAAAGCAACCACACCACCGGGACGCACTTTATCCAACGTCTTTGCAAAGAAATAATCATGGATCAGGAAATTATTTTTATCATACTGCTTATCTGCCACCTTATACTGACCAAAAGGTACATTTCCAATTGCCACATCAAAGAAATCGTTCGGATAATCGGTCTTTTCAAATCCTTTGATCTGCACATCTGCCTGCGGATAAAGCTGCTTTGCAATGCGTCCTGTGATGCTGTCAAGCTCTACTCCGTAAAGCCTGCTCTCTTTCATGGAATCCGGCATCATACCAAAAAAGTTGCCGATGCCCATGGAAGGCTCCAGTATATTCCCTTTGGAAAATCCCATTTTCTCCAATGTTTCGTACATCTGGCGGATAATGACCGGACTTGTATAATGGGCATTCAAGGTACTCTCCCTTGCCATGCGGTACTCCTCCGGCGATAACAGTTCCTTTAACTGGTGATATTCTGCTGACCAGTTTGATTTGCTCTCGTCAAACGCATCGGCAAGACCACCCCAGCCGACATACTGGGATAAAATCTGCTGTTCTTCCGGTGTAGCATATCTGTTTTCACCTTCGATCTGCTCCAACAACTTAATTGCCGCAACATTTCTCTGGAATTTTTCTTTTGGAGAACCTTCGCCCAATCGGTCATCGCTGATATGGAAATTGACAGCGTTACTTTTATCTGGTGCTGATACCGACCTTTCTTGTGCTGATTGCCTTTCTGATGCAGGCTGTTTTTCCTCTGACGAAGGTGTAAGCGGCTCCCAATCTCCGGTAAGCACCTGCGACAGCATTTCCTCTGTCTGTCGGTCTGCTTCACCATTCTCCAGACGCTCACGGGCAGACTGCGTATCTATACTGTCCAGTTCATCTTCTGTCTGTTTTGTAACAACATTCTGTTCCTTTTCGTCAGAAAACTCCGCTTCTGCTTCCCTGCCACTTTCTGCAAGTTCATTGCCCCAGTCCATTGCTTCCTGCAAAGTCGAAAATGTCTCCAATGCCGGGTGGGTGGTGTCTGCCGTATCATAAATCGCATATCCCTCCGCTTCCTTATCAATCCAAAGGAATACTCCCTCTGATAAGGTGGCACTCCACTGTGTCGGATTGCCATATTCATCATCTGCATCATGTACCACATGCCACGCTAATTCCTGCACTTCATCCGGCTCTGCGATACCATCCGTCCCCACAAAGCGTGAAAACACTTCTGCTTCGTGCCTGTCAATATCTTCCTCTGCAATGGCATTGATATAATCGTCCTCTACTTCGCCACGCTCCGGCTTATGGTCGTATTCAAAGGTTTTCCCATTGACCTGTGCGTAATAAAAACTGCTGTTCTCAATGTCATTTCCAAGCAGATATTTCTCTTTTTCACTGCCCCACTCATCAACCAGAACACACTCATATCCATCAATCGTGATCTTTTGCTGTGCTTCCTTTTCTTTTTCCCGAATCACATTGATATATCTTCTCGCCTGATTGGTAAATCCGTCCAGCACTGCCGGATGTGAGCTTAGAATCAGATCGTTGTTCTCCCACTCATTTTCCGCAACAATGTCCTTTGCCCAGTCCTTATTGTTCCGTGAAAAACGACCATCATAATCAAAATGCGTAACCGTATTTGCAAGAACAAATTCCACACAGTCAATGCCATATTTATCTATGATCTCATCTGCTGTATTCCTCGGAAGAACAAAACCATTGAATTTCTCAGCAATCAGTGCATCAATGTCTTTCTTACACTCTAACCTCTGTCCATGCTCCAGACGGGAAAGCTCACGTTGTCTCGCTTTCTCTGCCTGTTCTTCCTTGTATGCCTTATAGTTTTCTTTTCCCTGTGGAGATAAATATTTATCCTCATGGATCAGCTCCCGAAGCCTTTTCTCCACAACATTCCAGTTCAGAAGCACTTTTGCATACGGATTGCCATAACTGCCTTTCTCCAGACGGATACCTTTTCCGTCATGTTCATTATGGGAATCATCATTGCCCGGCAGTCCACCAGAGCCACCGCCAATGCCATATTCATTTTTCAGAAAAGCAACTGTTTCTTTCTGGTCATGTTCTTCCATGAAATACTCATAAATGCGGAAAGCTCCATGCTCATAGCCGCTTCCCCTGCCTAGTGCATAGTCGATTTCATCCTGTGTGATAAAATCTTCCTGTGCTACCTCCACCGCATCCGGCAATGGAAATTCCAGTCTCTCCCTGTCAAGGTCTGCTATCTCCGATAACAGATATTCCGGTGATTTCACATGCCGCCATTTTAATTCTGCTTCTCCAGAAGCAAGGCGGTTTGCCGCATCTTCCAAAATATTTTTAAGCTGTTCCCTGCCCTCATGGGTGGAAAGAAGCTCCATGAGTTTTGCTTCACTTTCCGGATAATTTCCTGCTTTTAAGCCAAGCTCCTCCGGCATTTCATCCATTCCATCTCGCAGGAAGAAATAGATCTGATTGGCAACACGATTTCTCTCCTGTGTATCTACAAGAAATGCTTCACTGGCACTCATATAAGTACCATTTTCGATCATGGAACGGATATGGCTCTCCACATCTTCCCAATCCATCGTGACAATCGGTGTTTCCCTTGCCTGTGTTCCATAGCCGACGCTCATACCATGCTCATCGAACCACACTGATACTGGATTTCCATTGATTTCAAAACCTTTTCCGGTCTGTCCGTACTCATTTTTCAGAAAATCCACCATCTGCTCGGCATTTCTGCCCTCTGTGTACTTTGCAAAGATACGCTTTCTGCTGTGCTGTTTTCCTCCACCACTGCGAAGAATGGTTTCAAGCTCATTCTGTGGCAAAGAAAAAGCAGCGGGCATGGTATATTTCATACTTGCTTCCGCTGCTGCGACTGTTCCGACCTGCTCCTCAAAAGAAGGAAACAGGCTGAGTTGTGTAAAGGTGGGTTCCGCTGCGTCTCCCCGGAGAAGATCATCGGTATCTGTTACAGACTGTAAACCAGTTCTCCCAGAACCACTTCCTCTGCTCGGTTCCGAATGCTGTTCATCTTCGCTACCCAAAGCATCTGATCGGCTTCCTTGAGCTGTTCTGTCACTCCCTCGGTTGCCGCCATCTGGCTTGTCAGCTTCTCCATTCTCTCCTCTGCCTGCTTCTGAATGGTCAGCAGGTGTTCTTTCAATGTCCCTTTCAGAAGAAACGCTGAGTACACGCCCCTGTGGTTCTCCTTCAGATAAGTCTCCCTCATCATTCCGTACTTCGTTACGGTTCCCTCCGGCTGACTGTCCGCCTGTAATGTCGGGATCAGATAATCCCCATTCTTCTCGTATGTCAGATTCATTGCTATTGCCCCTTTCTACGCTGTTTTGATTGTTGTCAATATATTCCTCATGTCCGCTCTCGCTTTCACGCTTTAACGCATTGTAGTCTATTTCAGAAGTATTTGCAAGTCCTTTCTGCGTTAAATTTTCTGTTTGTTCCTGTTCGTGGCTTCTGTTATATGCCCTTATGGTTCTTCCAATCTCTAAAAGTACCGGTTTTGCAAGCTCATTGGCTGCATCTCCAAGTACTGCTAGGGTATCCATGGAATTAAATTCATAGATATAATCAAAAGCAAACTCAGAACCATACTCCTGCATATCTGCACCGCAGGCAGATAAAAGTGTAAAGGAAATGCTGTCCGATAATGTCTCCCTCAAGCGGATACCGACATTCTGTTCATCCAGTCCCTCTAAAAAACTGCCCTCAATCATGTACTGCAGATCCGGCAGCAATTCCTCATAATAATCTGCCGCAATCCTCTCAGCTATCTCCATAAGTCTTTCTTCAAACAGCTTCTTATCATCGGTAGCACCATAAGTCTGCTCCAGACGCTTAATTACATCTTCCTTATGTTCCTCATGCAGTTCCCAGAGTTCCGGATACCGTCCGATTCTCCTTGCCGCATGGACATCTGAAACATCAAATACATATTTCAGACGCTTGCCATGTGCATCATCCTCGTCCAAAAGTGCGATACCTTTTGCACCTTTATTTACCCAGCAGTGCATACGCTCATTCCAAAGCTCAATGGAAGCACACGCTGTTGCGTCCGGTCTTTGTGCATAGATTAAAAGCTGTTCCCGGAACGGATACTTGTATAATCTCGCCGCTGTAGTAAGGTATTTCATCCATTCCTCACGATTTTTGACAACCTCGGCTGCTGTCTCCTTTGCCAGAGCCGATATAAAATCATATTTTCTCACGCAGTTCTCCTTCCTGTCATAGATACGACAAAAAGGCAGCCACATACACTACATGACTGCCTTTCCTTTATTTCCCGTTACATTCCTATTCTGTTGTACCAAAGCTGAAAGTCTTACTCTCAGCCGTTTTCTTAGGCGTAAACCTTGCCTTAATTTCCGCAACCCTCCCCTCTAATGCCTGAAACATAGCGTCTACTTGTTCCTGTGTATATTCATAGGAACCTCGATTTGCAAGATTCTCCAGTCTGCCAATAGCATCAACCGCCTTATTCATGCGGTACTCGCCAATACGGATAAACTTCTCCGCCTTTGTCTCATTTTCCTTTGCCGCAGGCTCACCCTGCATTTCCTCTGCTGTCATTGTTACATTTGTTTCTTCCATGTGTTTTCCTCCATTTTTTGATAAAAAATTAGAGCGTACAGGTTTTCCCATACGCTCTGACGCTGTGTTGTTATTTTAGTTATGTGTGGTATTAGTGTTGCACCGACAAACTGAAATTTATACTTCATCTTACTTTCTACATACTAATAAAATCCGACATCTTTATTACTGCATTTTTCCCTTCAGGAAACACTCTGCACAAAGCCCAATCATGGCACATAGGCATTATCACCGTTTCAGCTTTTGCTCCTTCTTTCTTCATCTTACTTATCAATTTCTTATTATGTGGATAAAATACTTCATGCGTACCACAAAATAACAAAATCCTCGGGAATCCTTTATAACATATATATTCCGGACTGATATCCGGACTACTTAACGGTACATTTCTTGCCCAATTTTCTGCAATCAAATCATTCATTTTCACGGTAAGCAACGGGTCTCTATGCTCCATAGCCAAGCGAATGTCCCTATTTCTTCCATACTCTAATCCGCTGGCCGGTGAAACTAAAATGGCTTTTGAAGGTTTATTTTTTACACGATTAATCAAACTGAGTGTAAGATTCGCACCAGCACTATCTCCCATAATAGTAATATCCTCTACCAAATGCTTATTTACAATGCGCCTATAAACACCTTCCAACCATTCCAACGCCTGAATAACATTATGTTCCGGTGCCAATGGATAATACGCAAAATAGACAGTCGCACCAGTATCTCTTGCCAATTTAGATACTATATCAAAGTGTAAAAACATAGGTCTTGCCATTCCGCCTCCACCTGCCAGAAACAAAATAGCCTTCTTAGCATTTATGTTGTTTTTTCTTCGCATAACATATATCGGGAAATCTTTGTACCTATATTTTTTTACTTTTAATTGTAAATATATCCACAAAGGCAATTCTTCACAATTACTACTACTCGTAATGAAATTGTGCATTATTTTTTTTACGCATCCATTTACATGATGATTTAAGAAAAAAGCCACATCTTCTACTATTTCATATGTTACGCTCATCCGCTATTTTCTCCCATTACAATACTTCTCACAAAGCCTCCGTCCACTTCAACACTTTCGCTCTGTTATAATCTTAACTAAAAATTTCGCTTATATTTTTCACATTTGAAGTAAACCATCCTTTTTTTGAAAGTATATTTTTTACCAACCAATCCGTTATTTTTGACTTCTCCTTAATGTAAAAACAAGCAATAAATGTACCACCATTTTTTAACACACGCCACGTTTCTCTGAATGCACGTTCCTTATCTGGAAAAGCATGAAAACCATTCATACTAACTACAATATCATAAGTTTCAGTATGATAAAACTTTCCTTGCAATTTCATTATCATCCGTTCCACTCCAAAACAATTTAATATAGAGCTTACTAAAGATATTTCCCTGCGTTAATACACCATCATATATATTTTTAGAATCATGATAAGCATTTTGTATTTTATCTGCCACTATAGTTCCTCCATAAAATTCAAATCTTCTGTTGCTTTCAATCTCTCCGCAAGACTGAAATTTCACGCAGACTATTCCTATACCGTAATGTCTATTCTGACCGATGATTTCTTCTCACCAAAATGCTTTATTTCGATATCCTTCATTTCCTCTATAACATCTTTTTCAATTTGGTGAACATCACTTAATTGTAAATCTCGCTTCGAATCATTTACTATTTTTGCTGCCTCATCTACTGAAACAGTTGTATCTGATGTTAACTGTTCAGACATTTCAGTATCGTTTGAATCCTCTGCAACCTGCCCCTTTTCTATAGATGTCTCTACAATTTCCTCTTCTGTTGGCAAATCCCTATATTCTGTACTTTTTACAAATCTTGTGAATGACTCTACAGCTCTAAAAGTATTTCCCATGATACGTTGAGCTTCCTTAAGCTTTTCACTCTTTGGAATATTTGGATTATTCACGATACTTTTTAGTTCTGCCAAATTTCCATTCATCTCATTTACTTGAAGCCTTTGAGCCTCTTCTTTTGTCTTACATCTCTCCAACCTACGCTCATAAGCTTCTTGTTCCATTCTTGCCGCTTTATATTCCATATAGGCTTTAGGGTCTTTCTGACGAATAGCATCTTCTTCTGAAGCTGTTAATTCTTGACCGCTTGCAATCTTGTTATAAATCTGACTATATGCAGAACTTTCTTTGTCTCGCTCAAGTTGCTCTCGGAAATGCTGAATCATGCTTTCTTCCTGACTTGTTACAGTCATACCCTCTTGCTTCTTTACAACATCCCCGGTAGCCTTCTTTTGCTCCCAATCATTTACTAACTGCATCTGATTCACAGCGTTTCGTATTGTACCTGCAATCATAGCACACCTCCAATTCCCGGTTAATGCTACGATTAAATAGTGATATCAAACTTCATACCCTGTGTTGCCTTTTCTTCTGTTATCTTACTCCAATCCAGTTCAGAAATCTTTTCAAGTAATTCTTCTTTTGAATTTGCCTGAATTGTAGTCCGCTTAACAGTTACATCCTTCTTTTCCTGCTTTTTCTCCTCTGCACGTTTTTCCTTTAATTCTTCAAGCCGTTCTTTCTGCTTTTCTGTAATCTTCTCCAAATCAGCAAAAAGTGTCATCTTTCCATCATCATCAAAGGACATAGTTAACTTATTTAATACAGTTCCACTATTGTCTGTCGTTCCCCAAGCACGTTCAAACCCAAACTGTTCATTGATTTTATCTGACATCTCAACTGCAGTTTTTACCGTAGACAATTTTTCCCGTGCATATTTCTCATCGGATGCCATTCTTTCAAGTTCAGCACTTGAAAAAACAACTGTAAATTCCTTATCGCTTTGGTCTACTAATCCTCTGAAATCATCGCCTTTATCAGCAATAATAAAATCGAAATCCGCATTATCCTTACGCAATGTTTCCAGATATTTCTGTGCCTTAGAAGATAACTTATCTTCGCTGGATTTTATTTTCTGTGCATTGGGCTGCACATCTTTTGCTTTCTCTGTGTTATTTTGCTTACTAACAGTATTGCTCTTATAATAATCTGTTACCTGTGTTAAATTAGCTGCTCTAATCATGGTATCATCCTCCTTGAAAATTGATACAGAAATCCGTTTCTATATCTGTAATATCGGCACTTTATATCCAAAAGTTAATAGTGCGTAAAATTCAAATTTTCTGTTCCCTATAAAATTAATTTATTGGGATTTACCAAATCGCCAAATTGATACGTGAACAATCGGCGTCAGGACAGAGAAAAAAACAGCTTACCATCTTTTGATAGCTGCCCTTTTCTCTGGACTGCACACCGATTTTTACCGATTGAACAAAATCGCGTCACTCCAGCCGATACAGTATGGAGCTTCAATCGATTTCCTTCTTCTTGATTTTACCAAAGAATCTATGCATTGGAAACTGATTCCATCGTATATTCAAAAATAGTAACTTGTCTTATCGAATGAAGGGTGCACTTAATAAGCCTTCATTCAGACGGCTGTTTTTCAGTATTCAGATTCCTTCGCTCAAGTCAACATGTAGTGTCCTCGAAGCGACAGCGAAAGAAGATTTCCTCCACAGGCTTCACACTTACAGATATCCTTTTTGTAAAGGATCATCAGCTTCTCCGCACAGGTTTTGCCTCGGAGTTTTGAAATATATTGAATGCCGTTGAGAAGCTTCCGGCAGTGAGTCATCTTTTCTTTCTTGTTCCTACAGGAAAGCAGGCCATAGTGGCGAATTCGGACAAAACCTTTAGGGAGCACATGCATCAGAAACATTCGCAGAAACTCTGTTCCTTTGATGGTTTGCTCGATATATTTACCACCATTTTTGTAATCCTTTACGAGATAGGTAACGGTCTCATCTGTCATACTGACGATTCTGCGATTACTGATAGCGATACGATGAGTGTAACGGCCAAGGTACCGGATCACAGAATTAGCTCCATTGAATGCCTCTTTCGTATATACAACCCAGTTCTTTTCGTAGAGGGAATTCAGTAAAGCTTTGAATTCATAACGATTTTTTAAATGTGCAGCCGTTCCATGATACTCAAGTTTTTTATCTTCCCAGAGTTGTTTCAGTTCACGAAGATAATACTTTTTGAAGACGGCAGATATGACCTTAACTGGAAAGAAAAACTTCTTTCCTTTATCCTTCCACTTGTTTGCAGCATCAAGTCCACCGCCGAGAACAATGGTGTGGAGATGAGGATGATAATTCATTCTGGAGCCCCAAGTATGAAGTACACAGATATATCCAATCCTTGCTCCAAGATGTTTCGGATCCGCAGACAGCTCTGTCATTGTTTGATGTGCTGCATGGTACAAAGCATCATAAAGGAGTTTCTGATTTGAATAAATCAGGGAATATAATTCTTCTGGAACTGTAAAGACCGTATGAAAGTATGGAACATCCAGTACATTTTCCTGCTGTTTGTCAATCCAGTCATCGACCTCCATTCCTTGACACATGGGGCAGTGACGGTTCTTGCAGGAATTATAATGAATATATTTCTTGTGACAGCTTTCGCATTCGCTTAAATTGGCTCCCATTTCAAGAGTATGGCATTTGGAGATACACAGTGCCGTTAGTTGCTGTTGTGGAGAAAAGTTGTGTGTCTCACAGTATTGCGGAAGAAATCGATGGAATATATCCTGAATGGTGATATCATGATTCATTTGCATCACCTGCGTTTCTCTTAGCTTTACGCCCCCGTTTTTTCTTGACAGGATGATCAAGCGGACTCTTTATTCCCATAACAGTTTTATTGGATATGTGGATGTATACCTGTGTTGATTCCAGACAGCGGTGTCCAAGCATTGCTTGTACATAGTTGATTGGGACACCTTGCTCAATCATGTGACTTGCAAAGGAATGTCGAAGCGTATGCGGATGTGCTTTAATGCTCGCTTTTTTTCCAACTGCCCTGAGCATGATTTCAACACCACTCACTTTTAGTGGGTCATGAGGAGCATCTAAAGAAACAAAAAGGTACTCTCTTTTTACCGGATAACTTCTCCAGTATTCCTTTAGTAAATCAAGGGCTCTTTCTGAAAGAATTGTCCATCTGTCACGATGATTCTTCCCTTTGGAAATATATACCTGCATAGTGCTCATATAGATATCTTCAGGTCTAAGAGAAACAAGTTCGCCTACACGCATTCCAGATGAATAAAGCAAGGCAATGATTGCTTTGTTACGAATTTCGGTTGCAGAATCGATTAACTTTTCAATTTCTACAAGAGAGAGCACTTTCGGAAGTTTTACATCCAATCGCATTCTTGGAACAATGTCCTGATCCCATGGGATGTGTAAGACATGTTTGTATAGGAAACAAATGGAAGAATTATAAAAGTTGCAGGTTGCAGATGAAAGACCGGAATTACGTTTTTCCAGTATAAATGATCTGGCATCCTGAAGGGATAAATCTTCCATTGGTTTATAGCCTGTCCACTTCATAAAGTGACGTATGTTGTTGATATAGGTATCTGCAGTTCGGGAGGACCTGTTACGAATCAGGCATTCCTCTCTGAGCTTGTTAAAATATTTTTCGTACATAATAAACCTCCATGATACTAGTAACGTTAATGAGTCACTGCCATCATGGAGGTCCACGTATTAAAGATACCCTCTTGAGAAAAAGAGATTCTGGTGTTATTCTATTCATGGCAGTGTTAATGATGATCCTGTTCGATTGTTATTTTGTGGTGATTTAACAATACTACTTTTAGGGCTCATTATCTACTGCCTTTTTAAGTTAAAGAGAAAACTGCGCCACAGCCTTCGCAGGCCATCGCGCAGAGATTTAGTTCAATTCCAGTTTATAGATTTATTGTAGAAGTTTGTTACACTTTTGTTACAAAAAGAGATGATGTGCTGAAAATCCCCTTTCTATCAGTATTTGCGGAGGTATGAATGTCTTCAAGTCCCATCTTCCGCATTATTTTTTTTGAAAAAAGCCTTGATTTTTCGAGGCTTTTTTCTTTTGCAAATATGGAGAATCGTAAAAAATTACAATTCACTCTCGGCAGATGTACCATTATATGATACGATATGGGAAAAGGAGTTGAAAGATCAATGAATGTGAATGAAACGAAAAACCTGACAGACAGGCAGAACCTGAGAATGCTTAAAATATGAAAAAGTACATGGCAGATATAATAACAGGTTGTCGAATCGTATTACGCATATTGATGATGTTTTTTTCTGTGTCTTCATCTTGGTTTTACATTATGTATTTGATCTGCGGGTTTACTGATATGATTGATGGACTAATTGCAAGGAAAACAAAGTCTTTCAGCACATTTGGTTCACATTTAGATACAGTTGCTGATTTCATATTTATCTTAGCCGCTTCAATCAAAATAATACCGGCAATAGACATTCCAATCTGGCTTTGGATATGGATTTTTATAAT